>OLOU01002295.1_pt1 | contig 11128 bp, 9 predicted proteins | sample 1672101 | NCBI WGS metagenome assembly OLOU01 (sample SAMEA3136645, study PRJEB25190) | human gut metagenome | biome: human gut; feature: human-associated habitat; material: faeces | place: Austria | collected 2013
GTAGTTTTACGCCGGATATTTGTGGAGGTCTTGGTTGCCATGAGCAAAGGAAAAGAAAGGGCGGAATGAACCGCCCCTCCGTTTTATTGTCAACTTGTTGATGCATCAACTTATTTAGCCTGCTCCAGCTGCAAAGTCTTCGTAGCCTGGTCGCAAACTTCTGTCGGACCGAAGTACTGGATAGGGCCTGGATAAACGTAGTCTGTTTCCATAGCCCAACGGTCACGCTGAGCAGCGAATGCCTTGAACGGAGCACCGTCCAGCTTCACCAGAGCCTTCTGGATAACCGGCTTCATTTCACCGTGGCGACGTTCCATGTTCATCATCATAGTGATGGGCACACCGCCTGCAATCCATTCTTCGGCAGGAGCAGTAGTGTTGCGTACAGAAGACATATAACCGGTCTTGCCGTTGGCAATCAACATAGAAGCGGTGTAACCCAACGAGTAGCAATAGTCAGCATCGAAGTTTGACGGAGCAGCGCAACGTCCTTCGTAACCGAAGAAGTGGTGCTGTGCAGCAAACTTGCCTACGAACTTGCCCTCTTCTTTCCACTGAGCCAGCTTAGTGCCAACCATTTCGGACAGCAACTTTTCTGTTTCAATCAGAGATACCTGTACGTTTCCGTGCGGGTCGCGGTCCAGAGACAACTGGCGAGCCACGCCTTCGGGCAAGCTTGCGTAGATGGCCGCATTCTCCGGAGAGAGTTTACGGATGATATAATCGCGTTGGTGAGATTTCTTAATTTGAGCAAACTCTTCTGCATTGGCAGCAAGGAAGTCGTTCAACTCAGCAATCAGACGCTTCATGGCCGGGATGAATTCAACCAATCCTTCGGGGATAAGAACCGTACCGAAGTTGTTACCCTGGGCTGCACGTTCAGCAACGACCTTGGCAATGCTGGTCACGATGTCGTCCAAAGACATATCCTTAGCTTCAACCTCTTCAGAGATGATACACATATTGGGTTGAACCTGCAATGCACATTCCAAAGCGATATGAGAAGCGGAACGTCCCATCAACTTGATGAAGTGCCAGTATTTACGAGCAGAGTTACAGTCACGTTGGATGTTGCCGATTACTTCAGAGTAAGTCTTGCAAGCAGTATCGAAACCGAAAGAAGTTTCAATCATATCATTCTTCAAGTCACCGTCGATGGTCTTGGGGCAACCTATTACCTGCACGCCATAATTCTTGGCAGCATAGTATTCAGCCAGTACGCAAGCATTAGTGTTGGAGTCATCGCCACCGATGATAACCAATGCCTTGATGCCGAGTTCTTTCAGGATTTCATAACCTTCAAGTGTTATAACAGGTATATTCATTGAAGCCAATATTTCTTTAATAACCGGCACCTGTTCATGCAATTCCGCAGGCATAGGCTTTCTGGTGCCCTTATACATCTCATACATCTTATGTCTGAATGTAGGTGCCTTTAAATCAAATGCCACCGCAATGTGGTCGGATTTTTCATCTTCCATTGCCCTTAGCATAATATTGATAAATCCGTATATCGCATTGGTGTGGATACCTTCATGATTGGTAAGCATAGGTATTCCGTAAAATGCTCTGTTCATAATACTGTGTCCGTCTATTAAAAGTAAATTGTTCATAATTTCTCCAATTAAAATATCTTAAATAATATATAAATCAGTGTTCCAAAAACAGCCGTATTGCTGATTATATATACAGCCTCATAAAGAGAGCTCGCCATTTCATAATAGTGGCATTTTTTCTCAAGTCCGGTAATTTTCTCATCTAACAATCCGATAAAGTTCATATTATCATTATTGTCATCTTCTCCGAATCCATACTTAAGCACATAGTATATTTCCATTTCATCATAACAGTCCTTACAGGATTTTACGTGTTCAAGCACTTTTTCCAAATCCTCTTCAGGAATATCATCATCTATTATTTTGGGTATTAACTTTTGAAAATCACGACATTCCATAAATAATCATCCTCGCTTATCTGATTATGATACTATATCCGAAGCAGGTATTGCAATTGTTACTTTAGTACCTTTCATAATAATGCTTTCAATAGTAACTTTTCCGTTTACCATGTTTTTGATACGAGCAACCGTATTATCGATTCCTATATGTTTTCTTCCGTCATCAGGACGGTAACCCGTATCAAATCCCACGCCGTTATCCTCTACTATAACATATATCGTATTATTTTTCAGATATGTCCTTATTGAGATTATCCCAACCCCTTCTTTACCTTTCATTCCATGTTTCACCGCATTTTCAACAAGTGTCTGTACGGTAAGAGGCGGAATATTAAAATCTGTTATTTCAAGATTATATTCGACTTTTAAAAGATCTCCTTTGCGAAGCATCTCTATGTAAAGATAACTTTCCACATGTTCCATTTCTTTTTCAAAAGGAATTACACGCCTGTCAGCCAGCGAATTCATATTTGCTTTCATATACGTTGAAAAATATTTAATCGCTGTCTTTGCTTTTTCAGGTTCTTTTACACATATGTCCTCTATTACATTTAAAGCATTAAATACAAAATGTGGTTTTATCTGTCCTACCAGTAACTCCATTCTGCTGTTTACAAGCTGTTTCTCAAGGTCTTTTGCCCGAATTGATTTTTCAACAGTTTCTTTACTGATTTTGACCATGTCAATAAAATTAATTATCCCAAATATAAGAAGTCCCGTAGAAAAAATTTCTCTGATAAATTTTCTTTCTACAATATAAAGTATCATTTCAAACAATGCAGCAACACAGAGTATCATGGTAGATACCATTATCAGCAGGGATTGTTTATTATGTTCTTTGAGATAGTTAATATAAAAAATAATCTCATGTCCTACAAGGATGGCTGTTATTCCCACTATTACCATATCCACTGCATATACATAAGGCATTATTGACATAATTCTTCTTACAAGACACACTGCGTAGACACCTAACCACACTGAAAACAAAATGTCGGAAACCATACGGCATTTCTTGTCTGTAATATATTTCTGAAGATGCAGGAATAAGAAACCGCAAAACAAAATCTTGCTTATAAAGTCAATAACATTCATAAATGCAGTCTTTCCAAAGAGAAATGATATATAATCATAATTAACAAATGAAAATATACTTCCGCATATCAGAAGCAGTGCACAGGATTCGTAGTTTCTGCCACCATTAAACTTAAATGCTGAAAATGCAAGCTGTACTACCGCAAATCCCACACCGAGGCATAAGGTAACTATTCCTATAAGAAGATTATACCAGTTTTCTTTTATTTTTAATCTTAACAGTTCAGTCTCAGAGCCTGCATAAATATTTTCAAGAAAATAAGTATAACTGTCGTCACTATATTTTTTGCTTATAGGTTTAATAATTATTTCCACATCATCATCTTTGGCTATTCCGGGTGATTTAAACTTAATCCATCGGACAAATACATCCTTAGGTGTATTTACGCACTCTTTGCCATTAATTTTCATTGTAATAGTGTTTCTTACCACAGGACAGGATATCTTAACATCTTTCTCAATATCCGTATCAAAATGTCCTTTTACAATCAGTTGTTTATATCCGTCACTTCTGATATCTTCAAAAGATTTAAAAGCAACAGGTAAATCATCTTCCGTTTCCTGATATGTTCCTGATATGTTGATTTTTTCGATATTCTCTGTCTCATCATCATACCTGTATTGATATGTAAATCCGATTGCCATGTAAGTAATTGTAATTACAACTATTAAAATCCTTTTTATTTTATCATATTTCATTATATCACTCCCTTTATCATGAAAAGGCAAAAAGCCCTTATATAAGGGCTTCTACTTATTGTTACTTCTGGTTATTATAATCCGATACATCCTTATCAGGTTCATAATATTTACGTTCTGTCTGTAAATTTGTGTATGGATTAGCACTTCCGTTGTTGCTCAAAGGATCTGAACCTGAAGTTGCATATGGATTGTTTAAATCAATATCATTATACGGCACATAATTATTACGTTTGGTCATCTTAATTTTGTATGTACATGAGCCTGCTATAAATCCAATAATATAACATATAAAAAGTCCTAACATCATAATAACTGCGGGACCTGCTTTACCTGTTCCGCTTAAATTAAACTTAAGTAAGGCAAGGCAATATACGATGAATATAATCATAGGTATTGTGGAAATAAGTATAAAAATAACAGTAAGTACCACAAGACCTGATGTATTCTTCTTAACGTTATTTCTGATAATATTGATTATCATTGTTACTGCCGCAAGGGCCATTCCTAAAGGATATGTAATATATCCTAATAAAAGAAGCGAACTCATCCCCTTCCAGTCAAATATGAGGCTGAACATATCAACCTGCGCATATGTGTAAATACCCTGGCCTGCCGATATTCCCATAAGCACCGCTACAACTGCCGTTGCCACAACCGCGACGTAATGAAGGTTGGCAAGAAAAGCCACACCCAGCAATACAAATGCTGCAATAAGAACGATATTTTTTACAAATGAAGCATCAGTAATATTGATTTCACTGACTCCTCCAAGTGCATACATACCGATATAAAATACCGCTACAAGCAAAAAACTTATGCCTGCAATCTTTTCTGATTTTTTCATTCCTTTTTCTCCTAAAAAATTTTTATAATAATTGTACCATTTATATACATTTTTTTCAATATTTAGACACAAAAAAAGTCAGACAAATGTCTGACTTAAAATGCAGGTGGCGGGACTTGAACCCGCATGTTGTTGCCAACGGCAGATTTTGAGTCTGCTGCGTCTGCCATTCCGCCACACCTGCGAACTTCTATATATTATCATAGGATTTTAATAAAAGCAACTGTTTTTTATCAGTATACTATGCACTGTGAAAGGCACCATTCATACAAATGATGCCTTATAAAAACTGTGGTAATATTTAAGTACTATTTCCATAAATCATTATGTTTCAAATTAAGATATTCATCATAAGCCTTTTCAAGGATCTGGCGTTCGTTGGAGAACTTAAGTAAGTGATATGCTTCATGAAACTTATAATATCCCGAATCCTCAAAATATTCCTCACGCTGGGGTCTGCTGGAATAATTCTGTGACATCATAAGATACCAATGCACATCTTTACATATTACGTCACCCGGAACATTAAATGTATACTGGCTCTTGCCAATGTACTTCATAATCCTGCCCTTAACACTGGATTCCTCTTTCACTTCGCGAAGTGCCGTTTCCTCATGGCTCTCGCCTGCTTCCACCGTCCCCTTGGGAAGCACCCATCCTTCGTACTTATTCTTATAATTCTTATATAGAAGAAGAATCTTTCCTCTATAAATTACCACACCGCCACAACTCGTTGCTTCTGTCATTGCAATTTCTCCTAACTGGTGTGTCTAAACAACCTATTGACAGTATATAACTTTTTATGACATTTATCAATCATTTATTGCTGTAATAATAGTCATATATCTGTTTTGTAACTTCTGCAGCAGTTGTATTTCTCTGCGGTCCGCCTTCCACTACTGCCACAACGGCTATTTCAGGGTTATCGGCAGGTGAAAAGCTTGCATAAAGCGAGTGTTCATATCCTTCCGTTCCATATTGGGCAGAGCCTGATTTAGCTGCAAGTGTGTATTCCACACCTCCGAAAAGCCATGAAAAGCTGTCCTTTACAACCTGCTCCATACCTTTTTTTAAAAGCGAAGCTTCTTTTTCCGTAATCAATGTGTCATATTTTTCTTCTTTGAACTTCTTGACAGTCATGCCGTTGGTACTTTCAACAGAAGACACAAGGTATGGTTCCATCAAAGTTCCGTTATTGGCAATAGTGCATGTAATAAGTGCAAGATGAAACGGTGTTATAACTGTTTTTCCCTGTCCGAAAGACGTCTGGGCAATATCCCATTCTGACGATTCCCCGTTAAGGACAAATCTGCTCTTATTATATTCAAGGTTAGTCGGCAGTTCTTTATTGAACAACATTTTTTCGGCAGTTTTTTTATATCTGTCGAGGTCAAGCGAAAGTCCGATATTGATAAAAGAACAATTACATGAAACTGCAAGTGAAGAAAACAGATCTACATCGCCATGTGCAGTTGTCCTTACACAGTTAATTGTGTTGTTTCCCAATTCGTAAGTACCGTCACATATATAGTGATACTGCCCGTAATCATTTTTATGTTCCCTAAGATACTCAAGCATTGTAATAAGTTTAAATGTAGAGCCGGGAGGATAAAGTCCCTGTGTTGCCCTGTTTACAAGAACGGAATCGCTGCCTTCCCCCGTTATCTGGCTCCAGTTAGCGGCAAGCGTGTTTGGATCAAAATCAGGTTTGGAAACCATGGCAAGTATTTTTCCTGTTGACGGTTCCATAACAATAACAGCTCCTCTATTGCTTCCTAACGCATCATAACAGGCTTTCTGAAGGCCCACATTAAGAGTGGTTACAACATTGTCCCCGGTATTTCTGTTACCGGATAAGTCATTGCCAATCTGTTCAAAAAAATTCTGATTGGAATGAAGCATATAATATCCGTACAGGCTTTCAAGACCATATCCGCCATTATTAAGATATCCTATTGCATGTGAAAACAGTCCCGAATAGGGATAATATCTTGTCTCATTACCATCATCATCCACATTGGTAACCGCAAGTTTCGTCTTATCATCCGATAAAATCGAGCCCCTTATTGTACGACGCGAAAGCACGCCCTGTCTTTTATTGTAAGAATTATTAATAATGGACTCTGCCTGCGTCAGGTTAAAATATATAAGATATCCTGCCATTGCAATAAATGTAATGACAAATATCAAAGTTGAAACAATTATGCTCTTATTATTCTTTCGATTTTCTAATTTCTTTTTCATTGATATCCTCCCTTACTTTCATACATACAGTCTGCACAATGGCAAACATAATAAGTGAACTTAAGATAGAACTTCCTCCGTAACTTACAAATGGCAATGTTACTCCCGTGGACGGAATAAATTTGGTAACTCCGCCGATTGTAAGGAAGCATTGGAAAATATACAGCACACCGATTCCCGCTGCAAGCAGTTTATTAAACATATCTTTGCATAATGTGGCATTTTTCATTATTTCAAGAAAAATACTTACACACACAAGTGCCACACATATTGCAAATATAAGGCCAAATTCCTCTGCTATTGCGGAAAATACAAAATCCTTACTGACTACAGGTATTGATGTTGGAAGTCCGCCGTAAAGTCCCATTCCGAACCATCCGCCTGTTCCAATTGCAAACAAAGACTGTGTTATCTGATATCCCTTACCATCTATATCAGCCCATGGATTAAGCCACACACTTACCCTCACCCTTATATGGGCAAAAAGGTGATATGCAACAACGGATGCTCCTGCTCCCGCTACAAAGCCTGTAAGCAGATATACCACTTTTCCCGAAGCAATATATATCATTATCAGATATACAATAAAAAAAATCAAAGCTGCTCCAAGATCCGTCGACAGTACAAGAATTATGACATGTGCAAAAGCAAAAATCGCAGATATAAGTATCTCTTTAAAACCTGAAGATTTTGATAACATTGATGCAACAAAAAGTACAAAAAGTATTTTTACAAATTCAGAAGGCTGGAATGTAAGTCCCGCTATGGTAAAGGAAAGGTTGGCTCCGAAGCTTGTCCTGCCAAGCACAAGTGTTATGGCAAGCAGAATAATGCCCACAATAGCATATACATACTTAGCCTTGATAACTGCTTCTTTTTTTCTAAAAAATACAGGTATAAAGAAAAAAAGAACACTTCCTGCCATAACGATTCCAAACTGTTTTATAGCATTGTGTGGGGCCAGTCTTTCAATCATTACAAATCCTAAAGCAAGCATAAATGTCATGTTATTGGTTATGACATCAGATGATTCAGGATAAATAACCTTAAAAAGTACAGGAAAAAATATCAGGTAAATAAGTTCCAATGCAAGACATAAAAAGGTTATCAAGCTGAAATTATGATATAAAATCAGTGCATAACATACTGCAAAAATAAGCATAATAAATACTTTTTGTGCAATGACATGACCTTTGTTCTTTTTATAAGTGGAAATGGTATTAATCCTGAAGCAAAGGTAAGTATATAAAAGCATCAGGAAAACCAATATGTACTTTGATAAATTTATGATTATATTTTCCAAATCTATTCAACTCCTCTTGTAAAATGTCCTCTTGTGAATGTATTATCCTCAGGCTTCGTTCTATTATTAAAGCATTTAAATACATCTGCAACCTCAGCGGCATTTTCCGTGGTAAAAATAATGCCATAATATTCAGGTTGTATTCTTATTCTGTCTAACTTGTCAAAAAGATATACAGGAACACTGTTATATATTATGTTATAGCAGAATTTACAGCAGGTTAATACCGGCAGCAAAGCATTCTTCCTGTCACGAAGCATTGAAAATAATGTACTTCCTTTATGACAGTTTCCGCTTGTCTTATCAATACAGTTGGCTGTTATCATAAGTGGAATCCTTCCGTATACAACAAGCTCTCCGTTATCTATATCCATCTCGGATAATTCTTTTTCATTAAGCTCAAGAGGATATGTTATTCCTGTAATTCCATAATCTTCCAGGGCACTTACGGCATAATTATTAAATGCATATATACAGTAATCAGCAATTACTTCCTTATCACATTTTGTTTTCTGGGACATATTTCTTATCATGTAGCCGTCAGAATTGCTCTTGACGTTATATGTACCTCTGTCAACTCTTGGCAGCCCGATATATGACTTAACATTATTTTTTCTGCATAACTCCACGCAACGGCTGATTTCGTCTCCGGACATAACCTCGGTATCGATAACCATTCTTTGAATATTATGTTTTACGGCTTCATTTGCCTGTTCATATGTAAGTACATGAACAGAAATGCCCTTATTACGGCTTTCTTTATGTGCTGCACAAGGTAAAAACCTGTGGCTGTTGTTCCTTTTTGAAGCTTCAAGGTATGCATCTGTCAGTCTGTCTACGGCGGTTCTCCTGAGTTCATTAAGGCTTTTAAGAGGAATAAAAATATTATCTTCCATCCTGATATCAAGGGTATCAAGTTCAAACATAGTCTGTCCCATTTTTCTCAGTTGTTTATCAACGTCTTCTCTGGAGACAGCCCTGTTAAGTGCAGTCTCACACGTTGGTCCGTCTATTGTTATGGCTATGTTTCCAAACGATAATGACATAGTAACAGGATTGTTTTTCTTAATTGTTACAATTCCATTAATTTTTATTTTAGGATTTGCTTCAACAAAAGTTCTGTGTATATATTCTTCGTATTGTTTTTTTTCACCAAGATCCTTTGAAATCTTGGTATTATCAGCAATCATTTCCCTGCCGTTATGTCTCATATAATAACCATCGGTCTGACCGCCCCTGTCAAAAAGCATAAGAAGCCTGTTCCGGTCTTTCTTATCAACTTTATATGTTTCTTTTCCTTTGTTAAGGTACATATCCACGTATTTTCTGTAAATTGACGTTACTCCGGCAGCATACTCAGCACTTTTCATGCGTCCTTCGATTTTCAGGGAAAATACACCGGCTTCAATTATTTCCGGTAAAATATCAAGTGTGCACAAATCTTTAAGACTTAATATTTTACTCTCTCTTCCGTTATAATTAAAATCCAGTCTGCAGGTCTGGGCACATCTTCCTCTGTTGCCGCTTCTTCCTCCTATAAAACTGCTCATCAGGCAGAGTCCCGAATAGCAGTAACATAGTGCACCATGAACAAAGCACTCTATTTCCATTCCTGTTCTATCATGTATATCTCTGATTTCTTCAAGTCCCAGCTCCCTTGCCGGAACAATTCTTGTAACATTATATTTTCTTAAAAAATCCGCATAACCGCTGTCTGTTATAGTCATCTGCGTACTAGCATGAATCTCCATATCAGGAAATGACTCATGTATAAATTTCATTACACCGTAATCCTGGACAATAACGCCATCAAGACCGGAATTATATAAAGGCAGCAGATAATCATACAGTTCATTGTTAATCTCATTATTTTTCAAGAGAGTATTTACCGTCAGATACATCTTTTTGTTATGGAATTTGCAGTATTCTATTGCTTTAATAAGTTCTTCATTGTTTAAATTACCTGCGTAAGCCCTTGCTCCAAACATATTTCCCGCAAGATATACCGCATCTGCTCCCGCATTCATTACTGCAAGAAACACCTCATAAGAACCCGCAGGTGCCAGAATTTCAACTTTATTTTTCATAATATATTCCTGTCAATATAGATAAAGGAGTGTACCTGACACTCCTTTAGTAGTTATTATTTACTCAGATCATTAAGTTCAGTCTCAAGCTTAACTATTGATTTCTGATTCTCATTTATTTCTTTCTTAAGGTCCTTAATCTCCTGCTGTGCCGCATCATACTTAATCTGTACGGAAATTAATTCATGCTTAAGATCATATATCTCTTTATCACGCTTCTCAAGGTCAGCTTCAAGCTCATCGCCAAGTTTCTTTGCTTTAAAATAATCATCCGCAATATTAAGCTCTATAAGTGTTGCCTGTACGTCAGAGCTTTGTCTTCTGTATATCTCCGATTTCTTAAAATCAACAAGCTTGGCGCTTATATATGCTGCAACTTTCTGAAGATATTCTTCACTTTCATATCCGCTTAACTTAAAAGATTTGCCTCCGATAACAACCTCTGTTTCATTCTTAGCTGGCATAACTTTGCTCTCCTTTATCACTAATATGAATATAATATCACAAGATTTTAATTTTGTGTAGGTCTAATTCCAAAATGATTATAGCAGTGTTCCGTAACCATACGGCCTCTGGGTGTCCTGTTAATAAAACCGTTAAAAATAAGATAGGGTTCGTATACATCCTCAAGTGTTCCCGCATCTTCGCCTAACGAAGCTGCAAGGGTATCAAGTCCTACAGGTCCTCCGCCATATTTTTCAATAATGGTAAAAAGTATGTTCCTGTCGTTCTTGTCAAGTCCCTCCTTATCCACTTCAAGCAGATCAAGGGAATAATCAACTACTTCCCTTGTTATTATACCGTCGTATTTTACTTGTGCAAAATCTCTTACTCTCTTAAGAAGTCTGTTGGCAAGTCTCGGTGTTCCTCTGGATCTTCTTGCAAGCTCATGTGCT
>OLOU01002297.1_pt1 | contig 11125 bp, 7 predicted proteins | sample 1672101 | NCBI WGS metagenome assembly OLOU01 (sample SAMEA3136645, study PRJEB25190) | human gut metagenome | biome: human gut; feature: human-associated habitat; material: faeces | place: Austria | collected 2013
ATCAAGAAGAACGTCGCCATGACGCGATCCTGTTTAAGTTCATGTAAGAATTGGTCCTGATACGTTTCCATTGCTGTTGTCATATGGGTTTACCTCGTTTCTTTGTGTAATTACCCATATTTTAACAGCTAAGGCTTGTCGAAAGCGGAAACAATCTGTAGGGCCTGGGAAAAAGTTTTTTCCGCATCCGGCGCAGCGGTCTGCAGGATCCAGTGGACGGCGGGATTGCGCCGAAACCAGGTAAGCTGCCGCTTGGCGTAGCGCCGGGATGCCTGGCAAATTTGCGCCAGTGCTTCCGCTTCTGTCATTGCCCCGTCCAGCGTGGCAAGGCACTCCTTGTAGCCGATGGCCTGCATGGCGGTGGCCTTTTCGGGAATGCCGTCGGCAAGAAGCCCCCGGATTTCCTCCACAAGTCCCTGCTCAAGCATGAGACTGACCCGCAGATCGATACGGCGGTACAGCTCGCCCCGCTGGGCAAAGTCCAGCCCCAGCCAGATAGGGGAGTACCGGGGCGGAACGGCCTGCGTCTTCCGGTTGTGTTCCGTAATGGTCTCGCCGGTTTCCAGATAAACCTCCAGCGCCCGGAGGATGCGCTTCCGGTCGGAAAGATGCAGACGCCCGGCGGCGTCGGGGTCTACGGAGCGAAGCTGCGAAAGCATGGCCTCCATGCCCACGGTATCCGCCTGGGCTTCCAGCCGCTCCCGGACACCGGTGGCGGGGAAGGGGGCAAAGGCGTTGCCCCGGATGAGGGAATCCATGTAAAGCCCGGTCCCGCCTGCGATCACGGCGGTTTTTCCCCGGGAAAGGATATCGTCCACAATGGGGGCAGCCATATCACAGTAGCGGCTGACGGAAAAATCCTCCCACGGCTCGGCCACGTCGATCATGTGGTGGGGGATTCCCTGCATTTCCTCCAAGGTGGGCTTCGCGGTGCCGATGTCCATGCGCTTATACACCTGCATGGAGTCGCAGGACACCACTTCACCATTCAGTTCCTTCGCCAGTGTTGCGGCCAGCGCGGTTTTTCCAGATGCCGTCGGCCCGGCGATGCAGATGATGTTGTTCATAGAAATCTCCAGACAGGGCGGCGTTACGTCCGCTTGAACTGCTTTTCCAGCTGCTTTTTGCTTAAAGAAACGCAGATGGGACGGCCATGGGGGCAGTATTTCAGGTCTTCCCGGCTCATGACCTCTTTGGCCACGGCGAGAAGCTCCTGCTCATCATTGACCCACCCGGCCTTGATGGCGGCCTTGCAGGCAACCGTGTGGAGCAGCTCGTCCCGGACGGTATCCTTGCTTTCCCGGCGGCCGGACAGAAGGTCGGCGGACAGGCTTTCCACAGCTTCGGCGGCGTCATCCGGGCTTAGATCCATGGGTATCTGCCGCAGAAGCACGGTGTTTTCGCCGAATTCCTCCACCGCAAAGCCCAATTCGTCCAGCATATCCGCGTTGGCAAGAAGTTCCCCGGCCGCGGCGGGGCTTAACCGCACGGGGATGGGGGACAGCAGACTCTGGGCGCTGATTTTTTCGGGGTGGGCTTTCAGCTTTTCAAAGAGAATGCGCTCGTGGGCGGCGTGCTTGTCAATGAGAAAAGCATCGTCTCCCTGCTCCACAATAATATAGGTATTGTAAAGCTCGCCCACCATCCGCCACGGAATCTCGGCGGGCATGGGCAGCTGGGTCTGCTCCATTTCTTCCGGCTTCGTTTCTTCTTTCTTGGGGGGAGCGGGGGGTACAGGCGCAACTTTTTCCACTTTGGGTGGGGTCTGGCTCGCCTGAACCTGAGGAAGCATCACGAACTCCCGCAGGGGCATATTGACGGGACGCTCGATTTTTGCCGCCGTTGCAGCCGCCGCAGTTTGCTTCGGCTGGGGCGCGTCCTTCAGGGCGGCGGAGAAGGTCTTGTACTCCTGTGGCGTCATGGCGCGGAAAAAGCTGCTTTTTGGGGCGGGATTTTCCGGACGGGGCGGCATCTGGGGCGGGGTGGACACCTTAGCGGGGGCATCGGGCGTGACTGGCGCGGCGGTCTCCCCAGCGGGCGTCCGGAACCGGATTTCGGGGCGGTCGGTCTGGGTGTTCAGCGCTCCCAATACGCCGTAGTGAACGCAGTCAAATACCGCTTTTTCCGACAGAAATTTCACCTCCGTCTTCGCCGGGTGGACATTTACGTCCACGGCGTTGGGCGGCAGAGTCAGATGCAGCACGCAGGCAGGGAATTTTCCTACCATGATCTGGTTGCGGTAGGCTTCCTCCAAAGCGGAAACCAGCAGCTTGGATTTTACGGGGCGGTCGTTGACGAAAAAGGTTTGCAGACCCCGGCTGGGGCGGGCATCGGTGGGCTTGGAGACGTAGCCGGTCAGGGTGTAGGATTCCCAGCGGCTGTCCACCTTCACCATCCGGGCAAAGTCCCGGCCATAGACGCAGTAGACCGCTGCCTGCAATCCGCCGTTTCCCGGGGTGGAAAGTACCTGCTTGCCGTCCCGGAGGAACTGGATGGCTACCTCCGGGTGGGCCAGCGCCTGCATCTGCACGGCGGCGGTCACACGGCTGCCCTCCACGGTGTCGGATTTCATGAATTTCATCCGGGCGGGGGTGTTGAAAAAGAGGTCGCGGACGATGATGGTCGTCCCTTCGGGACAGCCGATCTCGGTTTCTTCCAGAATTTTTCCCGCTTCCAGCTTTAATGACGTGCCGGACATGCTGCCCGCCGTTTTGGTCAGAAGATCGATGCGGCTGACGGAGGCGATGGCGGCCAATGCCTCGCCTCGGAAGCCCATGGTGCCGATGGCGGCCAGGTCCTCGGCGCAGCGGAGTTTGGAGGTGGCGTGGCGGAGAAAGGCCGTCCGGGCGTCCTCGGGGGACATGCCGCAGCCGTTGTCCGTGACCCGGAGGAAGGTCATGCCGCCGTCCCGAATCTCCACGGTGACTTTGGACGCGCCTGCGTCCACCGCGTTTTCCAGCAGCTCCTTGACCACGGACGCGGGGCGCTCCACCACCTCACCGGCGGCGATCAGATTGGCGATATGGGGGGATAACTGAATGATTTTCGGCATAATAGATTCACCTCAGGCCGCCGATGGCGACCAGATTGATACAGGCATGGATGATAATCGGCGCGAAAATGGTGTCGCTTTTGGTATACGCCCAGGCGAGGGAAAGTCCCGCCGGGAGGTATTGCAGCACCGCCATGACCAGCTCCAGGGGAGAATATTTTCCGATGTAGCCCAGAACATGGATGGCGGCAAAGGCGAGAATGGATACGACGTAAGCGACCCAATGGGATTTTCCGTAGAGATTGCGGAAGATCAGCCCCCGGAAGACGCACTCCTCGGCGGGGGGAACCAGAATCACGGTGCTGACGATCATGAGGTAGCGTCCGCTCCGGCTCATGGCGGAGATAACGGCGTCATTGTAGTTGGTAAAGCCGGGAACCAGTAGCCTTATCAGCCGCAGGGTCAGGAAATTGCAGGCGTAGTAGGCAGCAAGCCCCAGAATGACCGCCTGACAGAAGTACGCTAGGTGCTGGGTCGCCTGCCGGGCGCTGCGTCCCAAGAACTCGTGATAAATCAGAATTGTCGCCAGAAAATTGATAAGATAGTAGGTAAAGTTCAGCTCCGTCTGGGTCAGCGGCTGGGAAAGCTGGGCGTTGACCCACCGGAGAATGGAGGGCAGCAGCACCAGCTGGAAAATAAAGTAGACGCCGCCGGCGACGGATTCCTGGGCAGTGGGACAGGCGGAGAGACTGCGATTTCGTTTCATAGCTTAATCCAACATTTTCTTCAGTTTGTACAGCTCGTTCATGGCTTCAATGGGGGTCAGGGTCTCCACGGAAATGGCGCTGAGAGCGGTAACCACCTGCTGGGAGGTCAGATCCATCATGCTGACCTGATCTTCCGGCTCCTTTGCCGCCGCGGGCGCGGACACGACGCCCTCACTTTCCAGCTCGGCGAGGATTTCTCTTGCGCGGGTGATCACCGGGGCGGGGATGCCCGCCAGCTTGGCGACCTCGATGCCGTAGCTGTCGTCCGTTGCGCCGGGGACGATCTTCCGCAGGAAAATCATTTGTTCACCCCGTTTTTTCACCGCAATGTTGTAGTTTTTCACATTGGGCAGCTTGTCTTCCAGCGTGGAAAGCTCGTGATAGTGGGTGGCAAACAGGGTTTTTGCACCCAGACGCTTGGGATTGGCGGCGTATTCCAGAACGGCGCGGGCGATGGCCATGCCGTCGTAGGTAGAGGTGCCCCGGCCGATTTCGTCCAGAATCAGCAGACTGCGGGAGGTGGCGTATTTCAGAATGGTGGCGACCTCCGCCATCTCCACCATGAAGGTGGACTGGCCGGAAGCCAGATCGTCGCTGGCGCCGATGCGGGTAAACACCCGATCGACCAGCCCGATTTTCGCGCTGCGGGCGGGGACGAAGGAACCCATCTGCGCCATGAGCACGATCAGCGCCACCTGACGCATATAGGTGGATTTGCCCGCCATGTTGGGGCCGGTGATGATGGACACCTGATTGTCCTCGGCACCCAAGTGGGTGTCGTTGGGGACGAACAGGGAGTCCTTCAGCATGGCCTCCACCACAGGGTGGCGGCCGTTTTCAATGGTAATTTCCCGCCCCAGGGTGATTTCCGGACGGCAATAGCCCCGCTGCACAGCAACGGCGGCAAGGCTGCACAGGGTGTCTGCGGCGGCCACGGCGGCGGCGGTCTGCTGCACCCGGGCGGCCTGCTTGGCAAGGTACTCCCGAAGCTGGGTGAAAATCTGGTATTCCAGCGCAGTGAGCCGGTCTTTGGCGGTAAGCACCTGATTTTCCAGCTCTTTCAGCTCCTGGGTGATGTAGCGCTCACAGTTGGCGAGGGTCTGCTTGCGGATGTAATTCGCGGGCACCTGATCGATAAAGGACTTGGATACCTCAATATAATAACCGAATACCCGGTTGAAGCCCACTTTCAGGGTGCGGATGCCGGTTTTTTCCCGTTCTGACGCTTCAATGGCGGCAATGGTGCCGCTGCCGCCCTCCATGATGTCCCGCAGACGGTCGGCTTCCTCGCTGGCGCCCTTGCGGATGATGCCGCCCTCCCGGATGGTCAGGGGAGGATCGTCCACCAGCGTGTTTTCAATGCGGTCGGCGCAGTCCGTCAGAGGGTCGATGGCCGCTTCCAGCTTCTTGAGCAGGGGAGAATCGCATTTTTGCAGCTGCGCCTTTACGTCGGGCAGCGCCCGGAAGCCGCGGGCAAGTCCCAGCAAATCCCGGCAGTTGACGGTGCCGGTGACGATGCGGGTCTGTACCCGTTCCAGATCGGTGACGTCCCGCAGAGCCTGCTCCAGCTCGCCCCGGACGATGACGTTGTCCGTCAGCTCCTCCACCGCGCCGTGGCGGCGGGTGATCTCCACCGGGTCAAGCAGGGGCTTTTCCAGCCATGAGCGGAGCATCCGTCCGCCCATGGCGGTGTGGGTCTTGTCCAGCACCCACAGAAGCGTTCCCCGCTTTTCCTTGGAGCGCATGGTCTCCGTCAGTTCCAGATTCCGCCGGGCGTCCAGATCCAGCTCCATGAACCGGCCTGTGGTGTAATATTGCAGCTCCCGGATGTGGGCAAGGTCGTTTTTTTGCAGAGTCAGAAGGGTTTGCAGCAGTGCGCCGCTGGCAATGACGGCGGCGGGCATTCCCGCAATGCCCATTTGGGAAAGAGTGGCATGGAAGTGATTTTCCAGCAGTGCTTCCGCACTTTCCAGAGCGAACAGCTCCTGCTTTCCCTCGCTGACACAGCAATTCAGGCGGCGGAAAACGGCGTCGTCAATGACCTCGCAGTCCACATTGGCACCGTAGCGGAGGATTTCGCTGGGGGCAAAGCGGCCAAGCTCAGAGGCCACGTTCTGGGCGTCGGAGCAGACCGTGGTGAAGAACGCACCGGTGGAAACGTCGCAGAAGGCAAGGCCGAATTTTCCGCTTTCGCCGTAAATGCAGCCGATGTAGTTGTTTTTGTTCTCGTCCAGCATACAGCTTTCGGTGACGGTGCCGGGGGTGATGATGCGGGTGATGTCCCGCTGCACCAGTCCCTTGGCGGTGGCCGGGTCTTCCATCTGTTCGCAGATGGCGACCTTGTAGCCCTTCTGCACCAGCCGGGCGATGTAGGAGTCCACGCTGTGGTAGGGGACGCCGCACATGGGCGTCTGTTCCTCCTTGGGCTTGCCCCGGTCACGGGTGGTCAGGGTGAGGTCAAGTTCCCGGGCCGTCAGCTTGGCGTCCTCGTCAAACATCTCGTAAAAGTCGCCCAGGCGGAACATCAGGATGCAGTCCTTGTGCTGGTCCTTGATCTGCTGATATTGCCGCCGCATGGGGGTCAGTTCATTCGTTGCCTGTGCCATATTGTTGATTCCGTCCTGTTCTATGTTTTTCAGCAGATATCCGCCGCTTTTCCGCTCAGGCTCCAGGTGGTGGCGGCGGTGATGGTGATGTTCTGATAGGTGCCGACCATGTCGTCCCGGCCGGGGAAGCGCACCAGACGTCCGCCCTCGGTGCGGGCGGTGAGAAGGTCTTTGTCTTTGCCGTCCACAAGACAGCGGAGGGTTTTGCCGATGTAGGAATTGTGGATTTCCTCGGAAATGGCGTTCTGCACCGCGCAGAGCCGGTCGAAGCGGCGGTTTTTCTCTTCCTTCGGGGTGGGATCGTCCATTTTCGCGGCGGGGGTGCCGGGGCGGGGGGAGAAGATGAAGGTGAACAGACTGTCGTAATGCACGGATTGAATCAGGCTGATGGTCTCTTCAAATTCTTCATCGGTCTCTCCGGGGAAGCCAACAATAACGTCGCTGGTCAGCACCAGATCGGGCATGACCTTTTTGGCGTAGTTCACCTTTTGCAGATAGGTCTCCCGGTCATAGTGGCGGTTCATGGCCTTCAGCACACGGGAGGAGCCGGACTGGAAGGGGAGATGCAGATGCTTCGCGATTTTGGGATAGCGCGCCATGGTGTCGAAGAGCTTCTCGCTGGCATCACGAGGATGGCTTGTCATGAAGCGGATGAGAAAATCCCCCGGAATCTGGGCAATGGCGGCCAGCAGGTCGGCAAAATCCATGCCGCAGCTCAAATCCTTGCCATAGGAGTTGACGTTCTGCCCAAGAAGGGTGATTTCCTTCGTGCCGCCCTCAATCAGCGCTCGGCACTCGGCGAGAATGTCCTCCGGCTGACGGCTGCGCTCCCGCCCACGGACGTAGGGGACGATGCAGTAGGTGCAGAAATTGTTGCAGCCGTACATGATGGATACCCATGCTTTCAGCTTGGAATTCCGGACTTGCGGAATGCCCTCGGCGATGGAGCCGGGTTCGTCTTCAATAAAGAACTGCCGCTTTTTCCCGCTGAGGACGTTCCACAGGATTTGCGGAAACTGCCACAGATGGTGGGTGGAAAACACGCCGTCCACGTGGGGGTAGCTGTGCTTCACCCGGTCGGAGACCTTGGTTTCCCCTGCCATGCAGCCGCACAGGAAAATTTTCTGCTCCGGGTGGCGGCGTTTGGTATGGGTCAGCGCGCCCAGATTGCCGAAGACCCGCTGCTCGGCGTGTTCCCGGATGGCGCAGGTGTTCATGATGACCACGTCCGCGCCCTCGGCGCTGCCGACGATGGCGTAGCCGCACTGGGCGAGGAAGCCCCGCAGCTTTTCGGAATCGGCCTCGTTCTGCTGGCAGCCATAGGTCTCCACGTAGGCGGTGGGGGTGCGTCCCTTTGTCTGCCAGTAGGCGGCGATCTTATCACAGCAGGCGAACTGGGCGTCCAGTTCGGCCTGAGAAATGACGGTGGTTTTGGTGTTCATGTAGGAAATCCTCCAGATACTATCTCAATGTAAAATCATATCATTTTTTTCGCCCTTTTGCAAGTGCCAGTCGCGGAGAAATGAGATTTGCCGCATTCTGTCCATGGGGATTTGTAAATATTTTGTGTTCCGCTTGCATTCCGGGCATGTGCGTGGTAAACTAAGCGGGTATAATTGCCCGTGTATACGGAAACTCTGAATGGAGAAAGAGGACATTTCATGGAAAAATGTAAGTTTTGTCAGGAAGAACTGGCAGAGGGAAGCACTGTCTGCCCCCACTGCGGGAAGGACAATGCCCCGGAAATTGAAACTGAAACGGTAACGCCCGCAGAGGAAGTCTCCGAAGAAACCACCGTCGTGGAAGAAACTGCCGACGAAAAGACCGAGACGGAAGCGCCCATCGAGGAAGAAACCGCCGAAACGACGGAGCAACCCGCCGCAGAAGAAGCGACGGAGGAAACGCCCGCCGAGATTCCGGAAGCGCCCAAAACCGCCCCCTGGAAGATCGTCGCCGCTGTTGCCGCCGTGGTAGTCCTGATCGCCGCACTGGCGGCGCTTGTCATCGGCGGTGTGAAGGGCGGAAAGACCCCCGCCGAAACAACTGTCCCTGAGACGACCGTTTCCGAACCCGCCGCAACGGAGACGCAGGTACCCGCTACAGTCCCCGCCGACGGCAATCCCGACGACGTGACCTGCAAGGGAACCTATACCGTCACCGACGAGGAAGCCGCCGCTGCGAAGGACACTGTTGTAGCTACCATGGGCGACGAGCAGCTGACCAATGGCAAGCTGCAGGTGTACTATTGGAACGTTGTTCAAAGCATCCTCAGCTCCAACTATGGCTACAGCCTGATGTATCAGGGTCTGCTGGACTATTCCCAGCCGCTGGACACCCAACTGTGCAGTGAGGACAGCAGCCTGACATGGCAGCAGTTCTTCCTGGGCGAAGCGCTGAACTACTGGCAGATGTATCAGTCCCTTGCACTGGAAGCCAAGAACGCCGGTATGGAAATGCCCGCGGAAGATCGGGAGTATCTGGACGGTCTGGAGGCTTCTCTGGAGGAGACTGCCGCAAACTACGGCCTTTCCGGCATTGAGGAACTGCTTCTGAAAAATGTCGGCCCCGGCGCGGGGCTGGAGGAATTCGCCGGTTTTCAGGAGCTTTATTATCAGGGAAAGCCCTACTATACCGCCGAGACGGAGAAGCTGGTACCCACCCCGGAGGATCTGGAAGCCTACTACACCGAGAATGAAAGCTACTTCACCGGTAACGGCGTCACCAAGGACGGAACCTACGTGAGCGTCCGCCACATTCTGGTCATGCCCGAGGGCGGCACCACCGGAGACGACGGCACCACCACCTATTCCGACGAGGAATGGGCGGCCTGCGAAAAGAAGGCGCAGGAGATTCTGGACGAGTGGCTGGCAGGCGACGCCACCGAGGATTCCTTCGCGGCTCTGGCGGAGGAAAAGTCCGAGGATCCCGGCTCCAGCACCAACGGCGGTCTGTACGAGAACGTCGCGAAGGGTCAGATGGTGGAACCCTTTGAAGATTGGTGCTTTGACGAAACCCGCGCCGCCGGTGACTACGGCCTGGTGAAGACCAAATATGGCTACCATGTGATGTACTTCGTCAGCAGCACCCCCATCTGGGAGACCTACGCAAAATCCGGCTGGGTCAACGAAAAGACGAATGCGTTCATCAAGAAACTGGCGGAGGATCACCCCATGGAGGTCGATTACAGCGCCATCAAGCTGGGCTACCTGAATCTGGGAGCCTGATAAAAATTGCCTAAATGAAGCGGCGTGACCTTTGTCACGCCGCTTCTGACTTTTTAAAAAAAGATTGTCCACCGGATTCGCGTTCCGTATTATATAAGCGTAAGGTCCTTACAGACAAAGGAGTGAATCACTTGGAAGATACGCAGATCGTTGAGCTGTTCTTTTCCAGGTCAGAGGAGGCAATTTCGGAAACATCCAGGAAATACGGAAGCTACCTGAGAACCATTGCACACAATGTTCTTCCCGATTCCCAGGATGTGGAGGAGGTCGTGAACGATGTGTATCTTGCGGCCTGGAACTCCATTCCCCCCAAGTGCCCGCCGGTACTGAAATACTATCTGTCCCGGGTTGCCCGGAATCTCAGCTTCAAAAGGGTCGAGTACCTGACTGCGGAAAAGCGGTGCGGGAATGCAGATGTGCTTCTGTCGGAACTGGAGGAATGTATTCCGGACACCGGCAGGGACATGGATGAGACGCTGGAGGCAAAGGAGCTTGGAAAACAGCTGAATCGTTTCCTTGGCACATTGAACCCCGATGACCGTAAGCTGTTCCTGTCCCGGTATTATTATGCCATGACGGCACCCCAGCTGGCGCAAAAATATGAATGCTCTGTCCGTCAGATAAAATACCGGCTGGAAAAAATGCGAAGACAGCTGAAATACAGTCTTGAAAAGGAAGGAATATGCATATGAAGGCAACAGACTTAAACAGGGCACTGAACTATGTAGATGATGCGTATCTCATGGAAGTCGACACTCCGTACAAAGTGATTGAAACTGAAAGTAAGGAGATTAAACCCATGAAAACCCAAAAAAGAGCGTTCCGCATTTTACTTGCGGCAGCATTGATCGGTGTTCTTTCCATTACGGCCTACGCCGCAGAGATGCTTCCCATTCACAAGCTGGAATCCGGAAAAACAAAGCACTATGAAAGCTACTCGGATGTAGATCGGGCAATCGCTCAGGTCGGCTTGGAGGTTTCGGTGCCGGAGGAATTTGAAAACGGCTTCCGATTCCAGGGCGTGGACGTCGGTCAGACGATCGGCAAGGACGCTAGGGACGAAAAGGTTCTTACCTACCGGCAGCTCAGCGTTTCCTATGAGAATCCCCAGGGTCAGGAGCTGACGCTCCTCATAAGAGCGGACATGAAGGAGGTTTCCGAAACCGAGAGCATTCCGTCCATCAGCAGAACGGTCGATACGATCGCGGCAAGATACTATCTGGATCACTATAAGTTTGTGCCGGGTGACTACAAGCTCTCCGAAGCCGAGGAAGAATGGGCGAAACAGCCTAATAACTATGTTACCTATGGCTCCGATACGGTGCAGGAAAGGGACGTAGCGTTCCTGTGCTGGACGGAGGACGGCATTTGCTACAGCCTCCTGGATCAGAACATTCTGAATCCGGATACTCTGTTCGCAATGGCAGGGGACCTGATTCAGCAGTAAAGGCAGATAAAAACAAAACCGGCATCCCACAGAATGAACCGCTCCCTGTCAAGTAGACAGATGAAAAAACAAAAATAGTTTTCTACCAG
>OLOU01002299.1_pt1 | contig 11120 bp, 8 predicted proteins | sample 1672101 | NCBI WGS metagenome assembly OLOU01 (sample SAMEA3136645, study PRJEB25190) | human gut metagenome | biome: human gut; feature: human-associated habitat; material: faeces | place: Austria | collected 2013
GCGACTAAAGTCACAAATATAGGGTATCGGCTCTCTTTGGAAGCGTCTCCTTTGCTGTGCAAATCAGGATTTAATAACTCTTATATGGTTTTTCCATCAATTTCACTACTTCATACAGCAACATTGTTGCTGCACCAGTTCCACCCTTAGAGTAAATCTCAGTATCTTCATCAGATTCCGATGTTCCAGCAATATCAAGATGTACCCAAGGTTTTTTCTCAACGAATTCACCTAAGAATCTTGCAGCGGCAGTTGCACCACATTTTTTACCACAGTTAGCGATATCTGCTACAGTAGATGCGTTCAGATTATCATATTCTTCATCACCCATTGGGAGTCTCCAGATATTTTCTCCTGCAAGGATGGATGCCTGGACAATCTTGGACATAAGTTCGTCGCTGTTACTGAAAGCACCAGTGTAGCGGTCACCGAGGGCAACAACACAGGCTCCAGTTAAAGTTGCTACGTCAATTAATGTTGTAGCTCCACATTCACGGATTGCGTAAGTAATGGCATCAATAAGTGCCATACGGCCTTCAGCATCAGTGTTAACAACTTCGATGTATTTGCCATTCATAGACTTAACGATATCGCCTGGTTTCATTGCCTTGCCGGAAATCATATTTTCACAGGCAGGAATAACTGCGGTTACGTTAATGCCAAGTTTCGCCTCTGCGATTGCACCCATAGCAGCGATAACTGCGGCTGCGCCGCCCATGTCACCATGCATGCCTTTCATGGCATTGCCAGGCTTTAAATTATATCCGCCGGAGTCAAAGCAAAGACCTTTTCCAATTAAAGCAATCTTTTCATCGTCTGTAACACGGCCGTTATATTCCATAACGATAAACTTAGCGGACTGTTTAGAACCACGGGCAACTGCCAGGTAGGAATTCATGCCGAGTGCTTCGCAATCCTGCTTTTCAAGAATTGTGCATTTGATATTGTTCTTTTCGCAGATTTCCTTTGCCTTAGCTGCGAGAGCTGCAGGAGTCATCACGTTCGCTGGTTCATTTACCAGGTCACGGGCTGTTGTAACGGCTTTTGCCATCATTCTTGTGTACTGCTCTTCCTTTTTAAAGGATGCAGAATCAATTCCTGTCAGAATTCCAAGATGCAGCTCTGGAGATTCTGGCTTATCAGAAATGTATTTGTCAAAAGAGTAATCTGCGAGGAGAAGTCCCTTCATAGCAGAACTTAACCAGTAGGAAACATCTTCTCCGATTGCGGTCATAAGAAGGTTCTTTCCGTGGAAACGCTTTGCTTCCTTCATAGCCTGACCGAACTGTAATTGAAATCTTCTCGGAGTTGCCTTCTCAGGAATACCAATGAAAATCAGGTTATAATAAGGCTGTCCCTGATAAGAAAAATCCTTTCCTCGGAGACCGTATACCTTGCTTCCTCCAACGAGACCATCGGCCTGAAGACTTTCAAAAATCTCGCTAACTTTTCCAAGCTCGATACTCAGACGATTTTTATGATTGTATGTGACGAGCAATGTATCAAATTCGTAGTCCTCCAGATCTACGAGACGTTGTATTTGCATAAATGATACGCTCCTTTCTAAAAAATATTTTTATTTAAATAATTATAAGTTGCATTAAAATCGGGAAAAGTGCATACTATCCCCGATTATAATATGTAATATATATACGTTTTAGTGCATATATTCTTCAGCGTATATACAGTTATTTATAGTATAGCACAGTCAAATATTTTAAAACAGAAAAAACTTGTACACATTACATAAAATTTTGGTGGTAAGAGACACGGTTTTTGCGTAAACTACTTATAAACAGGGTAAAATCTTGTCAGAATAAATTGTAGTTAAATAAAGAGTGTTTGAGAAATCACTCCAGTAATGTGTATGTTCCAATTTATGGGGAAAGTATTTTTCAAATACGCTCTAGTATACTTCATCTGTGATGAATTTGACAAAACAAATTTTTTTCTATATAATAATTAACAAAGCTAACTAACATTGTTAACCAGGAAAGAATAGGTGATAGAATGAATGAATACTCAATGATGACACAGGAACTGCAGGATCTCGCTGCACTTTCTATGGAACACGGACAGATTCCTTCAGGCCTGTATGACCAGTACCATGTACTGCGAGGTCTCCGTGATGTGAACGGTAAAGGCGTGCTGGCAGGACTTACGGATATTTCCACCATCACCTCTTCCAAAGAAGTTGATGGAAAGATGGTTCCCTGCGATGGAGAGCTGCGCTATCGCGGCTACGACATTCATGATTTAGTAGACGGATTTGTAGCAGAGCAGAGATTTGGCTATGAAGAAGTGGCCTATCTGCTTATTTTCGGACGTTTGCCACAGAAGCAGGAATTACAGGAATTCCAGAATCTTCTCGGAAGTTATCGTACATTGCCGACGAACTTTGTGCGAGACGTTATTATGAAAGCACCAGGTAAGGATATGATGAATACACTGCAGCGAGGCGTACTGACATTATACGGTTATGACGATATGGCAGATGACATTTCCATACCGAACGTACTGCGCCAGTGCTTACAGCTTACAAGTACTGTGCCGTTACTTGCAGTTTATGGTTATCAGGCATATAATCATTATGTAGAAGGCAAGAGTTTTTACATTCATTCTCCGAAGCAGGAACTTTCCACGGCGGAGAATATTTTGCGTATGCTCCGCCCAAATAAAAAGTATGCACCACTTGAAGCAAGAGTTTTAGATATTGCCCTCGTACTTCACATGGATCACGGCGGTGGTAACAACTCGACATTTACCAATCATGTAGTAACTTCCTCTGGAACAGATACTTACTCCGCTATGGCGGCATCTCTTGGCTCACTCAAAGGGCCAAAACACGGTGGAGCAAATATCAAAGTTGTTCATATGTTTGATGAGATGAAGCAGGAAGTGAAAGATTGGAAAGACGAAGACGAGATTAAAAATTACTTGCTGAAGCTTCTCAATAAGGAAGCCTTTGATCACAGCGGATTGATTTATGGAATGGGACATGCCGTTTATTCTATCTCCGATCCAAGAGCAAGAATCTTCAAGGGATTCCTTGACAAACTCGCGAGGGAAAAAGGTTACGATGAAGAATTTGAATTCTATGACAGAGTAGAAAAACTCGCCGTCGAAACCATTCAGGAAAAACGCCGTATCTATAAAGGTGTAAGTGCCAATATCGACTTTTACAGCGGATTCATGTATCGGATCTTAGGGCTGCCAGACCAGTTATTCACCCCGATGTTTGCCGTGGCACGTATGGTCGGCTGGAGCGCACACCGTTTAGAAGAGTTAATGAACTGCGATAAGATTATCCGTCCAGCATACCAGAGTGTGGCTATGGATAAGGAATATGTTCCAATGAAGGATAGAATTATCGTGGAATAGCAAAGAGAATTTTAAAATAAAGCTATTTTTGGGAGGAAAATAACAAAAATATGAAAGCGAAAGACACAGGGAGTTCTGACTGGCCAGAAGGTGAGCCGTCAGCAGAACAAAAAGTGACTTTAGAGGACTACCAGCAACTAATCATCCAAATGCGAAAGGCCAATGTACAGTTTCAGCAAATGTGTAACATTCCATCAGGAGAACTGACAATGTTACTCACCCTGCGCCACCTGTTACTGGCAAAGGAATTTGTCATTCCGTCAGATATTGGGGATGCGATGAAGCTGTCAAGGCCAGCTGTATCCCGAATGCTCCATAATTTAGAGCGTAAAGGATATCTGGAAATGAAAAGCAGCGAAGAAGATCACCGCTACGTCAAGGTACAGTTCACCCAGACTGGAAAAGAACTTATTATCGAGGAATTTGAAAAATGCTGTAAGCTCTTAGAGAGGGTAAAAGAGCGAATGGGAGAAAAGGATATGTATAAGTTTCTCTATTATTACAGCCAGTTTTGCACGATTTTAGTAGATGAGATTTTTTGAGTGTCTCTGACAGGAGAAGCAGCTTAATTCATTAGCATTTAAACACCTTCTAATGCTAATGAATTAAGCTGCTTTTTTCTGGCTTTGGAGCCACTCAAAAAGGGTATCTTCTCGGGACAGGCATTATTCTTCGTATGAGCGAAAATGGCTTTGGAGCCATTCAAAAAGGGTATCTTCTCCCGTTAGGAGCGTTTTTTCCCCCCTGCCTGCGGCAATCAGAATTCCTCCAGCTTCTTCAGCAATGCCATTTCCCCTGAAACCTTGTACTTCGCACAGAACCGACATAATGCAAAGAGAACTTCCCCCAGCTTCTCTGACAATTCCTCATCACTGCTGAATTTTTTCTCTGGATCTTCCCCAGCGGTGCCGAGCTGTAAATTCACAACAGAGGTTAGCAGGTCTTTAAAGACATCTTCATCCTCCGTGGAAAACATTCCAGCGGCGGCAGCCTTTTTAGCAATCTTCTGGCCGCGGATGAGGGCAGGGAAACTTTCTGGCACAAGGGCAATCTCTTCTTTTAAAGAGGTCTGTTTATGTCCTTCTTCCTGAGATTTTAACTTCTCCCAGTCGGCCTGCTGCTGTTCTACACTATCATAATGGCGGCCAGCAAATACATGAGGGTGACGGTGGATCATCTTGCGGGCGATGCCATCGATAACATCTTCGATAGCAAATTCGCCATTATCTTCAGCAACCTGGGACTGCAAAAGTACCTGAAATAAAAGGTCACCAAGTTCTTCTTTTAAATTAGCGCAGTCGCCAGTCTTAGTGAGGTCAGTTACTGCCTGATTCACCTCGTAGGCTTCCTCTAATGTATATAACTTAAGAGATTCATGCGTCTGTGACTTATCCCACGGACAGCCATTCTCTCCGCGAAGTGTGGCAACAATCGCCTGTAATTCCTGAAAATTAAACTTTTTATCCATTATAAATGCTCCTCCTTCAAACAGAATAAAATGGAAAATAATCTTTAATAATATGTGGTCAATATTCAGCTATCCAATTACATTTCAAGTTGAAATGTAATATTGTCCCAATATCTATAAAATCTTTGTATCAAGTAAATACAAATAAAATATAAGTAGAATGCGACTGGAATTACTATCGTGCAGAAGTAATTCTTAAATATGCAAAATTATGCAAAAGACTATTGTAAAAATATGTTATTTGATTTATTATATCAGTAAGTCACGAAAAAATCTACATCAAAAAGAAAGAAGGTTTAGGATTAATGAACAACTTTGGACGGGCAGTACTGGCAGTGGGGTTAAGTGCAGTCATGACATTTACAGGTCCGGAATGCTTTTTTCAGTCAGGGGTAGAACCTGTAAGTGTTTATGCAGCAGAGGAGAAGGCTGTGCAGAGCAAGACAGCAGGAGATAATTCTGAAGAAGGCGAGAGCACGACAGAAGTGACAACAGAGAAGAAAGAAGAGAGTACGACAGCAACGGAAAGTCAGGAGAGTCAGACTTCTTCCGAAAGGGATACAAGCAGCGGTAATACAGAGCATTCGCAGACAGAACATACAACAGAAAGTACGAAGAGGAATACGTCTGGTACATCTAGTAATACAGATCAGGCAGAAGATACCGATTCTTCTACATCAGATACATCCGGAAATTCCTCTCATAGTAACGAAGAAGGAACAACTCAGAAGAAGGCGAAGAAGGACATTTCCTCAAGAGAAGATGCAGAGATTCGTACAAAGGCGATTAAGAAGATTACGGATCAGTTAGCAGAGGAAGACGCACCGGACGGAAGCGATAAAACGAGTACATTTATCCCGAAGATTTATAATGATACTCGTCTGGCTATGAAGAATAATAAGGAATACATTGCGGGATATGTATATTTTAATCAGACAGATAGTGCCTGGAATCAGAATGGCTACTGTATCGCTAAGGCTGGATGTGGTCCGACTTCCATGGCAGTAGTAATCACATCTCTTACAGGTAAGTGGGTAACTCCATTGGATACAGCCATCTGGGGCTATCAGCATGGCTTTTACTCAAGAGCAGGTTCTGCACATGAGATGATTCCTGCGATGGCAGCGGCTTATGGACTGAAGTGTCAGGGAGCAGGAACCGATTATAATGCGATTAAAAAGGCATTAAAAGAAGGCAAGCCAGTAGTGTGCCTTATGGGACCTGGATATTTTACCCGAGGCGGGCATTTTATGGTACTGGTAGCAATTGATAAGAACGATTGCGTAACAGTAGCCGATGTCGGAAGCAGAGCGCGTTCCGCTTACAAGTACAGATTATCGGACGTAATCGCTCAGTCCAAAGGTGCCAGTGCAGGCGGTCCATTCTGGATCATGTCCTATGATAAGGAGAGTAAGTCTGCGCTTCAGGAGAAACAGGCGATTAAGGATTATACAGAAGAAGATATGGCAGAAGATTTTGCTGATGTTTCCTACATGAAAGTAAAGGGAAATCTTCCAGAAGTACTCCAGGAAGAGAAGGCAGATGTTTCTATGAAAAAGGTAGTATCTATTCTTAAGATGTCAACTGGTAAGAGCCTTTTAGATACAATCGGAGCAGGTAAAGGAACCGCATTGGCAGGCACTTCTAATGCGGGAAGTTCTGTACTTTCGCCAGTGAGCCAGAATAGCCAGGTTATTGTGGTGAACACAGATGCGAGTAATAAGAAAGCAGGTAGCCAGAGTGGAAGTACAGCACTTGCAGGAAGTGCTGCAGATACAGTGAGCCAGGGACAGTCTGCGAAGAAGTCACAGAATCTGGCGCTCACACTGAAGCAGGATATCGCAAGAAGGCAGTGGGAGAAAAAGATTGATTTAAGCTGGATGGACAACTATATGCAGGGAACTTTGGAAAAATAATCTGTAAATTGAGGCGTGCAGGTTGTAGGAATGATTTTTCAAACACACTCTAAGCTAATGAACAAATAAGTTGTGATAATTTAAAATAATGGACAAAGAATTATGAGAAAGATTAATTACAGAATTACAGTTAATATAACACAGAAGACGATGAAGCTTGGATTTCGCGCAAAGATGCCGGACGAGATGCAGGGAAAGCGCATCCGCGTACAGGCTGTATTTACCCAGAGACAGGTAGAACGTCGTTTTCCGATGGAAGTAGTAATAGAAGAAGGAGAAGTTGGTGACCAGATTCGCGCAGATGCAGAGATACTGCTGCCATATGTATTTTACAGTCCGCCACGCCATAAGGTGAATGTTATTTTTACGCTTTGGTGTGGAGCGGAAGAGATTTGCTTAGATGACCAGCCATTTCCAGTGCAAAAGGAACTATTTGCCAGAGCGGAGATTGTCCGCAAGAGGAATCTGTTCAAGTTTGGACTTTGCTCTCTTGGACTGCCATTTTTACTGGTCAGAGATTATTTTAAGGAAGACAAGAATTTTATAAAGGCAGCGAAGCGGGCGAATGATACCGTATATAGAATTAGTGGTTATAATTATAGTGCCCGTCAGCAAAATACTGACTATTTTGCAGCCAGATATCGCAAATATATAGCGAAGAATAAGGTAAATCCGAATCAGATTCTTTTCCTTTCAGAGAGAGAGCCAGAGAAGAATGGGAATCTTATGCTTGTGAAGAAGTGGTTTGAGGAGAATGAACCCGAGGTAGAGATTACGACATTTATCAATACAAAGACAGTTGATCAGCTTCGCAAGAAGGAACTTCGGGATTGTGCGTTCAAATGCGCTACATCTGCAGTTATCATTTTAGAAGATTTCTATCCGCAGCTTCATAGCATTCAAAAACGCAGCGAGACAAAGATTGTGCAGTTGTGGCATGCCTGCGGAGCTTTTAAGACGTTTGGCCTTACCCGTATGGGTAAACAGGGCGGTGCGCCTCAGACATCGATGAATCACAGGAATTATGACCTCGTACCAGTCAGCAGCGATACGGTGAGAGATATTTATGCAGAAGCATTTGGCATTTCAGGAAGTAAGGTACAGGCGCTGGGAGTACCGCGTACAGATCTGCTTTTTGACTGGGATTATGAGGAGAAAAAGCGCGAGGAACTCTACGGGAAATATCCTATATTAAAGGAGAACAGGGTAATCTTGTTTGCACCGACATTCCGCGGAGATGGGAATAAAGATGCATATTATCCGTTGGAAGCATTTGATGTGAATCACTTTATGGAAAGGCAGCCAGAAGACACGGTACTTATTTTAAAGAATCATCCATTTGTAAAGCAAAAGTTTACTGTGGATGCACAATGGCAGGACAGAGTACTTGATTTGAGCGGGGAAGAACATATCAATGACCTCATGCTGATCAGCAACCTTCTTATCACAGACTACAGTTCCAGCGTATTTGAGGCAGCGATCCTTGAATTACCAATGCTTTTCTACGCATTTGATGAGAAAGAATACATGGACAGCAGAGACTTTTACTTTGATTATTCGCAGTTTACACCAGGTCCCGTTGTCACGGATTTTGAGGCATTATGCGAGGAATCTGCTGCCATGCTTCAGAATATTGTATCGGCAAATGAACAGGCAGACCTTAAGAAATTCCGCGAAACGTTCCTAAATACTGTCGATGGCTGCAGTACAGAGCGCATTTGCAGGAAAATAAAGACAAACTATATAAATATTTAACTAAATTGCAAAAAAAGTTTGACAGCTCATGGAAAATAATATAAAATATTGGAATCATGGTAGTTTGTTAAAATAAAAGCATTAATAAGCATGAATCTAAAGACAGCATCATGTAAGAATGTTGACAGCATAGTTGAGACATTATGAGTAACATAGGGATTCAAAGTTACTAAGGAGGACTTATTTTTATGAAAGGAATAGTATTAGCGGCTGGAAGAGGTACGAGACTGTACCCTATGACAAAGCCAGTTTGTAAACCATTACTACCAGTATATGACAAACCGTTAATTTATTATCCAATTGCCACTTTACTTCAGGCAGGAATCAGGGACATTCTTGTAATTATTCCACCAGGGGAAGAAAGAGAGTTCCAGAACCTTCTCGGAGATGGAAGTGAATTAGGACTTCATATCGAGTTTGCAGTACAGAAAGTTGCGCGGGGAATCGCAGATGCACTTATCATCGGAGAAGACTTCATTGGAGATGATTCTGTATGCCTCGTATTAGGAGATAACATTTTCCAGTGCCATAATCTTGATGAGATCATGAAAGAAGCCATCAAGGATGACCACGGCGCAAAGGTATTTGGTTATTATGTAGATGACCCAAGACCATTTGGTGTTGTAGAATTTGATGAGAACGGACAGGCTGTATCCATCGAAGAGAAGCCAAAGAATCCAAAGTCTAATTACATCGTACCAGGATTATACTTCTATGATAATCAGGTAATTGACATTGCTAAGAATCTTAAACCATCCGCAAGAGGTGAGTACGAGATTACAGATGTTAACTTAGAGTATTTAAGAAGAGGCCAGTTAAAGGTAATTCCATTTGACAGAGGACTTACATGGATGGATGCCGGAACAGCAGACAGTATGTTAGAGGCAGCCGAGATTGTTAAGGCACTTCAGAAGTCAGGATGCTATGTAGGCTGCTTAGAAGAACTTGCATGGAAAGAAGGATTTGTATCTTTAGATAAGGTTCATGAGATTGGCGAGAGCCTCAAGATGACCAACTATGGACAGTACTTACTCAAATTAAAGTAAAAAGTTGCTATTTTACACGGGAGATAATGAGACAACCCGAATCAAATAACAATTTTTTATAGAAGAAAGCACAAAACTTCCCATATTTATACTAGAATGAAAATAAAACGGCAAACTGTCATAACAATTTCAAAACAACAGTTTCTAAAACATTTAACATTTTAAAAAAGATTATCTATTTTTTGGTTGACAGACTAGCTGCTTTATGATATACTACAATCAACCCAGAGGACATTGCACGGGTGCACATCATAAGAGAGAATATTATAGCACCAGAGAGGAGTACGTTATGCAGAGTACAGGAATAGTTAGAAAGCTTGATTCATTAGGAAGAATTACATTACCTATGGAACTTCGTAAAAGTTTCGATATTGGTGAGAGAGAGCCTTTAGAAATCTTCACAGAAGAAGATAAGATCATTATTAAGAAGTATAACCCTAGTGATATCTTTACAGGACAGTGTGAAGACCTCATTGAATACAGAGGTAAGAAGGTATCCAGAGATTCTATCCGCGAGCTTGCTAGAATTGCCGGATTTAAGCTGACAGAAGAGTAATCTTCTAACCCAGCTACTTTAACGGGAGTTCCCTGTGGTAGTATACAAGAGATAAAGATATGCCTTAAAAAACCAAGAACCAGTAGAGAGAGGCAAAACGGACAGCCCCCTCCTTTGCGAAAGCAGAGGAGGGGGCTGTACTTTGGTTGGAGATGGAACTACTATTTCATGGAAAGCCATAACCATCTGATGATTCCCCAAATCCCTCCAGCAATAAATAGAATTTTCCTCCCCAGCCAAAACACAGCCCTCTGTAAGATAAATAAAGCATATTTGTGGCCTCGGAGCAAAGGTTGGATGCGAGCGCTTAAAGCGAGCATTCAACCTGCAGCGACTAAAGTCACAAATATGCTTTATTTATCAAAAGAGGGCGTCTCCTTTGCCTGCGGCAAATTCCTATTTATCTTTTCTATCTTGCAGCTATGCATTTTTGTTTCTTTATTATAGTTTATGCCTACAAGTAGTATTTCTCCTGTATACTTTGCTTTTTCTGCTAATTTTCCTTTAAAACGTAAAATATACTGTTTATCTTTGATTTGCTGGATTGCTTCTTCTGGGGATGCATCTACTTTTAATTCTAGTATAATTGCAGAAATGTTCTTTTTCTCCGGATAAAAGATAAAATCTACATATCCTTTTCTCGCTTTATCTTCTCTCTCAACACGGTATTTGTCTCTTGCTGCCAGATATACAAGATTAACTATGGCAGATAATTCTATTTCATTGTTATAAGATAGAATAGGAGATTCTGTATTATGAGCATACTCCAAAATTTCTGCCATTGTTTGTGTATCTCCAGCTAGTGTTGCCTTTAGCATTCTTTCAGATTCTTTTGCTAATCGATATACATATCCCAAACTTTCATTTGTTAAAAGGAGTTCATTATATTTGTACATCAGCTCTCTGTTTGGAATAAAGACTTCTCCATCTTCATAAGTAAGTAACCCGTATATGACCATTGCAGAGTATATCTGGTTTTTTGTTGTTAATTCTTCTGC
>OLOU01002301.1_pt1 | contig 11091 bp, 9 predicted proteins | sample 1672101 | NCBI WGS metagenome assembly OLOU01 (sample SAMEA3136645, study PRJEB25190) | human gut metagenome | biome: human gut; feature: human-associated habitat; material: faeces | place: Austria | collected 2013
TCGACCATTTTCGTGTCGCGGTGGTAAACGCCTTGGAAATCGCCGTCCGTGCCGATAGGCCAGTTGATGGGGCAGGAGCGGATGCCAAGCACCTGTTCCAGCTCCTCCATCAGCGCGAAGGGATCTTTCGCCGCGCGGTCCATTTTGTTCACGAACGTGAAAATCGGGATGTTGCGCATCCGGCAGACCTTGAACAGCTTGATGGTCTGCGCCTCAACGCCCTTCGCCGCGTCAATCAGCATGACGGCTGCGTCCGCCGCAACCAGCACGCGGTAGGTGTCCTCAGAGAAGTCCTGATGGCCCGGTGTGTCCAGAATGTTGATGCGGAAGCCGTCAAACTCAAACTGCATTGCGGAGGATGTGACCGAGATGCCGCGCTGCTTCTCGATGTCCATCCAGTCGGACGTGGCGTGCTTATCGCTTTTGCGCGCCTTGACGCTGCCCGCCGAGCGGATTGCGCCGCCGTACAGCAGCAGCTTTTCGGTCAGCGTAGTTTTGCCCGCGTCCGGGTGCGAGATGATGGCAAAGGTTCGCCGTTTTTCCACCTGCTGGTGGAGCAGCTCCCGGAAAGCCGGCGTGTCGTGGGCTGGCAGCATGAATCGTCCTCCTCGTAAAGTGTCTGTCGCTCCTTGAAAGTGGATATTTCTTCCAACTCAAAACGTGCAAAATGCACGAACAAGACAAGAATGTCCGAAAAGATATTTTACCGCCAAGAACGTGCCTTGTCAAGCCATTTTCCGCGCCTTCATGGCGTTCATGGTGCTATTTTTTCCGATTTCTCAGCAAACGGCAAAAAAAGTTTCAAGCAGCTTTTTGATTGACCTTTCTGCGCGATGGTACGACACTTTTGTGCAGTGTTCGCGTGCGGCGTAGGGGTTTCCCCCTGCAGCGAAAAAGTCAAGCCGCATAGGTGCAGCGTGAAGGGGCTTCATGGGGGACAACCCCACTGCCATTGGAGTTATCCCCAATTTATCCACTTTTCATCCACAAATCATTCACAGATACACCGCTTTATCCCCAGCCCCGTCCGACGAAAAACGCGGTGAAAAGGCACGTTTCGTCACATTGTCCTCCGCGGGGAGCGCCCATGCCATTTGGGACAAGCACCAAAGAACGTTTATGCACAGAAATGAATAATTATCCGCAAAATGCGAACATCCGACACCATTTTCTGGTTATCTGCAAAAGAATCCACAAGCCGCGCAGGGGGTGGACAACTTCTGTGGATAACCCTGTGGACAGTGTGGATAATTTGCGGTCATACGCGGTTTGTCAAGGCAAAATCGGCAAAAAACACTGTGGATAATCCTGTGGAAACTGTGGATGCTTTCGCCCAATTTGAAACGATTTGAAGGACGGGATACATATACAGCGGATGGATAGCAGACTTGGATACATCAACAAAAGCATAATCATGCGTCAATTTGGTGTGCTTCGGACATGCCTATACCGTATCCGACATAGACTGGAGAGAGGAGGTGGGTTTCTTGGCAGAAAAATCGCCCTTTTTCCGCAATTTCGCATCGCACATCCTGCCGGTGCTGACTTTTGCAACGCTGCTTGTCGGTACGGCACTGGTGGGTGTTGCGCTGACCCGAATTCCCCAAAGACCGACGGACGCAGCACTCCCGTCTCCCGCGCCGGAAACATCATATATCGCCGCGGGCAGCCTGACTGGGCGGACGATCCTCGTTGACCCCGGCCACGGCGGCTATGACGGCGGCGCGCGCTGCCGTGATTCCGGCGTGTGGGAGAAAGAGGTCAACCTCGCCGTGGCGCTGGCAGTGGAAAAGAGCCTGACGCAGCGCGGCGCGACGGTGCTGATGACCCGCCGGACAGACACCGATCTCTGCGACGACACAACCCGTCCGGCAAATGTGACGAAGAAGCGGCAGGACATGCAGTGCCGCGTGGATATGGCGGTTCAAGGGCAGGCGGACATGGTGCTGTCCATCCACATGAACGAATACCGCGTGCGGTCGGAATCCGGGCCGCAAGTGTTCTACCGCGCGGGCAGCGGCGCGGGGCGCCTGCTCGCCGGAACGATGCAGGAAGCGCTCATTACCGCCCTTTCGCCCCAAAAGGAGCGCGCCGCCATGCCGGGCGACTACTTCATTCTCCAGCTGGATACGCCATCGGTGCTGGTGGAATGCGGCTTCATTTCCAATCCGGCGGAGGAAGCGCTGCTGCTCTCGCCTGCCTATCAGGAGAAGCTGGGCGAAGCGATTGCGGATGGCGCGGTGGAGTATTTCCGCTTGGTACAGGCAGAAAAATGAAGGTTGCATTTTTTCGCCGCGCATGGTAAAATAAGAAGAAAAGGAAACGCATTATATCCGGAAAGGAGTATCGAATGAACATTCACGAATCCGCTGAGGACTATTTGGAAGCAATCCTCCGCCTGAAAGAAGCAAAAGGCTATGCACGCTCTGTGGATATTTCTCTGCTGCTGGGGGTCACGAAGCCGTCTGTCAGCGTGGCGATGAAGCGCCTGCGCGAAAACGGCTATCTGACGATGGATGCTGACAACTTGATTACGCTCACGCCCGCCGGGATGGAAATTGCGAGAAGCATTTATGACCGCCATAAGACGCTGTCGAGCTTTCTGGAGAGTTTGGGCGTTGATTCCGATGTTGCCCGCGAGGACGCCTGCAAAATTGAGCATGATATTTCCGAGGAATCGTTTACCGCGATTCGGAAGCTGATGCAGGAGCGGGAGCAGCACCCCGAAAATCCGCAGGAGTAATGGCATATCAAAAACAAAGCCGGGTCGAATCTCCCCTGTTTCGGAGGATTCGCCCCGGTTTTTCTGTATTACTTACTTCTCCGTTTCCAGTGAGCGGTATGTCCGTACCAGCACGACCGCTGAGAGAATTGCCGTCAGCACATCTGCGGCAGGCATGGAATAGATCACCCCGTCCAGCTGGAAAAACTGCGGCAGGAGCAGCACCAGCCCCACGCCGAACACAATCTCCCGCGCCATCGACAAAAGCGTCGAGGCAGCCGCTTTCCCCAGCGATTGCAGGAAGATAAACGTCCCTTTGTTGATGCACGCCAGCACAATCATGCTCAGGTACACCCGGAAGCAGCGCCGGGCAAAGAGCGTGTAGTGGATGGACTCGTTCTGCGCGCCGAAGAGCAGCATCACCTGATCGGGCAGCAGCTCCACCACAAGCAGCGCAATCAGCCCGACAACCGCCTCCGCCGCCAGCAGCCGCGTCAAAAGCCCTTTCACGCGGTCATGCCGTCCTGCGCCCATGTTGTATCCCGCCACGGGAATGCATCCCGCCGCCAGCCCAATCGCACAGCTGATGACGATTTGGAACACTTTCATGACAATGCCGAAAACCGCCATCGGAATCGCGGAAAATTCCTCCTGCGAGAAAACAGCGTCCTGCGCGCTGCAAATGCGCAGCATCGTGTTCGTCGCCGCCATTGCCGCGACCAGGCTGATTTGCGCCAGGAAGGATGTCATGCCGAGCTTGGCGCATTTCCCCAGTAAATGCGCGCGCGGGCGGAAGCTGTCCTTTTGCAGGTGAATCTGCTTCATCCGCGTCAGATACCAGATGGACAGTCCAGCGGTCAGCGCCTGCCCGGCAACCGTTGCAATCGCCGCGCCCGCCATACCCCAGTGGCAGACGAAAATCAGCAGCGGGTCAAGCACGAGGTTTGCCGCCGCACCTGCCAGTGTGGCAACCATTGCGAATGTCGGGCTGCCGTCGGAACGGATGACCGGGTTCATTGCCTGCCCAAAGACGTACAGCGGTACGCCCAAGGCAATCCAGAAGAAATATTCCTGCGCCTTCTCGAATGTTCCGGCATTGACGCGCCCGCCGAACCACGTCAGCAGCGTGTCCGGCAACAGCAGATACACCGCCATCAGGATAAGTCCCGCGAGGACGCTGACCGTTACCGTTCCGCCGACGGCGCGGTGGGCCTCCTCCTGCTTCCCTGCACCAAGCATCAGACTGACAAACGCGCAGCAGCCGTCGCCGAGCATGACCGCAATCGCCAGCGCCGCGACCGTCAGCGGAAAGACGACCGTCGTTGCTGCGTTCCCGATGCTGCCCAAGTCGGGCGCGTTCGCAATGAACACCTGATCGACCATGTTGTACAGCGCCGCCACGACCAGAGAGGTCATGCACGGCACGGCGTAGCGCCGCATGAGGCGCCCCAGCGGCTGTGTTGCCAGCGGGCGCGCGTTCTGCGCTATGGAGGTTTCGGATTCTGTCTGCATAAAAAAAGCACTCCTTTTCGTTGATTGGAGCGCAGTGTCAAGGCAAAAAAGACTGCCCCTGCTGCGCGTCCGACAGATGGACTTACGCAGCAAAGGCAGCACTCTGTACCGCTATTTTACCGCATCGGGGCGGATTTGTCAAAGGGGTGTATCATCATTTTTTCCCGCCCGCCACAAGGCTTCCTGCAAAGCACGCACCGCCTGCGATCCAGTACCCCATTACGAGTCGACTCGTCGTGCCGTAAATCTCCAGCGCTCCTTGAAACAGACAGCCGACTGTCAGCGCAATGATGCCCCAGTGGTACAGCCGCACGCACCAGCGCCCCGGCAGCGCTTTCCCGCGCAGGGCGCGAATCAGCAGCGGACACGCTCCCAGCACCAGCGGCGGCAGGAACGCATACACCATGAAGTCCGAGTAGACCCCGTGGCTGAACTGCTCATACACGAATCCGCCCAGCGCGGTCACGGCGGCAAAAAGCAGATGATAGAGCGCAAGTTTCACGCATTTGCGGTCAATAGCCGATGTAGACAATGTCGCTCACGCTCCTTTCGCGGATGCTGCGCCCGTTTGTAGTCGGGTTGTTGACGACGCGCCCCTGAAACACCATCGTCGAAGAGCCGCCGCCATCGAGGTTGTAGGCGACCTGTGCGCCCAGCGACTGCATCAGCTCTGCCAATTGCCGCAGGGAAAGCCCAGTGCTTTCCTTCGTCCGCCCGTCGGAGACAACCAGCAGGTAATGCCCTTCGCTGATTTGCCCGATGGCGGTGCGCGGGTTGGAGGTCATGGCGCGCCCGACTTCGTCGCTGCTGCTGACGGTCACTTGCCCGTCCTTGACCAGCGCCGGGCCGAACGTCAGCACCTGCCACGCGCCCTCACGCACCAGCGTGTCGGCACTCGTTTCGCCCTCGGTGATGATGCGGAAATTGCCGTCTGCACCGATGACCAGCGCATCCGTGCCGCTTTGCGCCGATGCGCGGTACAGCACGCCGTTGCGCAGCACATATCCGCGCTCCTGTGCGCCGTAATAGTCGCCGTTGATGGCGAGAATCGCGCCCGCGTTCGCCGCCTGCACGGAGGTCGATTCGGTCAGATTGCGGGCGTAGGTGTTCCCCGCCAGCGCTGTTTTGAGCAGGGAGATATCCGCAATCTGCACATCCGCAACGTACACCGTCGTGTTCTCGACGCGCATCGTCGTCAGCACAATGTCGATTTGGTCATCGTGATATTCCGTGTCGGTGGAAATGGGCGCGGTGGTCGCCTGTTCCGCCGGAGATTCCGTCACAGTCGGCGCGGCGGTCGGAGCTTCCGTCGGCGCGGTGGAGGCTTCAGCGGTTGCCGTCGGCAGCGTGTCCGGCGTCAGCACACGGACAATCACGAACGTGTCCAGCGCCGCATAAACCGTGTATGCCGCCAGAATCAAAGCAAACACCATGTTTGCGAAATGCCGCTTCATGGAGCTTCACTCCTTTCCATGGCTATTATCTCCCCGTCAAGTGACGAACACATGATGAACCCGTGAATGATGCCGGAAGTTTTCCCTTCCCTTGACGCAATCCTGCCAAAGGCGTATACTGGAAGCGGAAATTTCCGCGGATGACCGCGAAAAGGAGAAGAATGATGCAGAAACTACGGGGATACTTGGCACTGGGAATATTCATCATGGGTATTGTATCGCTTTTATGCCTGCTTCTGCCGCTCATCGAGATAACGGATGATGCGCTGCTGCTGATGGTGTTTGCTGTGCCGCCGCTTATCTGCGGATTGTTCATAGCATTGGCACTGCATATGCTGCTGTATACGCTGCTTCTGGTGCTGTACGGCTGCAGAATACAGCTGGTGGCTTTGTACTTTCTTCATATCCGCAGGAAAACCGTCGGCTGGCGCGTGCAGTACCTTCCGGCGGCGGAGCGCAAGGTGGGCATACTGCTGGCGGCTGTTCCGTGGGAGCAGGAAACCGGCGACTTGCAGCAGCGGGCGCAGATTGTCCTGTACTATGTGCAGAGCGTACTGGCAATACTGTTCTATGCGCTGGCAGTCAATTTGTATGGGACAGCATCCGCCATTGCCTGCCTTGTGCTGGCGTGGGGTTATGCGTTTCTCAGCATCATCATGCCGCCAAGCGAAATTCGGAAAGTATTCCAGCCCGAAAAACGGCGCAAAATGTGGCAGATGCGGTGCCTGCTGGCGGAGAACCTGACGGATCGCCTGCTCACGGAAATGCCGGAGGAGTACTTCACGCCGCCGGACAAAATTCAGGATCAGAATGATGCGGCGCTCATGATTAACCGTTCCGCGTGGCTGGTGATGCAGAACCGCTATGGTGAGGCGCTGGACATCCTGACCATGCTGGCGCAGGAGCATCGGGAGCAGACGAAGCGCCTTTGGTGGCAGCTGATTCCGCGCGGCGTTCTGTGCGAACTGGCGCTGGACAAGCCGGGATACTTCCTGAAAGAATATGACACGCTGTACATGCAGAAGGAATTGCGCAAGCATGAAAAGCAGCCGCTTGTCTGGCGGACGGCGTATGCGGTGCATCTGCTGCGCGACGGCGACGAGCAGAAGGCGGAGCAGTGCCGCAAGCAGTTCCTGCGCCGCATCCGCCATACGACCATGCCGCGCTGCTATCAGTGGACGATAGACCGGATGACGCAGGAAAAGGAAATCTACGAATCAAGAAAGGCAAAGGAAGCGCAAGAATGAAGAATCGGACATTTCAGCGCCTGTTTCCGCTCCTGCGGATGGGCAGCATCCTGCTGGCGGCGGTACTGTTCTGCGCGGCACTAATCGGCGTGAACGCACAGCTGACTGTCGGGACGAATGAAGAGCGGAATCTGGCGACGTATCTGGGGCTGGCACTGACGGCGGTTGTGACGTATCTGCTGCAAGATGTGCCGAAAATGCTGGTCGGCAGGCACTTTGGCTGGAAGCTCGTGCGCTATGAGGCGTTCGGGCGGGTCTATCAGGCGGACGGCGCAGGGGCGTTCGTGCGTGTTCCAGTACCGGCGCAAAGTCGTCTGCGCTATCAGCCGTATCTGCTTCCGCCGGAGGATGCCTCTCGGCACGACGTGACGCTGTACACGCTCTGTCCCCTGCTGTATGGCGGGACGCTGGCGGTGGTGTTTGGCGTGCTGACCCTGCTGACGCTGGGGCAGCCGGTGTCGCTGGTGCTGTGCGAACTGGCGATGGGCGGCGTGGTGCTGGTGATGACGTGCATTCTGCCGATGGATGAGCGGTTTATCGCATCGCCGATGGCGATCGCACGGATGCTTCGAGATCCGGAACAATTGGCGGAGTGGCTGTATTTCGCGCGTATGAAGGCGAATGGCGGGGTGGAGGTGACAGATGTTTCGATTGAAAACATTCCGCAGCCTGCAACAGTGAAGACATGTCAGGATGCAATCTGCGTCTTTCAGCGAGCGCAGATTGCGCTGATGGTTCAGTGTGATGCACGAAAGGCGTATGGGCTGATGAAACAGGTGCTGGAAAGCGAGGCGCGGCTGTCATATACTGCATGGAAACTTCTGCTGAGCGATGGGGTGGTTGCGGAACTTCTGGCAGGTGAACCGGGTGAATTTACGGCGCTCTATCGTGGAAAAGCCGGCGCAGCCATACGGCAGGTGATGTTTCGCATGGTGGACTATGCGCTTCCTGCCTATGCGGTGGCGATGCTGGTGACACATGAAGCACGGGAAGCAGAGGTTGTGCGGAACACGCTTGCGCCAGTGCGAGAGAAAATGCCGGAGCTGGATGCTTTGATGAAGGCCATCGAAGAAAAAGCCGCACGAATCGAAAGCTGATTCGTGCGGGGAAATTTCGCGCCTGCGGGCGCGACAAGGGGGCAATGAAAACAGGTGAAACCTGCGATCGCCCTTTGGAAACCTTTGGCGCCGCAGCTTTTGAGGTTTCATGTTTGTTGGCTTGAACCGAAGGTTCATAGGATAAACACGCGGGCACTGTATGCAGAAGCGACCAACTGAATCGCGCGGAAGGGTCAAGGGAGGAACTCCCTTGCAGGGTGCAGGGGCAGCGCCCCTGCTGGGGTCAAGGGGCAACGCCCCTTGGGTCTCCCCCTCACTCACTCCTCTGTGCATCCTCCCACGCGCGGCGGATGGCGGTGAGGATGTCGCCGTGGGCGTCGCGCAGGGACATGGTGGCACCGGAAACAATGTCGGCGGCGCGGGCGCGGTCGTCGTCGGAGAAGGCTTCCCAGCGGGCGCGATCAGCGTCGGAAGAGGAATTTTCCGTCAATGGGCGGCCGTTCTCGGCGGAAAAGTACCGCCCAAACCACGTCTCTACCTCGTCCACCGTCATGCCGACCATCATGTTCTGATAGGCGTCCATCTGCTCGCGCCATGAACCGCTCGTCAGCTGGTAATCCTCCCCGCGGGCGCGCTTGCTCGTCCATGCGGCAATTTCCTGCATGTAGTTGTCCTCGCTGTCCTCGGTGTAGCCGACGACCTTCCCGGTATTGTCATCCCAGAGCGAATAGCCACCCTGTCCCGGAAAGCCGCTGAACTGCGGCATGGACGCGCCACTGTAATTCGGCGTTGCCACTTCGAGCTGGTCAACCGCCATCGACACGATGCGCCCGTCCTCGTCGAACGTCCCGTGCGCAAACACGACGTTGAAGGAGTAAACCTGCCCGTCCTCGTCATCCTTGCCCGGCCCGACGCGCCCGGTCGCCGCCATGCCGATGCCCTCGCGAACCGCCTGACCTGCGCGGTTTGCCGGATTGCCCGTTGCCTCGTCCATTGTGTCCGATACATTCAGGGCGACGCGGACGGCTTCACGCAGGGCATTGCTCGTCGTCGTTGCGCCCGTCACGACATCCACATCCCATGTGTTCATGCGAATCATCTCGTCCGGCAGAATATCCAGCGCGCGGCTGCCGATGCCATCCGTCTCATGCTGCTCCAGAATGTTCACGGCGCTGATGGCGCCGTCCTCCATCATCACCTGCACGCGCAGGATGCCGCCGTAGCCATCCGCCTGACCCGTGCGCGTGTCGGCGCTGGCGCGGCAGGACGCAAGCAGAACGGCGCAGGAACACAGTGACAGCGCCATCAACAGGCGCTTCCGCGTTATCCAACTGGTTTGCATTAAAAAATCCCCTTTCAATCTTCCAGATTGCAGGGAAATCGCTCCCTGCGACGTTGTTATTGTGTCCCGCGCGGGAAAAGTCATTCAATCAACACGCTTTTTGATGCAGATTTTTTCCGCAAGCAGGAAAATCGCCCTTGCGCGGCGAATAGAGATAGAGAATATGCCTGTGCTGACTGATTTTCCGCCGCGCGGGCATCCTGATGAAAGGGTTTCACCCGAAAAGGCAGGTGTTTTTCGTATATGAAGAAGTCATCCGGGAAGAAGCGCGTCAGTTCGCTGACGTTCCTGATTGCGACGACGGCGGTGCTGGCGGCGGTGGCGGTGCTGTGCCTGTTCGGCAGCAATCTGCTCTACGCCATGCGTGTGCGCAACGTCAATGAGCAGCGCGCCGAGGTGGAGAAGCGCAACACGGAGCGCTACGAAGCGTATCGGCAGGAAGTGCAGGAACTGCAAGACCGTCTGACGGCGAACAACAACATCAGTGCCGATTGGCCCCAGCCGGACACGCAGGAAGGCATCTCCATTGTCGACCTGACGAATTATCCGCTGGATAACCCCGGCACGGTCACGGTGTCGCGTCAGGACGTGATGCTGGGCGGTCTGCTGCTGGTCAACGAGTGGCACTCCCGCCCGTCGGATTTTGACGAATCGTCGCTGGTGTCCATCATGACCTACGCGCGGAGCATGGGCGTGACGAAGAGCATTTGGCGCAATTCCGACCAGCGGCTGTTCCCGGTGGCGGCGAATGCCCTGCTGGATGCGCTCAATGCCGCAAAAGAAGCAGGGCTGGAGGGCTATGTCGTCCGCGAGGCGTACCGCAGCATTTCCGACCAGCAGACGCTCTGGGACGCGGAATACAACCGCTTGAAAGGCCGCCACAGCGCGTGGACGGACGATGAGCTGATTGCCGCCACAAAGAAGAGCATCAACCTGCCCGGCACGAGCGAATATAACTCCGGCTTGGCTTTCACGCTGTACCTCTACGAGAACGGCAATGACGAATTGAACAAGATGGTGTTCTCCGAGAGTGAGCAGGGCAAGTGGATGTACGAAAACAGCTGGAAGTACGGGCTTGTGTTCCGCTTCCCGCTGCAGGACTTCCCGACGAAGGGCACCATCAGCCGCGCCTACAAGACGGGCGTGAACGTGGAGATGAATCTGTTCCGCTTCGTGGGCATTCCGAACGCGACGGTGATGCACCATCTGGACATGTGCTTGGAAGAGTACATCGAGTACCTGATGGCGCACCCGCACATCGCCGTGTTTGAGGACGGTCAGCTGAAGTACGAAATCGTCCGCCAGCAGGTGGGCGACGACAGCAGCACCTTCTCCGTCAGCATCAGCCGCAAGACCAGCAACTACACCATGTCGCTGGACAATATGGGCGGGCTGATTACGATTTACGAGTATTGATAGGGATACGAATCCCCCGCCAGCGGATGATGATGTCCGGCTGACGGGGGATTTTTATGATGGGATGATTACGGTTGCAGAGGCGAAATCCCCTGCTTGCGGGCAAAAGTCACTATGTCTGAAAGAACAGATGCGTGGTCGCGCCCATCTGGCGCGACAATGTTGAGTTGATGGATAAAGCAGCTTGGGGGTGCATCTGCGGATGCGCAAAGTTACTGGCAGGGACGCTTCGCTGCCTGCGCCTTTTGTTGACTTTTCTTTTTGAATTGATTTGACGAGGAACGGTTGGGGCGTTGCCCCAAACCCCACCAGAGGCGCTGCCTCTGGACTCCGCAAGGGG
>OLOU01002310.1_pt1 | contig 11070 bp, 7 predicted proteins | sample 1672101 | NCBI WGS metagenome assembly OLOU01 (sample SAMEA3136645, study PRJEB25190) | human gut metagenome | biome: human gut; feature: human-associated habitat; material: faeces | place: Austria | collected 2013
CTATGGCCTTCGCCATCTCCAGCAAACAACTCCTTGTATCGCTGAACGAGAATCAGATATGTGCGTTCATCGAGTTCCGGCCGCACAACCTCCACCGAACCATCGTCATGGGTGACGGAGTATTCCCGCTGCTGCCATGTAAATCCTTGTACTTTGGCGGCTTCAAGAAAATCATTGAGTTCCGAGAACAGCTTCGCGAACTTCCGGCATGCTTCCACGGACTCCGGCAGCTTCATGAAATCCTCCACGCCTTCGGCACGGAACACAGAAGCAATCTCTTCGAAACGCGCATCCATCAGACGCACGTTTTCCGGCAGTTTCTGCACAAACAGATCAAGTGGCTTGTCTCCGGAATACAGTTTCACCGCTGCTTCGATATACCCTTTCATGGTATGCGGCTTGCGATAGTAGCGTATCGTTCCGAAGGGCTTATCAGGGCCGAACAGTCTGTTCGTACGGCTGAACGCCTGAATGATGTTCTCGTAATCGATGATTTTGTCGAGATACAGCGTGTTGACCCACTTGGAGTCGAAGCCCGTCAGCATCTGGTCGACCACGATCAGCAGATCGATCCGCTCCTCACGATGCTGGTCGACGGTCAGGTACGGTCGTTTGTGGGAAAGTCTCGCCGTGATGTCCTTCTTCATCTTCGGCCATGTGGGGATGATGAAATCCTTGCCGAACAGTTCGTTGTAGTCGCCGATGATTTCCTGAAGCGCGTCCCCTTTGAGGATCGCGCCATTGGAGTTATCGACGTTGGGGTCGAACAGCGCGGTCACATGCATTTGCGGCGCATGCTCCTTGAACAAGCGGTAATAGCTGATCGCCTCGGGAATGGAACTCGTGGCCAGCATCGCATGGAATTTGTTGCCCCTGCTCAGCAATGGGAATTGGTCGAGGATATCCTCCACAACCTTGCCCTCATGCGGGGTGCCCTGCGCGTACTGTGCCGAAGTCAGGTAATCCTCAATGCCCTTGATGCGTTCTCCGGCCTGCGTTTCCATAGGTCCCATCGGCATTTGATTCGGATCCATGTAATGGTAGAACACTTCGGCTTTCGCCGGATCCGCTTGGGCTTCCTCAATCGTCGACGCCTTCGCCTTCTCCAATGCAACCACCTGGCGAACGTCCCTGTCTCGGTACGTCAGCACCATGTACGGGTCGAAGCCGAGCACATTGCCGTCACGGATGCCGTCGGCGATGCTGTACCGGTGGAGGCAATCACCGAACACCATTGATGTGGTCGCGCCCTTCTTACGGTTCTCCTCATGGATTGGAGTACCTGTGAAACCGAAATACAACGCGTTCGGGAAGGAACGGCGAATATCCTGCAGCATCTCGCCGAATGTGGAACGATGACATTCGTCGATGATGAACACGATGCGTTTGCCGGCGAGCTTCTTCACTTCCTCTTCGGTGATATGCCCCTCGCCTGCTTTGATGTTGCTCATTTTCTGAATGGACGTGACGATAAGCGTGTCCTTCGGGTCGATGCTTGCCAGCTTCGCCTTGAGCACATCCGTGTTTTCCGTACCCTGCACGTCATCGGCATCATCCGCGAACGAACGGTATTCCAGCAGTGACTGCGTACCCAACTCGATACGGTCCATAAGAAAGACCACTTTGTCGGCATCTTTCGAGCCGGCAATGAGCTGCGCCGCTTTGAAACTGGTCATGGTTTTGCCCGAGCCGGTGGTATGCCACACATAGCCGCCCGGGCGTCCCGGAGTACCGCTTGGCACCGGCTCATCCCATTTGCAGGTGCGCACACGGTCGGAAATGGCGTTCACCGCTTGGTATTGGTAGCTGCGTAGCACTTTGAGGCATCCGTCCGCGGAATCTGCAACCGTGTAGAAACCGATGAGCTGATGAGCCATGGGAATGGACAACAGGTCCGACGCGAACCGTTTCCACTCGTCCTGCCCAACGTGTTTGTTCGCCGCTATGGGCTCGTTGTTGAAGTCGGCCCAGTGGAAGAAGTAGTTGCTGTTGAAGTCGCCTTCGCCAGGATTGGCGAAGTACACAGCATCGTCCGGATTCATGGCCACGAAGACCTGCACGAGTCTGAACAATCCGGTGAACACGCCTTCATGCGCGTATTTGGCGATTTGATTGGTGGCCTGGCTTATGGGGATGCCGCTTTTCTTCAGTTCGATATGGATGACCGGCATGCCGTTGATAAGCAGGCAAACGTCTCCCCTGCGATCGTTCAGCATCTTGTTTTTCGCCGGGTACATCGGCTGTCTTGCGATTTGGTACCGGCTTTGCCCCGCTGCTATTTCCTGCCGATCGTAGATTTTCAGGCTGATTTCCTTGCCGAAATGTGCCGGATCTGCTGGATTATCACGTTTGATGGACACGGTCTTGCCGTTGATGAAGGAGTTCAACGCCAATGGTGTGCGCAATGTTTCGATCTGTTCGAGGATCTGCGCCATCTCACCTTTGGTAAGGCGCTGCCCATTCAATCGATCGATGCCTTTGTTGTTGTCGAACAGGATGTTGGCCCAATTGCTGATAAGGTCCTGTTCGGTTGGATATTCCAACACGCCATCGGTCCATCCATGGCGCTTCAGCACCGCAACCAAGTCATCCTCGAAATCCGATTCCATGTTGTAGAACACGTTCTGCCTCCCCGAATGCACCGTCACTTTCTGAGCCCAATCTTACGAGCGCAACCCCTAACATCCAAGAAGCAACACCACAATACTTACGCTGATGAAGGGTGATGAGCGAGTCCAGACGGTCGAAGAACGCGCCGATTCGGCGCTGCTCTGTTATGGTCGCAGGCACAAAGAACGCAGTGTCTCCCAAAATTCTCGTGTTAATGGAAGCCATAGTTAAACCAACAGCACGCTCAATAATCGAGCTACGAACGCGTACAGTTCCCAATTCATAATGTAGGTACGTGGAGTTAATGCCCCTATCCGTTCTCAAGCGAAGAACACGACCAGAAAACAGCCATCCAACCTGCGCATCTTTTACTTCAGCGTTCAAATCGACCGAGCCGACACGAGAGAAAACGATATCGTGTTTTTGCAATTTGAATTGACTAAGACGAGCGGCATCTCGATCGCCTACCTGGGGTATGCCGCTACCCATGGAAGGCAATTCGCCCTCCTTAAAATGCTCGGTTGTAACTATTGGTGTGCCGCAGGCTACGTAATCCTCCGCATGAAGAGTCGAACCAAATGGGCCTGTCTTTATGTCGAACTCACCCAGCTTACGCTGTTCCCAAGGGTCAGTGAAACCAGCGAAACGAATCTGCGGAACCAACGCTTTTCCATGCTGTTCGGCCATATCATTCACCCCCGAGCAGTGCTTTGAGCTCTTCCAAGCCCGCCAGATCGCGGGCATTGCCGGTCAAATCGCCAAGCATTCCAGCCAATTCCTTCTCTGCTTCATCGATTTGGCCGCATACATCGGCATACGTGGTGGCGTACTTGTTCTTCAACGCGTTCACTTTGCCAATGAGCTCGTCGATCACGGCATTCGGCAGTTCTTCCAACTGCTTCTGCAATGGCGTAATCCACTTGGCTTCCAGCAACCTTCTGGCTTCATCATCACTCAACGCCTTAATCGTGTCGCGGGTCTTCTCCTCCAACGCGTTTCGCTTGGTCTTGATACCAGATTTCAGCTTCTTCGTCTCATCGAATAGCTTCTGAGCCTGCACCAAGCCACGCTCGAAATCGGAAGCCGGATTCTTGCCGATCGCCTTGACCGCCTTCTTCAGTTCGGCGGCCACGAAGGCATCACCGTCCTGATTGATCGCATCGCTGTTCTGCTTGTCATCCTCATCGAAACCTTCCAAAATGGTTTCAACCTCGGAATCGATGTCTTGCACACGGCGCTCGTCCGCCTCAATCGCAGTCAAATCATCGTGCAGCAGCTCGCGCTGAACCAGGTCGAACGGCAGAACGCGGCCAATCCAGCCGTCCTGCACTTCCACATCCTTGCCGCCTTTTTTCTTGACGACCATGTTCGGATCCACGGCTCTTACCGCATCGAAGCCCTCGGACCCCAACACTTCCAAATCAATGGAAATGCCGCCCCATGCGTCATCAAGCTTCTGATAGGCGTCATACGGGTCAACCAGTGGGGTTCCGGCAATCATCGCATCCAGTTCCTTGCCAATGGCCGTTTCCTGACCGAGCGCATCCACCTGTTCGGGATGCTCCACCAAGCGGGAGCGCAAATCGACAGGCAATCCGGAAATGGCCTGACCATACGAGGCGATGAACGCCTGTACGTCGGCATTGTTGCGCACCACGGTAGCGATGTCGTCATGGTCGCAGGCGTAGCAGGCACCGTTATCACGGAACAGCTCGGCCTTCAGGCTTGGCCAGGCGTTCCAATATTCCTCAAGCTGCTCGACCTCACTCTTCGGAACGCCACCGAACATCGAAGCGTACACATCCCACGTCTCCGCATCCTCGGATGAATCGACATAACGGGGAATGTTGAGGTTGTAATCATTGGCGCGAATCTCATCGATGGACACCAGACGGCTGAACTTGGGTACCGTGCGATTGCTCGACACCACATCGACAATGCGTTTGATATCAGAAGCCTGTAGCTTGTTGTTCTTGCCGTCCTTGATGAAATGTTTGGACGCATCAACGATGAGCACCTTGTCGTCGTCACGTTTTTTGCGCAACACCATCACGATGGTGGGGATACCCGTACCAAAGAAAATATTCGCCGGTAGACCAATAATCGCCTGAATATGACGGTTCTCAATCAGATTCTTACGAATCTGACCTTCCTCGCCGCCGCGGAACAGCACGCCATGCGGCAGAACAATGGTCATAATGCCATCGGCACGCAGATGGTACAGATCGTGGAGCAGGAACGCATAATCCGCCTTGGATTTCGGGGCTATGCCATAACTGAAGCGCGGATCGATCTCCTTATCAGTGGGATCCCAATTCTGCGAGTAGGGCGGATTGGAAACCACCGCATCCACGAACAGCGGATTGTAGGTCTCCTCCTTGTTCTCCAACGTGTCGAACCACGGCCAGTCGTCCTCCAGGGTGTCGCCGTTGCGGGCAACGATGTTATCGGGAAGAATGCCACGCATCACCAGATTCATACGCGTGAGGTTATAGGTGTTCTCCTTAAGCTCCTGCGCGTAATACATGATGGAATCCGGATTGCCGTTACGTCGAGCCACAGCCTGGCCGATATGAATCAGCAAGGAACCGGAACCGGATGTCGGATCGTAGATCTTGATCTGCTCACGCCCCTGCAAATGCCATGCGACAATTTCGCTCATCAGCTGAGAGACTTCGGAAGGCGTGTAGAACTCGCCGGCCTTCTTGCCTGCATTGGCGGCGAAATTGCTGATGAGGTACTCGTAGATGAAACCAAGCACGTCATAATCCTGACGCCCATCCATCGGAATGTCTTTAATGAGATAAATCAAATCTCGCGCGGCCTTGGACTGGCTTCTTGCATCGGTACCGAGCTTGGAAAGTCCGGTCTGCAACGTGTCGAAAATACCGTCGAACACTTTCCTATGCGCAGGATTGATATTGCGGGAGAACGCCGAAAGCGCATCACGCACATTGGAAATCTCGAAATCGTTGCCCTGCTTAACCCATGTGGAGAACAGGTTGTCATAGGCGATGAAATAACCACATTCGCCCTGCACGAATTCCACAATGTCCGGATTATCCTCCGTGAGCTGCGGAAGGTCGTCCTCAGTGAAGTCGCTGGCTTTCAAGCGCATCAGCTCGGTTTCGGAAAGGAACTTGTAGAAGATGAAGCCAAGAATGTAATCCTTGTATTCGTTCGCCTCGATCTTGGAACGCATCTTATTGGCGGATTCCCAAATCTTCGAAGCGAGCTGCTGCTTGTTCATCTATCCCTCCTCATTGCGGCACCGGCAAAAAGCTCGGTTCCATGAGCGACTGCACATCTTTCACAAGAATACCGCACCCCGCTTGGGAACAGCGTAAGCTGGGGGAGCTATATAAAGAGGTCTCAGAAAAAAATGATTTGACCTACGGCAGGGATCGTATTATTTCCGTTGCACATATGTATTTCAATCCCGTTGTCTATGTTACTGAAGATGACTATTTGAAAACATACAATGTCATGCGCTTGGGAGATATAGCTTTCGAGGGAAATCGAAGCAAGAACTTTGCGCATGGGCGTTTGGTGGAAAATACAATTGGCGATGGTATTGTTTCGCATGTTTTCAAGGTTTTTCGGCCGATCCAGCCTTTTGACTTGATGTACTGGAAATACAGTATCAACAATGAAAAAGCTATGAAGGATGTGTTGACACGCTCGACTAAAGCATCAACAATGATGCATGAACTCGTTGCAAAAGACTTCCTTAATGAAGAAATTGTCGTTCCACCTTTAGAAGAGCAACGCCAAATTGGCGCGTTCTTCGACCGTCTGGACTCCCTCATCACCCTTCATCAGCGTAAGTATGATGGCTGCGCTTATCCCCTATTTTTCTTGAGAAAGGTGCATGCCATGCAGGAAACCATCACTTCCGAATCGCTGTTCTGCGACTACTACACCCAATGGGTGAAAACGTACAAGGAAGGTGCCATCCGAGACGTGACCATGGGCAAATACCGACTTGCGCAATCCTGGCTCGGAAAGCTTATTCCCGAGCTGAAGCTTGCTGATATGGATCGGACCGCTTATCAACGGCTTATCAACGGATACGCGCAGCATCATGAGCGCCAGACCACCATGGATTTTCATCACCAGATCAAAGGCGCCATCCTCGATGCCGTTGATGAAGGGCTCATTCCCCGTGATCCGACACGCAAAGTCATCATCAAAGGCAAGCAGCCGCGTATCAAGAAAATGAAGTATCTCAACCAATTTGAGCTGCACGCTATGCTCGCCGATCTTGATCTTGGCGCTGAGGCAAGTTGGGATTGGCTCATCCTCCTCATCGCGAAAACCGGACTCCGATTCTCCGAAGCGCTTGGACTCACGCCCGACGACTTCGATTTCGCCCATCAAACGCTTTCCGTCAGTAAAACCTGGGATTACAAGAACGGCGGCGGATTCGTGCCCACGAAAAACGAATCATCCGTGCGCAAGGTGCAGCTTGACTGGCAGCTCATCATGCAGCTTTCCGGGTTGCTTAAGAACCTTCCACACGACAAACCCATTTTCGTGCATGGCAAGGTCTACAACTCAACAGCCAACGATGTGCTCGCCAGACATTGCAAAAACGTGGATGTGCCAGTCATTTCCATCCACGGATTGCGGCATACGCACGCATCACTGTTGCTGTTCGCCGGCGTATCGATTGCTAGTGTGTCACGCCGTCTCGGCCATGCCAGTATGACCACAACACAGGAAACCTATCTGCATGTCATTCGTGAATTAGAAAACAAGGACGTGGATATTGTCATGCGAGCGCTGTCAACGCTTATCTAACAAAGCTGTAATGATCCGAAATCAGTCAAATCATTCATAACAGCATTTAGCATCTTCTGCGTTCCAGGTTTTCGTAGGGGGTTTTGCGCTTCCGTAGGTGGTTGCCCTCAGAACCGGCTTTGGAAATGGCTTGATATCAAGCCATTTCCAAACGGGTTATCGGCTCTCACCACCTACGGAAGCCAAAAACCACCTACGGAATGCGCCGGGCAGCGAAAAAACATGCACAGGCATGCACAAGCGCTGCTCCAGTCGAAGAAATTCTAGAAATAGGTGCTCCAGCCGAGCTTGACGGCGAGGATGATGCCGGTGAGCACGGCGGCCGCACGCATGATGTTTTCAGGGATATGCCGGGTGACCGGAGGCGCGATGGAACTGCCGATGATGCAGCCCAGGCACATGGCGATGGCGAACGGCCAGTAGACGGAACCTCTGATGATGAACATGATTGCGGCGGAGATGTTCGCACCGAATCCCACCACGGTTTTCAACGCGTTGATCTGATGGAAAGGGCCGATCTTGCCCAGGTCGAGAATCGCAAGCGCCAACGTTCCGGCTGCCGCGCCGAAATAGCCGGAATAGATGCCGACGAAGCTCACGCCGACCCACAGCCACCAGGGGTCGTTGCGCAGGCTGCCGCCGGCGGTTCTGCTGGCGATCTGCTCTGCGCGCTTGCCTTGGTGCGATTGCGGCAACGCCTGTGCGACGGCGTCGCGTGCGGCGGCTTTCTTGCGCGGGTTGAGCGCAATGAGCAACGCGCTGAACAGGATGAGCGGCGGGACTGCGCATTCGAACACTTTTGCCGGCAGCTCCAAAAGCAGCAGCCCGCCGATGATGCCACCGACCAGGCCGATGCAGGCGTAGATGATCACACGCTTGTGCTGGCCGGCAAGTTCCTTTCTGGCGGAGAGCAGTCCACCGATGCCGGTGCCGCACACACCCACGGTGTTCGTGGTGTTGGACAGCACCGGTGGGATGCCGAACGCCAGCAATGCCGGGTAGGAGATCAGCGACGAGGCTCCGACGGCGTATCCGACGAATCCCGCGCCGATTCCGGAGATAAGCACCAACAGCAAGGTGACGACGGACACGCCTGCGACCATGACCACTTCCCTCGATCCCGGAGCCGATATGACAACGGGAGCCAAGCTTAACGGCTTGACTCCCGGAATGTCGGACTTGTTCAGAACGTGGTTGCATCGTCACGCCCGAACATCACAATTCAGCGTCCGCGCTTGGCGATCAGCGATTCGGTCCAATATGCGGCGAGCGGAATCAGCGCCCACTGCAGCGCGAGCCCCGGCAGGCCTGCGGCCAGATCACTCGTCCAAGTGGCGGCGATGGCGTTGGTCGAGCCGAAGGCGAACACGGCGATCGCCGTGGCCACGGTCAGCACCACTCGACCAGCCAGCTGCGCGACAAGCACCTTGACCAAGCCCGGCAACCTGACCGAACGCAGCAGACCGGCCACAAGTCCGTACGCGCACAGCTCGACCATCATCAGCGGCAGCATCGCCAGCATCGGCATGCCGGACAGCAGGAAGCTGACGAACGGCGCGGCGGCGCCGGCGATCGCGCCGACGGCGGGGCCCGCGATCAGGCCGACGAAGATAATCGGCAGATGCATCGGCAGGAACGCGACGCCCAGCATGGTGCCCTGTCCGGAGACGGCGCCGATGACGTGGAACAGTTGCGGCAGCACGACCGCTGCGACGATGGCGAGCAGGGTGGCTGCTGTCTTGGTGCCGAGACTCAGTTTCGGCAGGTCGGTGCGGCGCAGGGCGGCCGCGGGCATGGTTGCGGAATCAGACATTTGTTTTCTCCTTAATGTTTCCTTCTCTTCGGATATGCGTATACGTCATACCGGCTCGACGACCGACCCACCGTCCGGCAGCGCGGTGTCGACCAGCAAATCGGCGACGGCTTGGATATTGGTCGCTTCGAAATAGCGGTTTTCCAGCGGAATCCACTCGTCGACGAATCGTTGCAACATGCGTGGATTGCGTCGTTCGAGCCGACGCAACTGTTCGGCAGGATCGACCGCAAGACAGATCATGCAATCGTAATACCCCCGCAAGGCGGGGTGCATGCTGTAGCTGCCTTCCACAATGGTCAGCTGGGCCGGTTCGACGGCGTACGCGACGGCGAAATCGCCTGTATGGCAATCCCATGGCCGGTATTGCGCGGCTTGTCCGGCGGCGAGCGGTGCCAACACTTCCGTTTCGAACCGTTCACGGTCCACGTTGCCGCCGGGTTCGGCGAAACGTTCCGGCGTGCGCTGTTCGGGACGGAGGAAGAAATCGTCCATGTGCAGCACGTTGCCGCCGAAACGCCTGTTGAGCATCGCGGCAAACGTGGTTTTGCCAGACGTGCATGGCCCGTCGATTGCGACGAACACACAATCGCGTTCGGCAAGCAACGTTTCGATACGTGCGATTGCGATGCTGGCTTCCGTAGGCTTCGCGGGTTTCGTGACCATTGCGTTCGCCGTCAGTCGAGTACGGTCAGACGGTACGCGCGCGAACCGATGCCAAGTTCCTCGGCGTATTCGAGGATGTGTTCGCCGTGGAGCGAGGCGATGCGTTCGGTGACGGACGCTCCGTCGGGGGCGGTGTGGATGAGGTCCACGCATGCCTGGTCGAGCGCCACCGGGTCGAGCGAGGACAGCACGCCGATATCGTGCATGTCTGGTTCGGATGGGATGGGTAAGCAGTCGCAGTCCACGGACAGGCGGTTCATGACGTTCAGATACATCATGTTGCCATGCATGTGGCTGATCACTGCTTCGTCGGCTTCGGCCATCGATTCGAGGAAGTCATCTTGGTCGGTTTCCACCCAGTGGTCGGTGGCCACGCCCGCGGAATGGATCCAGCGTTTGCCGTTCGACGATGCGATGCCGATGGACACGTTCTTGAGCGCGCCGCCGAAGCCGCCCATCGGATGCCCCTTGAAATGCGAGAGCACGAAAATGGAATCATAGTCGTCGATATGCTTGCCGACGATGTCATAGGCGATATGACGGTGCTTGGCCACCGGGATCTCGATTTCACCGCCCATGTCCATGATCTGGATCGGTGCGATATCCGCGTATCCACGTTCCTTGAACACGGCAAGGCTTTTCTCAGGCGTTCCGCGATTGCCATCGTATGCGGTCGCACATTCGACGAGCGTGCCGCCGAGCTCCTGCACGAGATCCTTGACGAGCGAAGGATTGAGATTATTGGATTTTTCCGATTCGCCGGAATGGACTTTGATGGCCGTTTTGCCTTCCGGCTTGCGTCCGAGCGCATGGTAGGCGGCGACGAGGCTTTCCGGTGTGATGATCGGCGTGAAGAACACTTCCGGTGCGGACTGCGCGTCGGTGCGGTGTTCCAGTCCTTCCAGTCGCGAGGCTTCGAATTGCATCTTGACCCTCCTTGATTCTGCCTGTGTTTTTGGCTTGCATCTCCAGCGTACCAACTTAAACCCGACTTGAAGCAAACAGACCTCAAACCCGTTCGAGATATGTTGCAAAATATGGATTCCCGCGCGCGTCTCCCCATCCGGCCGGCTTGTCCGCATGAACCGGAACACTTGACGCTCGTGATTGATTTTTGCAAGAAATGGTGGACTCGCATAGCCACCAAGGAAATGGCGTTCATTGGCATCGTCACGTTG
>OLOU01002312.1_pt1 | contig 11067 bp, 10 predicted proteins | sample 1672101 | NCBI WGS metagenome assembly OLOU01 (sample SAMEA3136645, study PRJEB25190) | human gut metagenome | biome: human gut; feature: human-associated habitat; material: faeces | place: Austria | collected 2013
GCAATATCATATTGAGGTAAAGAATATCCCTTTTCTTCCCATTCTTTTCTATTTTGAATACCTTCTAAAGTTAATTTCATAATTAGATACCTCGCTTTGTAGCTTTATCAATGGCTTCCCACAATCCATTTAAGTAAGTAGCTCCTAAGGCACGGTCATATAAACCATATCCTGGCATTGCCACTTCATCCCAAATCATACGTCCATGGTCTGGACGGATTGGTCCATCAAATCCAATGTCATATAGAGCTTTCATAATTTCATACATATCAAATGTACCATCACTTGATAAGTGAGCAGCTTCTTCAAAGTTTGTTGGTGTAATGAATTTCAAGTTACGAACATGCGCAAAGTGAATTCTTCCCTTTAATGAACGAATCATATCAGGTAAATCATTTGCTAAATTAGTTCCATAAGATCCTGAACAGAAAGTAACACCATTATGAGGATTGTCTACCATTTTCATCATACGCAAAATATTTTCTTTGTTGATGATAATACGTGGAAGTCCAAATACGCTCCATGCTGGATCATCTGGGTGAATGGCCATGTTAATATCGTATTTATCACATACAGGCATAATTTTTTCTAAGAAATATTTTAAGTTCTCAAATAATTTTTCATCATCTACATCTTTATACATTTCAAATAGTTCTTTAACATGTGCCATACGTTCTGGTTCCCAACCTGGCATGATTGAACCATTCATATCTCCAGAAATGGATTCAAACATTTTTTCTGGATCTAAGGCATCAACCGCTTCTTGTGTATAAGCTAGTACAGTAGAACCATCTGGTCTTACACGAGCTAATTCTGTACGTGTCCAGTCAAATACAGGCATAAAGTTGTAACAAACCATGTGGATATCTTCTTTCCCTAAGTTTTCCAATGTTTCAATGTAGTTTGCAATATATTGTTCTCTTTCTGGTGCACCTGTTTTAATCGCATCATGAATATTTACACTTTCAATTCCAGCAACATGAAGGCCTGCAGCTTCCACTTCGTCTTTCATTGCACGAATTCTTTCGCGGCTCCAAACTTCACCTGGCTCCGTATCATATAAAGTAGTAATAACTCCAGTCACTCCTGGGATTTGTCGAATTTGTTTTAATGTGACAGTATCAAATTTTGAACCATACCATCTTAATGTCATTTCCATAAAATGTCCTCACTTTCTAAGATTTGTATTTGTTTTGGCAACTATATTATAGGTAAAGCGGTTTCAATTTGGAATTTCATTAATTGTTATAAGCATTGCAAAAGTTGCGGTTTTCACATAAAATAAAATTATGAAAAAGAACCTTCAAACAACATTTAGTACCCGACAAAAAATGTTAGAACCTGACTTTGAAATCTATTATTATGAGGATACGAGCCAGGATTTTCACTATGCCAATGTCAATCCTCACACTCATAATTACTATGAATTTTACATTTTTTTAGAAGGACACATATCTATGGATATTGAGGGTGCCTCTCATCCTTTAGTGCCAGGCGATGTATTGATCATTCCACCCAACACAAAGCACTACGCAAAGCTTTTAGACAATAGTATTCCATATCGTCGTTTCGTATTTTGGATTTCCCAAGATTATTGTAATAAACTATTTAACATCTCGAGTGATTATGTTTATTTAATTCAGCGTGTTCATACCACAAAACAATATTTATATCATTATGACATTATTGGTTTTAACACCTTACAATCCAAAATATTTAGACTGATTGAAGAAACGCATGCCAATCGTTTTGGTAAACAAACTAAGGTCCAATTATGTTTAAAAGATCTTGTTTTTCACTTTAATCGCTCCATTTATGAAATGGAACAAAAAAATAAAAAATACGAAGAGAATGCTCTCTATGAAAATATCTTATTGTACATTGAAGACCATATCGACGAAGATTTGACGCTTGACCATCTGTCTGAAATATTCTTTGTCAGCAAATACCATATTTCACATGTATTTAAAGCAAATCTTGGTATTTCTGTACATCAATTCATCACAAAAAAACGTCTTCGCTTATGCAAAGACGCAATATCGTTTCATACAAATTTAACGGAAATCTGTATATTATATGGTTTTAAAGACTATACGAGTTTTTTCCGTGCCTTTAAAAAAGAATTTGGTATGTCACCAAAAGAATTTAAGGAATTATCTGTAAAAACACAAGAAAAGCAGGGTTAACCTGCTTTTGATATTTTCATGACCCAATAGCCTTTATCACGAGCCATTTTTTCTACTTCATAGCCTTTTTCTTGTAAATAATGAATCGCACTTTGTGCACCATGCTGCTTGCGCATTACAATCCAGAAATGGCCATCTTCCTTTAAATGTTCTAAACACTGATCAAACAATGAATAAATCATTGCCTTTCCCGTACGAATCGGTGGGTTCAAAAGAATACAGGCATACTGGCCTTCATTCACACCTGACTGACATAATATCTTTGCCTTACGACGATATTTTTTCATGTTTGAATCTGCGAGCTGACAAGCTCTTTGATTTACATCAATCATTGTCATTGCGGTATGCTTCCAATACTCCATTAGAATCAAGGCAATCGGACCAATTCCACAACCTAGATCCAATGTGCTTTCTGGTTCAGATTCATTGTCGAGTACCGTTTCTAAAAGAATACGCGTACCTTCATCCAATTTATCTTTACTGAAAACTCCAGCATTCGAATTTAACTTATATGTAAAATCACGAAAATGTATCGTAATTTCTTCTGGTGCATCTTTTACAATATCATTTGTGAAATAGTGTGCCATACTACTTTGTAGCAGCTTCTACAATCGCATCTGCATCAATTTTGTATTTTGCGAATAATTCAGCTGGTTTTCCACTTTCACCAAATACATCCTGAACACCAACACGAACAAGTTTACATGCTGTTCCTGCTTCCGCTAAAACTTCAGCAACTGCACTTCCTAAACCACCAATAATAGAGTGTTCTTCACAAGTAACGATAGTATCATGAGTTTTTGCTAGTTCAATGATCAATTCTTTATCAATTGGTTTAATTGTATGGATATTTACTACAGTTGGAGCTGTTTCCATTTTCTTAGCAGCCTCTAATGCTTCTTGAACCATCAATCCAGTCGCAACTAAAGCTACTTTTTCACCTTTTTGAAGGACAACACCTTTTCCTAGTTCAAATTTATAGTCATCGCCATTTACGCTTTCAACACCACTACGACCTAAACGAACGTAGCAAGGCCCGTCAATTTCAGCTACAGCCTTACATGCTTGTTTAGCTTCATTATAGTCACATGGAACGATAACTTTCATACCTGGAATACCACGCATTAAACTAACATCTTCAATACATTGGTGACTGGCACCATCTTCTCCAACACTAATTCCTGCATGAGATGCACAGATTTTAACGTTTAATTGTGGATATCCGATACTATTACGAATTTGTTCAAATCCACGTCCTGTTGCAAACATAGCGAAAGTAGATGCATATGCAATCTTTCCACTTGCTGCAAGACCTGCCGCAACACTCATCATATTTCCTTCGGCAATTCCCATGTCAAAGTGACGAGAAGGGTCTACTTTTTTAGCTTCTCCACTCTTTGTACTACCCGCTAAGTCAGCATCTAATACAACGACATTTTTATTTTCAACCATTAATTCTTTTAAAGCATCACCATAAGCGACACGTGTAGCTACTTTTGCCATTATTCTGCCTCCAATTCTTTCATTGCAGCATGGTATTGTTCTTCATTTGGTGCTACTCCATGCCATCCTTGTTGATCTTCCATAAATGAAACACCTTTTCCTTTAATTGTCTTCGCAACAATTACAGTTGGCATTCCTTTCGTTTCACGTGCTTCTTTTAATGCAGCACGCAATTGATCATAATCATGACCATCAACATTAATTACGTGGCAGTTGAAAGCTTCGAATTTTTTATCCAAAGGATACACACTCATAACTTCATCTACGTGACCATCAATTTGAAGGTTATTGTTGTCAACAATAATACATAAATTATCTAATTTATAGTGAGACGCTGACATTGTAGCTTCCCATACTTGACCTTCTTGGCATTCACCATCTCCAAGTACCGTATAGATACGGTGATCGTTTTTATCTAATTTATTAGCTAATGCCATACCCACAGCACAAGAAATACCTTGTCCTAAAGATCCTGTAGACATATCTACACCTTCTACATAATTCATGTTAGGGTGTCCTTGTAAACGTGAATTAATAGCTCTGAAAGTTGTCAATTCTTCTTCAGGAAGGAATCCCTTTTCAGCAAGTACTGCATATAAAGCTGGACTTGCATGTCCCTTACTTAATACAAAACGATCACGATCCAATGTATTTAAGTTTTCCTCATTAATATCCATTTCTTCAAAGTATAACTCTGTTAAAATGTCAGTTGCACCTAAACTTCCACCCGGGTGTCCACTTTGGGCACTATACACTTCTTTCACAATATTTCTACGAATATTTTTTGCGTGCAATGCAAGTTCCTTGTTTTCCATAATATTTACGCTATCTCCTTTTTGCGCATACATTATAACAAACTTTTTGTCACAATACACCCCCTACAAAAAGTCAATTATTTCACAAACGCTTATATTGCCACACATAAGCTGCATCATTGATCAATTCTATGTCATTTTGACTAATCCCAATCAATTCCAACGCTTCAAATATGTCTATCCCTTTTTCAAATAGTTTCTCAAAACAATCCATCCTCGCATTTGTCTTTTCTTGTTGGATTACTTTCTCTAACACTTCTTGAACTCGATCCGATTGAGCACGATAAAACATACCATCCATCTTTAAAGCGAGTTTTTCATCCACATCCGAAAACAAAGCTTTTAAAGTTTTAATGTCGCAACCCCGATTCAATAAAAGTAAATAAAAGCTACGAATCTCCAAGTTGTACACTCGCTTACGAAACAGTTCAAATTCTACATCTAATTTTTCCATTTTTTTGTTCTCCTTTTTTCTACACTCTCTTATACGTAAAAAAAAGAAGTTTCACCAAAAAAAAGTGAGAAATCAATCTCACTTTTCAACTTCATAAATCATGGCACCAAAACTAGGAACATTTACTTCGATCATATATGGCTGGTTATGTCTTGCAAGGCGCATTGCCTGCACCTCTTGAGGTGCATGACCTTTTAAGTTTCCGTTATATTTATCCCACTCTGTATTCAAAATTTCTTTATATTTACCTTTGCAAGGAACACCAAACTGTTGGTGATCATATGGATTTGTTGAGAAATTCATAATAATAACGAAATCTTTCTTTGAACCTCTACGAATAAATGAGAACGTATTTTGTCCTACATTATCTGCATCAATCCAACAGAAACGACTTGGATCATAATCTTGATCAAAGAATGCATCATTTTCTGTGTAAATCTTACCTAAATCTTCGCATAAATGTTCGAACGCATCGTGCATTGGATAATCCAACAAGAACCAGTCACAGCTCTTTTGTTCATCCCATTCACGCAATTGACCAATTTCATTACCCATGAAATTCAATTTCTTGCCAGGATGCGTAAACATATATACATATAATGCTCTTGCCTGGGCAAACTTATCTTCATAGCTTCCCCACATTTTATCTACAATGGTTGCCTTACCATGCACAACTTCATCATGACTAAATGGTAAGATAAATCTTTCTGAATAGAAATAAGCCATCGAGAAAGTAACGTCATGGTGATGCCACTTACGATAGATTGGATCTCTTTTTAAATAAGATAATGTATCATTCATCCAACCTAGATCCCACTTATAGTCAAATCCTAAACCACCCGCATAACTTGGCTTTGTGACATTAGGAAAATCGCTTGAATCTTCTGCAATCAACATGATTTTTCCTTGATGCGCCTCATTCAACAAGTGATTCATACGTTTCATGAAATCACATGCACCTTCATTCACACCATTATTCTTGTTTCCATGCCAGAAAATCGCATTACTGATCGCATCCATTCTTAAACCATCCACATGATAAACATCTATCCAGAAATTGGCTGCAGACATCAAGAATGAGCGAACCTCTTCTTTCCATAAGTTAAAGTTAGCTGTTCCCCATTCACTATTCGCATCTTCCGGTTTTGAATATTCATATAAAGGCGTACCATCAAACATTCCTAACGCGTAATTATCCTTCACAAAGTGTACAGGTACAAAATCCATGATAACACCAATTCCAGCTTCGTGAAGTGCATTCACAAAGTGCATTAATTCATGATTTGTTCCATAACGAGAAGTACTTGAAAAATAACCCGTACATTGATAACCCCAAGAACCATCAAACGGGTATTCACATAGCGGCATGACTTCAACATGTGTAAAGTGATGTTTCTTACAGTGTTCAATCAATTCCTTTTCTATTTCATGATACTGTACAAACTCTTCGTTTTCATCATCTTTTCTCCATGAACCAACATGCATTTCATAAATATTCACAGGAGAATCAAAGCCCTTATTTCTTTGATCCAACCATTTTTTGTCAGTCCATCCATCATAACTTAAATCTGATACAATACTTGCCGTGTTTGGTCTTAATTCACTATAAAAAGCATATGGATCCATTTTGTCTACCAATTCACCATTTGCCTGCCACACACGATATTTATACGAATCCTTATCCTTTGCACCTTCTACAAAACATTCCCAAATCCCACGTTTATCTTTTTTCATTTTACTCGCTTGATCATCCCAATTATTAAATGTACCAATAACTGAAATATTCTTTGCGTTCGGAGCATACACTCTAAAGCGAACCCCATTAGCTTCTAGGTGTGCGCCAAAAATATTATAAGCATGTATGTCACGCCCTTCAAAAAAGGCTTTTGTCTTTCTTTGATCCATATCGATATAACCTCCGTATATATATTTTATACCGGAACGCAAGAAACTTAAAGTGTATTTTTCAGATTTTGAAAACGCTTACCAATTATCAAAAAAGATGCAACTAACGCTGCACCTCCATAAATTGACGTAATATATTTTCTAAATCTTCTAATGTGTTCATTTGTGACATCTCATTTTTAAAGATTCTTGAACTAGGAAGTCCCTTTAAATACCAGCTAGCCAAACCTCGCATTTCACGAATAGCTACTTTTTCACCTTTTGTATCCGCTAATCCTTTGGCATGATCCATACAAATTTCAATACGATCTTCCATTGAAAACTCATGCTTCTGTCCTGTAATAGAATCCACACATTCTTGAATCAAGAATGGATTACCTACAATTCCTCGACCTAGCATAACCGCATCACAACCTGTTTCATTCATCATACGGTGAAAATCTTCTACACTATGGACATCACCATTCCCGATAACAGGAATAGATACCGCTTCTTTTACTTGCTTAATATAAGACCAGTCTGCTTTTCCTTCATACATCTGATTACGTGTACGACCATGCACTGCAACAGCACTAACGCCCACACTTTCCATAGCCTTCGCCATTTCAACGCAATTAATATGATACGTATCAAAGCCTAAACGCATTTTTACTGTTACTGGCTTATTTACATTTTGTACAATATTCGATACAAGTTCTTTGGCATAATCAATATCCTTCATTAAAAAGCTTCCTGCCTGGGCTTTGATCACCTTGTTTACAGGACACCCCATATTAAAGTCAATAATGTCACAATCTGTTTGCGTATCCAAATATTTAGCTGCATACACAACCGTATCAATATCATGACCAAACAATTGAAAAGATACTGGATGTTCATTTTCATCGATGGCACACATTTGTTTCGTCTTCAATGAATCATAGTATAAAGCTTTATCACTTACCATTTCATTACAAACTAAACCAGCTCCAAAGCGTTTCGCAATTCTACGAAATGCGATATTACTAATACCTGCCATTGGTGCAATCACAACCGGATTTTCGATTTCTACATTTCCAATCTTAATCATGCATCTTACTCGCAATCGCTCTTAATTCTTCTTCTGTGAAATGATATGTTTCATTACAGAAATTACATGTGATATCACAACCATGCTCTTTATCAGCCATCTCTAAAACATCTGATTTTTTTATAGTTCCCAAAGCTCTAGCCATACGTACCTTTGAACAAGGACAATCATAAGCTACTGGTTGTGTCGTTAAAATCTTCGCATCTTCAAACATGTCATTTGCCAAATCTTCTAAACTTGAATCATCATATTCTTGAATTAAAGTACTCATTGGTTTCAATCCTTCAAGTACGTGTTCACAAATAGAAATATCTGTTTCTGTCGCATCTGGAAGCATTTGTAGAATCATAGCACCTGCACTGGCAACACGACCATCTGTTCCTATTAAAACTCCACATGATACAGCTGTTGGTGTTTGTTCAGACAAAGTGAAGTAATAGGCAAAATCATCCCCAATTTCACCACTCTGCAACTCAACCGAACCAGAAAAGTTTTCTTCCATACTTAAATCTTTAGTAACTGTTAAAGTTCCATCTGTACCGACAACAGCTCCTACATTTAATTTTCCTGGGCGAATCAAAACATCCTCTACATGTGGATTTGAAACAAACCCACGAACATTTCCATTCGCATATGCATCTACCACAATAGAACCAATTGGACCGTGTCCATTGATTGTGATTGACAACATTTCTTCTTCTGATTTCAACATAGCACCCATCATACTTGCCACAGATAAAGTTCTTCCTAAAGCTGCACAAGCACATGGATGTAAATCAAAACGATCCTGCGCTTCCTGTACTAAGTCAGTTGTGCGCACAATATATAAACGAACATGCTCATTTAAAACAAGAGCTTTTAATAGTTGATCTTTCATAATATCCTCCACGATAAAATTCACTAGCAACATTCTACTGAATTCTTGTATCCATTTCAAGCCAAACTAAAAGCCATCAATCGATGGCTTTAGTGTGTAATTAATCTTTTTTCTTAGTTAATTCATTGAACGCATCATCCAAATCCTTTTGATCAACACCATTTACAGCTTCTGGAATTTCTGGAACTTGTACTGTATCTTGTTCTTTTTCCTCTACTTCAACTGTTTCAGCATTTGGATCTGTTAATTGTCCAAAATTCATTAAGTTAGTGATTTCTTCATTTGTTAATGTTTCATGTTCATACAAATTGTTCGCAATCAAATCCAACAAATCTTTGTTTTCAGTTAAGATCTTACGACAATTTTCATGACACTCATCTACAATCGCACGAACTTCTTTATCAATTTCAGCCGCTACACCTGCAGAATAATCACTACCCTTTGTATAATCTCTTCCTAAGAAGACATTTCCTTGAGGATCCGCATATTGGATAGGACCTAAACTAGACATACCATATACACGAACCATATTTTTGGCAATTTCTGTTAATTTTTCAATATCATTTACAGCACCCGCACTGATTTCACCAAATTGGATCTCTTCAGCTGTACGACCACCAAGTAAACCAGTGATCTGCGCAATAAATTCAGATTTTCTATGGAAGTATTTCTCTTCACGAGGTGTCATCAAGTTATATCCACCCGCATCTCCACGAGGAATAATTGTAACTTTCTGAACCATATCTGCATCTTCAAGTTTTAAACCAATAACGGCATGTCCCGCTTCATGGTAGGCCACAAGAATTTTATCTTTTTCTGTATATTTTTTGCTCTTTTTCGCAGGTCCCATCATAACACGGTCAATGGCTTCATCTAAATCCGTCATTGTAACCTTATTTTTACGAACCGCTAAAATAGCACCTTCATTCAATACGTTAGCTAAATCTGCACCAGAGAATCCAGGCGTACGTTTTGCCAAGTTTGCAAGTGAAACATCACTCGCCAATTTCTTGTTACGAGCATGTACCTGTAAAATAGCTTCACGGCCCTTAATATCTGGCAAGCTAACAGTAACACGACGATCGAAACGACCACTACGAAGTAAAGCAGGGTCCAATACGTCTGGACGGTTTGTAGCCGCAATCACAACGATTCCAGCATTATCTGTCATACCATCCATTTCAACCAATAATTGGTTCAATGTTTGTTCACGCTCATCGTTTCCGCCACCCATACCAGCTCCACGCTGACGTCCAACGGCATCGATTTCATCAATAAAAATGATGCATGGCGCACTCTTTTGTGCCGTCTTAAACATGTCACGGACACGACTCGCACCTGTTCCGACAAACATTTCAACGAAGTCAGAACCTGAAATCGAGAAGAATGGAACATTGGCTTCTCCAGCTACGGCTTTTGCCAATAAAGTCTTACCAGTTCCTGGAGGCCCAACCATCAAGATTCCCTTAGGAATATGTGCTCCCATATCTGTAAATTTCTTTGGTGAACGTAAGTAATCGATAATTTCTTTTACTTCTTCTTTTTCTTCTTCACAACCAGCAACATCTTTAAAACGAACTTTTACATTCGATTCAACACGAGCTTTTGATTTTGCGAATTCAAAGGCTTTATTATTGCCTCCACCGCCCATTTTAGAAAACATGAAGTAGAAGAATACCGCAATAATCAAGAATGGAATGATTTGAGAAAGAATAGAAATCCATACACTTCCTTGGTTTGGATCTTCTACTGTTAGCTTTCCACCATTACGTTGCAAATCCTTTTCCAACTTCTCAATATTCTTTTCTGTTCTTGGAACAATAACCTTGTATCCAATTGTCTTTGAGTTCTGCTCATAAGTACCTTCCAACTGAATAACAGTGGAACTAATTGTCATAGAACTCTTCTTAAAGTCAACTTCATCTACAATTTTCTCAAATTGTGTATAATTCATTTGTACAGTACTGCCCTGTGAACTATAAAAAACTAATGATAATACAATTGATAAAATGAAGATGGTTGGTAAATAATTTAACCACTTCTTCATAATCTTCCTCCTACTGATAAATTTCAGGTTTTAAAACACCAACAAATGGTAAATTACGATATTTCTGGTTGTAATCCAATCCGTATCCAACCACAAATTCATCCGGGATCTCAAATCCCACATAATCTACGCTTACATCCCGCACTCTGCGGTCCGGCTTGTCAAGAAGCGTACACAGTCTCATGCTCTTGGGATGCCGTTTCTTTAAAAT
>OLOU01002315.1_pt1 | contig 11054 bp, 7 predicted proteins | sample 1672101 | NCBI WGS metagenome assembly OLOU01 (sample SAMEA3136645, study PRJEB25190) | human gut metagenome | biome: human gut; feature: human-associated habitat; material: faeces | place: Austria | collected 2013
TATGTCTCGGGATTTTGGCATATTCATACCAAAACACCTCGCGGGATAGTGGTGTATGAACAGTAACATCGGCTCCGCTGCCAACAGGCAGATCAGCCAATTTTCATTTATAATTTCATTATTATATGGTAAGAACCCGTATCACAGAATCGTGTACGGGCTCTTTACCTCTGCACAGGAGATTTTCAGTTCCGGAAATGCCTGTGTCAGTTCTTTTTTCATTGCATCCATAAAAATATATTCTGTTCCGTAGTGTCCGGCGTCGATCAGCGCCAGTCCCTGCGCAACCGTATCAATTCCTGTATGGTGGTCGATATCACCGGTCACATACACATCCGCACCGGCCTTAATGACATCCTTGATCATGCTCTTGCCTGATCCTGTACATACAGCAGCACATTTTACCATGCTGTCCAGATTCCCATAAACCTTTACATCATTTAACTTCAAAGACTCTTTGACAAGCTGTGCATACTCTCTCAGCGTCATTTCCCGGGGAAGTTTCCCAACTCTGCCAAAGCCCTGTACTTCCCCCTCTCTCTCTTCAGTTACGGAAAGGACTGTGGTATCATGCATCTTCGTATAGTCTGCACTCAGATCCGCCATACCCAGCACATCATAATTGGTATGCATCGCATAATAAACAATTCCTTTCTGTATCAGCGTAAGGATCTTTCTTCCTGTAAAGCTGTGATTATTGATCTTCTTAATTCCGGAAAAGATCATGGGATGATGGGTAATGATCATATCTGCCCCATCCTCTATGGCCTCAGCCAGTGTTTCCTCTGTCAGATCCAGAGCCAGAAACACATGGCTGATCTCATTTGTATCATCTCCTGCGAGAAGTCCTACGTTATCCCAGTCCTCTGCTGCATCTGACGGGTACTTCTTCTCCAGCCAGGAGGTCAGTTCATATGCCTTCATATTCCTCTAAAGCAACAATAACTGCCTGCTTTTCCTCCTCTATCTCGCCCGCACGCTTCTCTGCATTGGGCGCATTCTTTAATCTGTCAAGAATCTCATTGCGGATGCGAAGCTCTCTTTCCAGATACTCCCGCAGAACAGGATGCTTTCTTTCCAGAAGCATTCCTCCAAACCACTCATCTAAAGTATAAGGAGTATCTTCTGAAATATGCATCTTTTCTCCATGAATTACCTTCATCATAGGATAAAACTTGCCATCCTCCAGAACCATCTCCTCCTCTGTGATCTGCCAGCCGATTTTTCTGACAAATCTGCGAAAATGGGGGATATCTGACTGAGGCTGCAGGATCATTTCCCGAAAGCTCTCCCTGACCTCTGCCCCGTCAGTAAGAATCCTCTCCATGAGAGGGCCGCCCATTCCTGCAATCACAAGAGTGTCGCCCTCTCCCGGTTTCAAAGCCTCAAGTCCGTCTGAAAGCCGGGTTTCTATGTATGCGTCCAGTCCATACTGAGAAATATGTTCCTGCGCTCTGGACAACGGGCCTTTTCTTACATCCATGGCAATCGCACCCGGAATCTTTCCATCCAGATAAAGCGAAACCGGCAGGTATCCATGATCGCATCCCACATCCACAAGTCTGTTTCCCCTGGTCACCAGGCCTGCTATTGCAGACAAACGTAATGAAAGCTGCATAACAGGCTCCTTAGTCCAGATAATCCTTCAGTTTACGGCTACGGCTCGGATGACGAAGCTTGCGGAGCGCCTTTGCCTCAATCTGACGGATACGTTCTCTTGTTACATTAAATTCCTTACCAACTTCCTCCAGAGTTCTGGCACGTCCATCGTCCAGGCCAAAACGCAGGCGCAATACTTTCTGCTCTCTGTCTGTCAATGTACTCAGAACCTCTACCAGCTGCTCTTTCAGCAAAGTAAATGCTGCTGCATCTGCAGGTACAGGTACATTGTCATCCTGGATAAAGTCTCCAAGGTGGCTGTCCTCTTCCTCACCGATAGGTGTCTCCAGAGATACAGGCTCCTGGGAGATCTTAAGGATCTCACGTACACGCTCTACAGACATATCCATCTCTTTTGCAATTTCTTCCGGCGTAGGTTCACGTCCAAGCTCCTGCAGTAACTGACGGGAAACGCGGATCAGTTTGTTAATAGTCTCAACCATATGCACCGGAATACGGATGGTACGTGCCTGGTCTGCGATTGCTCTGGTGATCGCCTGACGGATCCACCATGTAGCATAGGTACTGAATTTATAACCCTTGCGGTAATCAAATTTCTCAACCGCTTTGATCAGACCTAAGTTACCTTCCTGGATCAGGTCAAGGAAAAGCATTCCACGTCCCACATATCTCTTTGCAATGCTGACAACAAGACGAAGGTTTGCTTCTGCCAGACGTTTCTTGGCAGCCTCATCCCCATTCTCCATTCTCTTTGCAAGTTCGATTTCCTCTTCTGCTGAAAGAAGCGGAACCTTACCAATTTCCTTCAGATACATACGTACCGGATCCTCGATGCTTACACCTTCAGGAACAGAAAGATCGATCTTGTCAAGCTCAATCTCTTCTTCATCCAGCTTATCAATGTCTGCATCGTCATCATCCAGGATCATATCATCTGCATTACTGTCTGTAATCCTAAGCACATCCACTCCACTGGCTTCCAGAAAGTCAAATACTTTCTCCATCTGTTCAACTCCCAGTGGCTGATCCTTAAAGAAGTCATTGATTTCCTGGTATTCCAGTACATTCTTTTTCTTCTTGGCAAGCTCCAGAAGTTCTACCAGTTTTTCACTGAATTTACCCATATTCATTTCCATATGTGCTCTATACCTCCATATAGTGTTTATATTTTATCCTTATTCGAAAGAAATATGCAGCTGCTGCCGCTTTCTTCCAAGCTCTTCCAGTTCTTTCTTTGCTTTTACAAGTTCCTGCAGTCCCTGTATATCTGTGGGATCCCAGGTTCTGTTTCTCTCTTTCAGACTCTCATCCTTAATCCTGATCACAGCATCCGAGAAAGCCCGGTTCTGTTCCTCCGGAGTCTCCAGATGGATCGTTGCATTAAAAAGGGATGAAACCTCTCTCTGCTCTTCACTGTCAATGAAAGCATTCATCAGCCTTGCAGGATTCACATCGCCATCCCTGTGCTGCTGGTAAAGCATCTCTGCCACCTGCCTGTACAGAGGAACCACGAAATCTGAAGGCTGGATATATTTTTCCACTGTGTCAAATATGCCCGGATAAGTTACCAGCCAGGTAAGCATCAGCTTCTGTGCTTTCTCTGCTGCACTCTCCTTCTTCTTTTGCTGACCTGCTCCCACAGGTTTAGGCTGAATTCTCTGCTCTGCCGGAGTTCCCTTCATCGCAAGAGCTCCGACTCTCTTTTTCAGATTCTCCACACTGATCCCACTGCTTCTGTAATCCTTTACGATTGCTTCTATATAAAGATTTCTCTCCAGTTCATCGGAAAGCTCCAGAAGCATCTGCGCACACCGCTCAAAGAAACGGTTCTGTCCCTGGGGTTCCTCCATTGGAAATTCCCGCTCTGCCATATGTATGCGGAACATAAAGCTGTCCATAGCCTGCTCCAGACGTTTCTCAAACTCTTCCGCTCCAAGTGCCTTGATAAATTCATCCGGATCTTTATGCGGCTTAAGATTTACCACTCTCGAAGAAACACCTGCTTCCCTCAGGATCGGAATGGCACGAAGGGCAGCCCTCACGCCTGCATCATCACTGTCATACAGAAGCAATACCTCCTGAGTGTAACGCTTCAGCAGACTTGCATGTCCGGAAGTAAGTGCCGTTCCCAGCGATGCCACCGCATTGGTAAACCCTGCCTGATGCATGGATATCACATCCATATATCCTTCACACAGGATCAGATAATTTTTTCTCGTGGTTCTTGCAACATTCAGCCCGTACAGATTCCGGCTTTTATCAAAGATCGTAGTCTCCGGCGAGTTCAGGTACTTCGGCTTTCCGTCACCCATCACTCTGCCTCCAAATCCGATCACGCGGTTATTCACATCCATGATCGGGAAAATAACCCTGTTCCAGAACTTGTCATACATTCCCCTGCGTTCATCCACATTGAACAGGCCGGAATCCCGCAGCAGTTCGTCACTGTAATTCTTTGACTTCAGATATTTGTACAGATCGTCACTGTACTTATCCGAATATCCCAGGCCAAACTTCCTGATCGTCTCCTCACTGAGTCCTCTGCCTGTCAGATATTCATGTGCCTGTCTGCCACTCTCACGACGCAGCTGATAATAGAAATATCCTGCTGCAAGCTTATTGATCTCCAGAAGGGCAGCCCGACGTTCTGCTTTCTTCTTTGCTTCTCCGGAATATTCAATCTTCGGAAGCTGCACCCCTGCCCTGTCTGCCAGATGCTTCAGTGCCTCCCCAAAGGTATAATTCTCATATTCCATCACAAAATTAAATACATTCCCGCCTGCTCCGCATCCAAAGCAGTAATACATCTGCTTCGCCGGTGTTACCGAAAAAGAGGGAGTTTTCTCATTATGAAACGGACAAAGTCCAAAATAGGTACTTCCTCTTTTGTTCAGCTTCACATACTGGGATACAACATCTACAATATCATTCTTCATCCTGACTTCTTCAATGATATCGTCTGAATAACGCATGCTTCGTCCTCCTTCTTGATTGATTAATAGACTTCCCATGCTTTTGGTATGTAAATCTCCCGGAATTTCCTTATAGAATACTGGTCTGTCATTCCTGAGAGATAGTCACATACTGCCTGTTCCTTCTTCTCTCCACGCACGATCAGCTCCCTGTATTCTGTTGACATTGCTTCCGGGTGTTCGACATAATATTCATATAACTCCGTCAGCATCTTCACTACCTTTTCCTCTTCCTTATGGGCTGCCGGATTCTCATATACATTCTGAAACATGAGAGCCCGCAGATCCATCATTGCCTCGTAGATCTCTGCTGACATCTTTATGGTATCCTGCTCAAGACTGTTCTCTATCACATCATGAACAAATGTATTGAGCCGCTCTCTGGTTGTATAACCGAGCAGCATCCGAAGCGTGACCGGAATATCATCCTCAGAAATAATCCCCGCCCGCTGTGCATCATCCATATCATGATGAATATAGGCGATCTTGTCCGAAAGTCTTACTACCTGTCCTTCGAGAGTAGACGGATTCCCACTGGTTCTGTGATTCAGGATACCATCCCGGACCTCCCATGTGAGATTCAACCCTTCGCCGTTCTTCTCCAGTATCTGTGCAACCCTGACGCTCTGTTTATAGTGGGCAAAGCCATCCGGATTCACTGCATCAAGAGCCCTCTCACCTGCATGTCCAAAAGGAGTATGTCCCAGGTCATGTCCAAGTGCGATCGCTTCTACAAGATCTTCATTCAGTCTCAGTGCCTTCGCTATTGTTCTGGCAATCTGTGATACCTCAAGAGTATGTGTCAGTCTGGTCCTGTAATGGTCACCCTGGGGTGCCACAAAAACCTGTGTCTTATCCTTCATCCTGCGAAAAGCTTTACTATGAAGGATCCTGTCCCTGTCTCTCTGATAGACAGTCCGTACATCGCATTCTTCCTCCTGCCGCTCTCTGCCTCTGGAACAAAGACTCAAAGCAGCATAAGGACTGAGCATCTTTTGTTCACGCTGTTCCATGCTTTCTCTGATATTCATAAGCGATACCTCCACAAGCTGACAAAATACCTCTTATTAATTATATTCTACATAAAATTTCAAATTCCTCTTTTTTTCAAAAAAAAATTGAAATTTTTTTATATTTTTTTCAAAAAGGTGTTGACATTAGCTTTTACATTTGATATAGTATCACTTGTCGCGAGGGAGAGCAAAAGAATCCCAAAGAAATGCGATATGCGGAAGTGTCGGAACTGGCAGACGAGCAAGACTAAGGATCTTGTGAGCATTGCGCTCGTGTGGGTTCAAGTCCCATCTTCCGCATTTAAAGAATGAGGAACTATGAGAAGTCATGGTGCCTTATTTTTTTATTCTTTTTTCTACAATAATTCTTTTCTCAGGTAACCATTTTCCGGTCCCCTGCATAATTTATCAGGAAAGCATTATCTACAGGAGCTTGTATGGCTTTTTATCATATGCAGATGCAGCAGGAAAATATAGATACAGGACAATATCAGGTTACCGTATCAGACCGGCTGAACAATCGTCCCATAGAAAACGCACGCGTCAGAATCTCCTACACAGGAGCACCCGACAGTACCATTGAAGAAGTGGCAACAGATTCCTCCGGACGCACTCCTGTCATTGAACTTAAGACTCCACCTCTGGAATATAGTATGGAACCGGTTGAACAGCAGCCATACTCAGAATATACCATTCAGATCGAAGCAGAAGGCTTTGAACCCAAAGAAATCGCAGGAAGCCAGGTATTAGCAGATACTTTATCCAGACAGCCAACAACGCTGAATGTCATGGAATCCAGCGAAACTTTCCAGAGAATTGTAATTCCTCCGCATACGTTGTTCTATGAATATCCTCCCAAAATCGAAGAAGCCGAGATAAAACCAATAAACGAAAACGGCGAAATCGTATTAAGCAAGGTCGTTGTCCCTGAATATATAGTGGTACACGATGGGCCTGTCAACGATTCCGCTGCAGGCAATTATTATGTACGCTACAAAGATTACATCAAAAATGTAGCCAGCAGCGAAATCTATGCCACCTGGCCCGACGACACCATCCGGGCAAATATTCTGGCTATCATGTCTTTTACTCTGAACAGGGTTTATACGGAATGGTACCGGAACAAAGGTTATGACTTTACGATCACTTCCTCCACTGCCTATGATCACAAATGGATCTATGGCAGGAATATCTTTGCCAGCATTGACCGCATTGTAGATGAATTATTCGAGAATTATCTTTCCAGGCCAAATGTACGTCAGCCAATCCTTACCCAGTACTGTGACGGCAAACAGGTACAATGTCGAAACAGAGGATGGATGACACAATGGGGAAGCAAAGCACTGGGCGATCAGGGATACTCTGCCATTGAAATCCTACGGACTTTTTACGGAAATGATATGTATATCAATGTGGCGGAAGCAATCTCTGGCATCCCCGCCTCCTGGCCGGGATATGATCTGGATATCGGTGCATCCGGAAATAAGGTAAGACAGATTCAGGAACAGTTAAACACAATCGCAGAAGCTTATCCTGCTGTCCCTGTTGTTACCGCAGATGGAATTTACGGACCTGAGACCCAAAATTCCGTCAGGATTTTCCAGAGCATTTTCGGTCTGGACCAGACAGGGATCGTAGATTATCCAACCTGGTACAAAATCCAGGAGATCTACGTGGCAGTCAGCAGGATTGCTGAGTTGCGTTAGGGTTGTAGCAAAGCAGACAAAATATGCGCATCAGCCTGCAAAGAACTGATGCGCAAGAATCTATCACCTATCCCTTTCCCTTTTCAGATATCATCTTTTTAAGATTACCTCATTCCTTATAAATTTTCGACAACTACCTTGCATTTCTTCTTACAAAAAGCAATTCCATATGCCAGAATATCATTTCTGTCTTCATTACGAAGCCGTTCATCATAACGCAGCTCCCGAATCTGGTTCATTGCTTTTTCACAGGCTTTTTCCAGTCCGACATAAACTCCTGATTTCGTTATCTGAAAAAATTATAGCACCATTGTATTTCTATGTTTCTCTTATACGTTTTGACTACATTTTGTATTCCGCAATCGCAGTTCTTGTTCTAAGTTTTCGAGCAGTTGATCTAATATCCGGATTACTTCCATCAACTGTTCCTTTTCCAGATTATCATAATGTACTCCTGCTAGCACAGACACCGGTTGTTTGACAAGTTCCCATATCTGCTCAGCCCATTTTCTGGTAATGATATCTTCTTCCGGCGTTCTTTCAAGGTTATATCTGCTGCCCGTAAAACGAGATTATCACTGTACCCGCTTACGAATCCCGCCAGAGTTTTCATACTGCATGGAATCACGATCATTCCCATCGTACGGTAGCTTCCACTCGCCGGACCTGCACCGATGTTATAGTTATCATGTACCTCGTCCGCAAGAGCATATAGCTGTTCCAATGTATAATCTGTCTCCTGTTCCAGCGTCATTTCCGCACCTTTTGTCACGATCAGATGTGTCTCTATTATTTCTTTATACTGCTGCAGTTGTTTCAGCAATTCTATTGTAAGGAGCGCTCCGGAAGCCCCACTTATACCGATGATAAGTCTCTTTCTCATTTTTCTTCCTTTCCTGACTTTTCCGTTCATATTAAAGTATGTTTAAAAAATTTTCCAACAATTTGCACAAATTATACCCGTTCGTTTCCTATTTCCTTCGCAATTCTTCTTTTCACATGGATTATTCCAACAAGGAATACGTAAGAAAGAATCCTGTCCAAAAGACTGTTACATCACAGAAACATTGCAGAATAATCTTCTATGATATAAAAAGCTCCCCTCAGTATCACAAATAATAATCACTGAGAGGAGCTGTAATTTCAGAACAGCAGAGCTGTTTTCTTATTAAGATATCTTCTTAGATTAAGAATTTTCTTTCCCAATCTTAACTTTACAATGTTTCCGATAACAGGCAATGCCATAATTTACAATATTCTTCATCCCGTCACTCTTTAACCTTGCAGCATACTGACGTTGTTCAATCTGTTTCAGAGCTTCTGTACAAGCTGCCTCCATTCTGTCTTCCTGAGCATATTTCATCTCGATCACCACTCCGACACGATTCTCCGGAACTTCCAGTAAAATATCACAATAACCTTCACCAGATTCTATATTCGACCAGACAGCCCAGTTCTCCATATGACTTAGCAACCCCAGCAAAACTCCATGATAAAAATTTTCTTTTCTTCCCTTAACTGCCGTATCCCGAATACTGATTGTATTCCATAAATAGTCGTTAAACAAATCTTCTATCGTTTCTGCATCTCCATCTGGAAAAGCCATGCATAATTTATCAAGCTTCTTTACATCCTCAGATGACTTTTCCTGAAACCATTCCCTGATCTGAAGTTCAAACAATTCTTTAATTTCTCTGTTAGGAATTGCCAGACGTAACTTTCTGCTGTCTATTCTTTCACGTTGTGTTAAATACCCTGTTGTAAAAAGTATACTCCAAAGATTCTCAATGGATTTATCCAGTTCATTATATGTCAGTTCCTGTTTTATTTCTTTTATAACCGTTTCTCCCGAAATCAGGTTTTCGATTTCATCTCTCGTCTGTTTATTCGCTTTATCTATAAAACGACTCACAATGCTGTTGCTGCTGGTATTAGACCAGAAATCTTCTGGTATCGCATCAGGATCTGCACATAAATTTCTGCAATAACTGATCACGTCCCAGGGACAATACACTGCTTTCTTTCCAAACTGATAACCATCATACCATTCCCTGATTGTTTCATGGTAGTCAGAAAGCCCAAAATATTTCAGCATTTCTGCGACCTCATCATCTGTAAATCCAAAGAACTCATCAAACTGTACACTCGTAATCGAAAAAACATTAAAATTATTTAATCCTGTAAAAATGCTTTCCTTCGCAATTCTCAGGCATCCCGTAAGTACTGCAAAAAACAGGCTCGAATTTGTCTTCAAAACATTTCCAAACATGTTTCTGATCAAAGATACCATCTCGTCATAATATCCATACTGGAACGCTTTATCTAATGGCACATCATACTCATCAATCAAAAGAACCGCTTTTTTTCCATAATGTTTCTCCAGTAATACAGTTAATATAAGCAGCGCCTTCTCCATTGTGGCATCAGACATTTTGAAATCGCCATGATCATCAACGACAGTCAATGCTTTATAAGAGTTTTTTTCTTCCTCTGTAAGGCGGCTGCTCTCTGCCAGAGCACTAAGTCTCCACGCCTCCATTCCCAGAGTATTCTTCAGCGATTTCCGGGCTGACTCAAAATTTAATCCCTCCACATTCTTCAATGTAAGCGAAATTACCGGAAACTTTCCCATATATTCTTCACACAGTTCTTTTTCACGGGATACCTTCAGTCCATTAAACAGCGATTTATCACATCCGATTTCCAGAAATGACTGCAGCATATTCATATTCAGAGATTTTCCAAAACGGCGAGGACGTGTAAACAGATTCACTTCTCCCCAGTTATGAAGAAGTTCTGTTATCATTTCTGTTTTATCCACATAGTAAAAATTATGCCGGATTATTTTTTCAAAACTATCTATTCCAATTGGCAGTTTCTTTCTGTTCCGCATATTTTTCATCCTCCTTCATTACCAGATTTTGCAAGTCAAACGGATATTCGCAATCCGCATTCGGTTAAAAAATTCCCCGAAAAACAGCTTCCCTGATTTTAGATAATGATAACATGAAACATTTGTAACGTAAAGCAGGAGTTACTGCCACTTCGAGCCCGACTAAGCCAGAAATAATAACAGCAATTTTTATTTCAGACAGGAATTATTTATGCTAAAATATACCTAATTATAACAATTCCGACGTAATTTCCTAAGCATAACAAAACAGCAGCCATTGTGGTACTGTTTAGAGTATCTCACAATGGCTGCCTGTCTGATATCACAATTTCATTTGTTATTTCTTATACCAGAATTTCTTACATTTCACCAGTACCTTTCCATCCGGAGCATCTGTCATCATTCCAATTTTGAACCTGTAATTTTTTGTCTTTCCGGCCGGAATATTTACATTGTAGGTTTTGGTCGGTGTTGCAGTTTCATCCAGTGGTATCTCAAAATACATCGTTACCTTTGTAATCGTATAACTGGAAGTGTTCTGCATACGGGCAGTTATATACAGCTCTCCTGTGTTCGGATTGTACTCATATCCCTTGTAGCTGACTTTGAGCTGGTTTAGCTTAGGTGTCGCTGACTTATACCAGAACGATAAGCATTTTACCTTCGGCGCTTTATATGGCTGCTGAGTCATTTTTCCAATATAAACCGTCTTATTCACTGTCTTTCCGGGATTAATCGTTACACTGAAGGTCTGGGTTATGGTTCCATCCTCCATAATAGGTATCTCATATCCCATCTTCACTTTTGTAATCGTGTAACTCGAAGTATTTTTCAGACTCAGCTTCAGATA
>OLOU01002322.1_pt1 | contig 11021 bp, 20 predicted proteins | sample 1672101 | NCBI WGS metagenome assembly OLOU01 (sample SAMEA3136645, study PRJEB25190) | human gut metagenome | biome: human gut; feature: human-associated habitat; material: faeces | place: Austria | collected 2013
CTGTATGGCAAGATCATGAACCGCACCAAGAAGTTCAAGGTGCACGATGAAGAGAACGCGTGCGGCATCGGCGATACCGTTCGCATCATGGAGACCCGCCCGCTGTCTAAGACCAAGCGTTGGCGTGTCGTTGAGATCGTCGAGCGCGCCAAGTAAGGACTTTTTACAAACCCCGTCTTCCCATGTGCGCCGCTCGTGTGGGCGCACCTCTGGGAGGGCTTAGGTTCGGAGGAACACCAACATGATTCAGATGGAGACCATGCTCGCCGTCGCCGACAACTCCGGCGCCAAGCGAGTCAAGTGCATCAAGGTCCTTGGTGGCTCCAAGCGTCGTTACGCCGGCCTTGCCGACGTCATCATCGGCGCTGTTCAGGAGGCCACCCCCGGTGGCTCGGTGAAGAAGGGCGACATCGTTCGCTGCGTCATCGTGCGCACCAAGAAGGAGAACCGTCGTAAGGACGGCAGCTACATCAAGTTCGACCAGAACGCCTGCGTCCTGGTCAACAAGGAGGGCGAGCCCAAGGGCACCCGTATCTTCGGGCCCGTCGCTCGTGAGCTGCGCGATCACAAGTACATGAAGATCGTCTCGCTCGCGCCTGAGACGCTTTAGGAGGAGTCGCCACTATGGCTAAGATGAAGATCAAGACCGGCGACACCGTCCAGGTTCTCTCCGGTAAGGACAAGGGCAAGCGCGGCGTCGTCGTGCGCGCCCTTCCCCGCGAGGGCAAGGTCGTCGTCGAGGGCGTCGCCGTCGCCAAGAAGGCCGTGCGCCCCACGCAGGACAACCAGCAGGGTGGCTTCGTGAACAAGGAGATGCCGATTGACGTCTCCAACGTCGCCCTCATCGACCCGAAGACCGACAAGCCCACGCGCGTGGGCTACCGCTTTGAGGAGGACGGCACCAAGGTGCGCGTCGCCAAGAAGAGCGGCGAGGTCATTCCCGACCCCTACAAGAAGTAGGCTCGAGGATTAGATCCAAAGCTTTGGATTCAGGCGCCCGTAGGACTCGTTCCTGCGGGCGCCTTTCTGTGTCGGTGGCGAGAGCCGGCACCGCTCCGCGAAGAATCGTGCCGTTGGCGGGGGAGTGGGCCGCAAGACGTCTCTGCGGGGGCACCCTAGTCCCAAGGAAGGGTCGGTACCGCTGGCGCCGGGTGCCTGCGGTCTTGAGAAGGGAGCAACCATGGGCAAGATGGCTGAGGAAGCGGTCGAGATCGGGCCGGACACGCTCGACGCGTACCTGCGCTCCAACACGCGCGTGTTCGCCAAGGTGGGGGAGTACACCTACTATGTCACCCACACGGATGGCTACTGGCGTATCCAGGACTGCGCAAACCTCAACGAGAAGGGGCATTTCTCCGATTGCTCTGACCTCGTCCCCACGGTCAACGAGGTCATCAACCTCCCGTTCCACAACGGGCGTACGCTTCTGGAGCTCGCTGGCGAGGCAGAGTTCTTCCCCAGCATAGAAGAGTAGTGTCATTAGGATCTTTAGCTGCTAATATCGGGCGTCACGATTGCGTGGCGCCCGTATTTGTGCGCGGGGCGTGTGCAAGCTCGCCTTAGGTTCGAATTCTTGAATTTCTACTGGTAAAACCCCATGCAAAGGCATATCCTTATGAGCTGCACTGTGAAGGCTCCTGCCGATTAGCCGTCGAGCAGGAGGTACGAGGGTAACGGGCTCACGCGAGCATGCGCCAACCCCGTGCTGAGAAACCCCAGAAGGAGTGAACATGGCTGAGGAGAAGTACGTTCCCCGTTTCAAGACCAAGTACAACGACGAGGTCCGCGCCAAGCTCATCGAGCAGTTTGGCTACACGAACCCCATGTGCGTCCCGAAGATCGAGAAGATCGTCGTGAACATGGGTGTCGGCGAGGCCGCCACTGACTCCAAGGCCATCGACGGCGCCGTCGCCGACCTGCGCGCCATCACCGGCCAGCAGCCGATGATCACCCGTGCCCGCAAGTCCATCGCTACCTTCCGCCTGCGCGCTGGTATGCCGATCGGCTGCAAGGTTACCCTGCGTGGCGACCGTATGTGGGAGTTCTTCGATCGTCTGACCTCCGTCGCGATCCCCCGTATCCGCGACTTCCGCGGCATCTCCGCCAAGAGCTTCGACGGCCGTGGTAACTTCTCCATGGGCGTCACCGAGCAGCTCATCTTCCCCGAGATCGACTTCGACTCCGTCGATCACCAGCGTGGTATGGACATCACTTTCGTGACCACCGCCAACACCGATGAGGAGGCCAAGGCCCTTCTGGACGCCTTCGGTTTCCCGTTCAAGAAATAGGTTCACCTGCCCTAAAAGCGCCGTTCCCACAAGGGGGCGGCGTTTGGGGCGAACAATACTCTATGTGAGGAGGATATAAGTGGCTAAGACATCGATGATCGTCAAGTGCAATCGCAAGCAGAAGTTCTCTACTCGTGAGTACACGCGCTGCCAGCGCTGCGGCCGTCCGCACTCTGTGTACCGCAAGTTCGGCCTGTGCCGTGTCTGCTTCCGTGAGCTTGCACTCAAGGGCGAGCTTCCCGGCGTTAAGAAGGCCAGCTGGTAAGTCACTACCAGCGTTTCAAGCATCAGTTTGGAACAGGGAAAACGCGCTAAATAGGCTTTGCCGTTAAGGGCGGCGAAGAACCAAGAGCACGTGTTCATCAAGAACGAAGGAGAATCTGTATGAACCTTACAGACCCGATCGCAGATATGCTTACGCGCATCCGTAACGCTAACTCTGTGAACAAGGCCACGGTCTCCATGCCGAGCAGCAAGAAGCTCGTCGAGATCGCTCGTGTTCTGCACGAGGAGGGCTACATCGAGGGCTACGATGTCGAGGACACCGTTCCCCAGAAGACTCTGCACATCACGCTTAAGTATGGTCCCAAGAAGGCTAAGGTCATCAACGGCATCCGCCGCATTTCCAAGCCGGGCCTGCGTAAGTACACCGGCGTTGCCGACATGCCCCGCGTCCGCGGTGGCCTTGGTACCGCCATTATTTCCACCAGCCATGGCGTCATGACCGACCGCGATGCTCGCAAGCACAACGTCGGCGGCGAGATCATCGCTTACGTCTGGTAATTCGCTCGGTAGGTAGAAGGAAAGGAGATCACCGTGTCTCGTATCGGTAATAAGCCTGTCCAGATTCCCGCCGGAGTCGAAGTGGCAGTCAACGGCAACAACGTTGTCGTCAAGGGCCCCAAGGGCCAGCTCGAGCTCGATGTCTTTGAGAAGCTCGCTATCAACGTCGAGGACAACGTCCTCACCGTTTCCCGTCCCGACGACGAGCGTGAGACCCGTGCCCGCCACGGCCTCACCCGCGCCCTCATCCACAACATGGTTGTTGGCGTTTCCGAGGGCTTCGAGAAGAAGCTCGAGCTCGCCGGCGTCGGTTACCGCGTGCAGCAGAAGGGCAAGAACCTCGAGTTCTCCCTGGGCTTCTCGCACCCCGTGATCGTCGAGGCTCCCGAGGGTATCACCTTCGAGGTTCCCGACAACACCCACGTGAACGTCAAGGGTATCAACAAGCAGCAGGTCGGTCAGATCGCCGCTGAGATTCGCGGCCATCGTCCTCCCGAGCCTTACAAGGGCAAGGGTATCCACTATGTTGGCGAGCACATCCGCCGCAAGCTGGGTAAGGCCGCCAAGTAGTCGTAACCGACTCACTCGCATAAGACCAGCACCCCGTCAGGTGCTGGCAAGATCAACCTTTTTAGGAGTTTACGTATGAACAAGCATAAGGCGAAGCTGGAAGGCCTCAAGCGTCGTCAGCGTCGTGTTCGCGGCAAGGTCTCGGGTACCGCCGAGCGTCCGCGTCTTCGCGTGACCCGTACTAACGCCAACATCTATGCCCAGATCATCGACGACAGCAAGGGCTCCAGCCTGACGCTCGTCTCTGCCTCGACCCTCGAGGCCGAGTTCAAGGGCACCCACACCTCGAACAAGGAGGCTGCGGAGAAGGTCGGTCAGCTCGTTGGCAAGCGCGCCATCGAGGCCGGCATCACCAAGGTCGCCTTCGATCGCGGTGGCCGTATCTACCATGGCCGCGTCAAGGCCCTCGCCGACGGTGCTCGTGCCGCCGGTCTCGAGTTCTAGGAGGTATGTAGCACATGGCTCGTAATCAGAAGCAGCAGCGCGAGGCCTCCGAGTTCGAGGAGCGCGTCGTTTACATCAACCGCGTGTCGAAGACCGTCAAGGGTGGTCGTCGCATGAGCCTCGTCGCTCTCGTCGTCGTTGGCGACGGCAAGGGCAACGTCGGCGTTGGCATGGGCAAGTCCGCTGAGGTGCCCCTGGCCATCTCCAAGGCGTCTCTCGATGCCAAGAAGAACATGTTCCACGTGCCGGTGACCGAGCAGGGCACCATCCCGCACGAGGTTCTCGGTCACTTTGGTGCCGGCCGCATCATCATCAAGCCCGCTGTCGAGGGTACCGGCGTTATCGCCGGCGGCGCTGTGCGCCCCCTCTTCGAGCTTGCTGGCATCAAGAACGTCCTGTCCAAGTCCCTCGGTACCGACAACGGCCTCAACATCATCAAGGCTGCCGTCGAGGGCCTCAAGGAGCTCTCCAGCCCTGAGGACGTCGCGGCTCGCCGTGGCCTGACGGTCTCCGAGATGTTCGTCGGTAAGGAGAACTAAGCATGGCTGACACCATCAAGATCAAGCAGGTCCGCAGCACCAATGGTTGCAAGCAGGACCAGGTCCGTACTGTCCGTGCCCTCGGTCTCCACAGGATCCGCGAGGTTCGCGAGATTGCTGACAACGAGTCCGTCCGCGGCATGATCTTCAAGGTCAAGCACCTTGTCGAGATTGTAGAGGAGTAGCAAATGCAGCTTCACGATCTTACTCCCGCGCCCGGTTCCACCAAGAACCGCAAGCGCGTCGGCCGTGGCAATTCTTCGGGTCACGGCACCACTTCTGGCCGCGGCCAGAAGGGCCAGGGTTCTCGCTCTGGTGGCACCAAGGGTGCCGGCTTCGAGGGTGGCCAGACTCCGCTGGCTATGCGCCTGCCCAAGCTTCCTGGCTTCCGCAACCCCCGTCGTATCGAGTACACCGCTGTCAACGTCGAGCGTCTCGAGCGTAAGTTCGAGGACGGCGCTGTGATCGACGGTGCCGCTCTTAAGGCCGCTCGCATCACCAAGAGCGAGTTCGAGCCCGTCAAGGTGCTCGGCAATGGTGAGCTCACCAAGAAGTTCACGGTCAAGGTCGACAAGGTCAGCGCTTCTGCGCAGGCCAAGATCGAGGCCGCCGGCGGAAAGGTCGAGCTGCCGTGCTAAATGGTCTTAAGAATGCTTTCCGCATCAAAGAACTGCGCGAAAAGATTCTTTTTACCATAGCTATGCTCGTCGTGTACCGCATTGGTGCGCACGTTCCTGTGCCCGGCATTCCCTTCCAGGGGATGCTGGGCCTTTTCTCGACCGGGAGCAACTCGGTCGCCGCAGGTGCTATGGCCCTCCTGAATCTTTTCTCTGGTGGCGCGTTGAGCTATGTCTCGGTGTTCTCTTTGGGCATCATGCCGTACATCACGAGCTCGATTATCCTCCAGATGCTCCAGGCCGTCGTGCCTTCCCTGCATGAGCTTGCCCGCGAGGGCGAGGTCGGTCAGACCAAGATTACGCAGTATTCGCGTTACCTCACCTTGGCTCTGGCTATCCTCAACTCCGTGGGTTACCTCTTCCTCTTTAAGAGCTTCGGCATTAGCTTCAACGGTGCCGGCGCTCCCGAGATCATCTTTGACCTCATGATCGTCGGTACGCTCACCGCTGGCGCCATGCTGATCATGTGGATTGGTGAGCTCATCACCCAGCGCGGTATCGGCAATGGCATGTCGCTGATCATCTTCGCGAACATCATGGCCGGTCTTCCGCAGGCGATCTTCTCCAGCACCGAGGGTAACGCCGGTGGCATCATCACCATGGTGATCATCTGCGCCATCATCCTGCTGGTCATCCCGCTGATCGTTTTCCTTGAGCGCGGCCAGCGCCGCATCCCGGTCTCTTACGCCAAGCGCGTCGTGGGCCGTCGCATGATGGGTGGCCAGACCACCTACCTGCCCATCAAGGTCAACACCGCGGGTGTCGTGCCGATCATCTTCGCTTCGGCGCTGCTGTACTTCCCGGCCCAGATTGCCGTGTTCTTCCCCGGCATCGGCTGGATCCAGGCAGTTGCCTCCGCGCTTTCGACCGGTTGGCTCAACTGGGTGCTTAACGTTGTCCTCATCGTGTTCTTCGCGTACTTCTACACCTCCATGGTGTTCAACCCCGATGACACGGCCGACAACCTTAAGAAGCAGGGTGGCTTTATTCCGGGCGTCCGTCCGGGCAGGGCTACCGCGGCCTACATCAAGAACGCGCTCAACAAGATTACGCTTCCCAGCGCTGTCTTTTTGGCGCTCATCGCCATCGTGCCTTCGATCATCTTCTCCTTCACGGGTAACCATCTGATCCAGGCATTTGGCGGCACGTCCATCCTCATCATGGTCGGCGTCGTGCTCGACACGGTCGATAAGCTCGAAGGCCAGATCAAGATGTATGATTACGATGGATTCTTTAAATAGGCTAGAGGAGGATTGCTCATGAACCTCGTATTGCTCGGAGCTCCGGGTGCCGGTAAGGGCACCGTCGCACAGGAGCTCGTCGCCGAGTTCGGCGTCGCTCACATTTCCACGGGCGACCTGCTGCGTGCTGCCGTTAAGGGTGGCACCGAGCTTGGTATTCAGGCTAAGAAGTACATGGACGCTGGCGAGCTCGTTCCCGACCAGCTCGTGATCGACCTTGTCAAGGAGCGCCTTGCCGCCGATGACGCCCAGCAGGGCTTCATTCTCGATGGCTTCCCGCGCAACACCGCCCAGGCTGTGACGCTCGATTCCGAGCTCTCCGCCATGGGTCGCGAGATTGACTGCGCCCTTCTGGTCGACGTGGCCCCCGAGGTCATTATCGATCGTCTGTCTTCGCGTCGCACCTGCCGCGCATGCGGTTACACCGGCACCGCTGCCGATGCTACCTGCCCCAAGTGTGGTGGCGAGATGTATCAGCGCGACGACGACAAGCCCGAGACCATTAAGAACCGTCTCGACGTCTACGAGAAGTCCACGAGCCCGCTCGTCGACTACTATCGTGGCCAGGGTCTGCTCAAGTCGGTCAACGGTGACCAGGCTCGCGAGACCGTGTACGGGGATGTCAAAGAGGCTCTCGGTCTATGATCAAGATTAAGTCTGCAACGCAAATCGAGCAGATGAAGAAGGCAGGAGCGCTATCTAAGATGGCGCTCCGCCACGTTGGAGCCATGGTTCGCCCTGGTGTTTCGACCTTTGAGCTCGATCAGCTTGCGGAGCAGATTATCCGCATGCATGGTGGCACCCCGGCCTTTAAGGGTTACGGCGGGTTCCCGGGGACCATTTGCGCATCGATCAACGATGCCGTTGTCCACGGTATTCCCAACCCCGACATGATTCTGCGCGATGGCGATATCATCTCCATCGATACGGGAGCCGTTGTCGACGGTTGGGTCGGCGATAACGCTTGGACGTTTTTCGTCGGTACCCCCACGCCCGAGGCCAAGGCTCTGTGCGAGGTTACGCGCGATTGCCTTAAGGCTGCAATCGAGCAGGCTGTTCCTGGTAATCATATTGGGGACATTGGCTATGCTGTCCAGTCCCTCGCCGAGTCTCACGGCTATGGCGTGCTTCGCGATTATGTGGGGCACGGTATCGGCCATGTGATGCACGAGGACCCCAACGTTCCAAATTACGGAAAGAAGGGGAGGGGCGTTCGTCTCCAGGCCGGTATGGTCATTGCCATCGAGCCGATGGTCACGATGGGATCCAATCATGTGAGCACAGGCTCCGATGGTTGGATCGTCATGACTAACGACCATCTGCCCGCCGCGCACTACGAGAACACCGTCGCCATTACCGATGACGGTCCGGTGATTCTTACCACCGATGCGCAAGGATCCTGGTGTTCGCTCCAGGGCGGAGAAATGTAACAAGTTCCACGTAGTTGTGGAGCCATTACGAAGTTATTACGATGCGTGCATACGTGTTGTAGAATACTCAATCGCTGTCGTTTTCTAGAGAAAGATGATTGCTTGTGAAGAAGGAAGACGCAATTGAGCTCGAGGGTACGGTAAAGGAGCCGCTGCCCAACGCCATGTTTAAGGTTGAGCTCGAGAACGGTCATTCGGTTCTGTGCAACATTTCTGGCAAGATCCGAATGAATTACATCCGTATTCTCCCCGGTGACAGGGTTGTCGTGGAGCTTTCCCCGTACGACCTGACCCGCGGTCGCATCACCTATCGCTATAAATAGCGACACACATACACGCTCTTTTCCGACTGCAGGCTTAGCTCAACCTACGGTCGGTTTGCGTGTGAAGACCAGCCATAGTTTTAAACGCCTGCGGCTGGGCGAGTAGATAGTAGGGAAGTAGTTTGAGCGCTACCGAAAGGAAGAACGATGAAGGTACGTCCTTCGGTCAAGAAGATGTGCGATAAGTGCAAAATCATTAGGCGCCATGGCAAGGTCCTCGTCATTTGCGAGAACCCCCGTCATAAGCAGCGTCAGGGTTAAGAGAGGAGACTACGTTGGCCCGTATTAATGGTGTCGACCTCCCGCGTGAGAAGCGCGTTGAGATCGGTCTGACCTACATTTACGGCATCGGCCGCACCACTGCGACGAAGATTTGCGTCGAGTGCAACGTTAACGTGGATACGCGCGTTAAGGACCTCACCGAGGATGAGGTTAACGCCATCCGCGATTATATCGACAAGAACCAGATCATGGTTGAGGGCGACCTCCGCCGTGAGCGCAACCAGAACGTCAAGCGCCTTATGGACATCGGCTGCAACCGCGGCCTTCGTCACCGCAAGGGCCTCCCGGTCCGCGGCCAGCGCACCCACACTAACGCTCGTACCCGCAAGGGCCCGAAGCGTCAGATCGGTGCTAAGAAGAAGAAATAAGGAGCGCTAGATAGATGGCTACTGCTAAGAAGAACGTTCGCGCTGCCCGTCTGAAGCGCGCGGACCGTAAGAACATTTCCGTGGGCCAGGCTCACATTCGTTCTACGTTTAACAACACGATCGTTTCGATCACCGATCCCCAGGGCAACGTCATTTCCTGGAAGTCGGCTGGCCAGGTGGGCTTCAAGGGCTCCCGTAAGTCCACGCCGTTCGCCGCGCAGCTGGCCGCCGAGGCCGCTGCCAAGGCTGCCATGGAGCACGGCCTGCACAAGGTCGCAGTCTTCGTGAAGGGCCCCGGCTCTGGTCGCGAGACCGCCATCCGTTCCCTCCAGGCCGCCGGCCTCGAGGTTTCGGGCATCCAGGACAAGACCCCCATCGCGCACAACGGTTGCCGTCTGAGCAAGCGTCGTCGCGTGTAGCTCTAGGAGGATTTAACAATGGCAGTTGATAGGACTCCCGTCCTTAAGAGGTGCCGTCAGCTCGGCATCGACCCCGTTGTGATGGGGATTAACAAGACTTCTCACCGCGAGCCCAAGCGTCGCCGTAAGGAGTCCGAGTACGGTATGCAGCTTCGCGAGAAGCAGAAGGCCAAGTTCATCTACGGCGTTCTCGAGAAGCAGTTCCACGGCTACTACGACGCCGCTCTTAAGCGTGAGGGCATCACCGGCGACAACCTGATGAGCATCCTCGAGAGCCGCCTTGACAACGTTGTCTTCCGTCTTGGCTTCGCCCGCACCCGCAAGGAGGCCCGCCAGACCGTCCGTCACGGTCACATCACCGTGAACGGCCACCGCTGCGACATCCCCTCCGCTCAGGTCAAGGCCGGCGACGTCGTTGCCGTCGCCCCCAAGTACAAGGACCTGCTCCCCATCAAGGAGGCCCTCATCTCCTCCGAGCACATGGCCGTCCCCGGCTGGCTCGAGGTCGACATCGAGAAGCTCCAGGGCACCGTCCTTCAGGTCCCTACGCGCGACCAGATCGACCTTGACCTCGACGCTCAGCTCATCGTCGAGCTCTACTCTAAGTAGTCCATCCGGGCTGCTGAGGCTGGAGGTAATACATGTCAGAATTCATTAGGCCTCAGGTTCAGGTCGAAGAGATTAACGAGACGTCTGCTCGTGTCTCCGTTGAGCCGCTCGAGCGTGGCTACGGCGATACGCTGGGTAACTCCCTTCGTCGCGTTCTTCTGTCCTCGCTCGAGGGTGCCGCCGTCGAGGCTATTCAGATCGATGGCGCGCAGCACGAGTTCATGACCATCCCTAACATGGTCGAGGATGTCACCGACATCGTCCTGAATGTCAAGGGTCTTGTCTTCAGGGCTCTCGGCACGACCGACGAGGCGACCGCCACCATTTCGGTTGACGGCCCCTGCGAGGTCACCGGTGCGGACTTCTTTATTCCGTCCGAGTTTGAGCTGGTCAACCCCGAGCAGCACATCGCTACGCTCACCGAGGGTGGCCATCTCACCATGAGCATGCGCATCGGCTATGGCCGCGGCTATGTCTCTGGCGAGGCTAACAAGCGCGACAACGATCCCATCGGTGTGATCCACGTCGACTCGCTTTACTCGCCGGTGTCCCGTTGCGCCAAGCTCGTTGAGGCTTGCCGTGTCGGTCAGCACACCGACTACGACCGCCTTGTCCTTGAGATCGAGACCAACGGCTCCATCGCCCCGCGCGACGCCGTGGTCCAGGCTGCCAATATCATCAACCAGCATATGGCTGCTTTTATGAACCTTGCCGAGACCCCCGAGGTCGAGGAGGAGGCTTCGATCTTCGCTCCCGAGGTCACCAACGACAACGCCGAACTGGACAAGCAGATCGAGGATCTGAACGCAAGGCTTTCCGAGAGCAACGCTGCATTGGTTGCCGCCCAGCAGACGGCACAGGCTGCCCAGGCACTTCACGCGGGAACAATACAGCAGCAGCTTACCTCCGGTACTGATCAGAGCGAGGGAAGTGGAGACGAGCCGAAAAAACAGGGATGGTTTAGTCGGTTGTTTCGTGGTTAGATAAATCAGGATTTGCGGAGGATAAATGATGCAATTCACAAAGATTGATATAAATAATTGGACAC
>OLOU01002326.1_pt1 | contig 11000 bp, 10 predicted proteins | sample 1672101 | NCBI WGS metagenome assembly OLOU01 (sample SAMEA3136645, study PRJEB25190) | human gut metagenome | biome: human gut; feature: human-associated habitat; material: faeces | place: Austria | collected 2013
ACGCCGCCGCCCGCCATCGAGCAGAGTTTTACACCTAATTGGGGATAAAACAGCTGATGGCAGGCGGCGGGGTGGCGCTGATTGGCACCACCCTTGTTCCGCTGCTGTCCGGTCTGTTCGGATGATCAAAGCACCATCTTTCACCCGCTTCCGGAGGATAACGGAAGCGGGTTCCGCAGGAGGGATGTCCTTTGAATTTCATCTGGGATAAAATCACGGAATGGCTGAAAGGGCTGCTGGTCAGCGGCATCATCAGCAACCTGTCTGGTCTGTTTGATGCCATCAACACCCGCGTGGGCGAGGCGGCGGCGGTCGTCGGCACAACGCCGCAGGCATGGCACGGCGGCATCTTCCAGATGATTCGCAGCCTGTCGGAAAACGTCGTTGTGCCGATTGCAGGCATTATTCTGACCTTCATCATGTGCTTGGAACTGATTCAGATGCTTATTGACCGAAACAGCCTGCACGACTTTGACACCTTCCTTTTCTTCAAGTGGATTTTCAAGACCTTCGCCGCAGTGCTGATTGTTACCAACACATGGAATATCGTGATGGCGGTTTTCGATGTTGCGCAGAACGTCGTCAGTCAGGCATCGGGCATCATCATCGGCGATACCGCGCTGGATGCTGCCGCGCTGCTTGGAGACATGGAGCAGGCGCTGATGGCAATGGAAATCGGCCCGCTGTTCGGGCTGTGGTTTCAGTCCTCGCTGATGGGCATCTTGGCGTGGGTGCTGAGCATCTGCATCTTCATCGTCATATACGGGCGCATGATTGAGATTTATATGGTCACATCCATTGCGCCGATTCCGATGGCGACGATGGTAAATCGGGAATGGGGGCAGATGGGCAGCAACTATCTGCGGTCGCTCTTTGCGCTGGGCTTTCAGGCCTTCCTCATCATGGTCTGCGTCGCGATTTATGCGGTACTCGTGCAGGGTATCAGCGTCGACAGCGACATCGGCACCGCCTTGTGGACGTGCATCGGCTACACGGTGCTGCTGTGCTTCACGCTCTTCAAAACCAGCAGCGTCGCGAAGTCCGTGTTCAATGCCCGCTGACCGCTCATCCCAAAACAGTAGCAGAGGTTTCTGGGAACAGCTTATCCACAAGCAATCCACAAGAAATCCACAGACACTGCAAAGACTGTGGAAAACAGCGGCGCAGGAAGCAAAACCTATGCGCCGCAGGAAGGAGCAATAGGCAATGGCATATGTCTCGATTCCTAAGGACTTGTCGCGCGTCAAGTCCAAGTTTCTTTTCAACCTGACGAAGCGTCAGGTCGTCTGTTTCGGGCTGGGGGCGCTGACAGGCGTTCCCGCCTTCTTTCTGGCGAAGGATGCGCTGGGTGTCAGCCCTTCGGTGCTGCTCATGATGCTGCTCATGCTGCCGTTTTTTCTGCTGGCGATGTTTGAACGGCATGGGCAGCCGCTGGAAGTGCTGATTCGGCATTTCATTCAGGCGCGATTCGTGCGTCCGCGCATCCGCGTCTGGCAGAACGACAATTTCTATCAAACGATTGAGCGGAGTATCCGCAATCAGCAGGAGGTGCAGAAGATTCTTCGTGGCAAACAAAGAAAAAATCAAGCTGACAAGGGCTGAGAAACGGCAGCTGCAGGCACTCATGCGCAGCCGTCAGCAGCGGAAGAAACCGCCGCATTCCGTGCAGGAGACGATTCCGTATGAGCGCATGTGGCCGGATGGCATCTGCCGCGTCAGCCCAAGTTACTACACTAAGACTGTGCAGTTCTGGGACATCAACTATCAGCTGGCGCAGAACGAAGATAAAAGCGCCATCTTCGAGGGCTGGTGCGACTTCCTGAACGCCTTTGACAGCAGCGTGCACTTGCAGCTCTCGTTTCTGAACCTGACAGCGAATGCGGATGCCGTTGAGCAGCGCATTCTGCTTCCCGACAAGGCGGACGGCTTCGACGCAATCCGCCGCGAATACACGGAAATGCTGCAAAACCAGCTTGCCAAGGGCAGCAACGGGCTGAGCAAACGAAAGTACCTGACTTTCGGCGTGGAATCGGAAAACTACCGGACGGCAAAGCCGCGTCTGGAACGCATTGAGACGGATTTGCTCAATCACTTCAAGCGCCTTGGGGCGGCAGCTGCTCCATTGGATGGCAGAGAGCGCTTGAAGCTGATGTACGACATGTTTCATCTGGATGCGCAGACACCGTTCCTGTTTGACTGGAAATGGCTTGCCCCCACCGGACTGCGCACGAAGGACTTTATCGTTCCCTCTTCCTTCAAATTCGGGGAGCGGCAGCGTTTCGGCATGGGCAGCAAAGTGAGCGCGGTCAGCTTCTTCTCCATTCTTGCGTCCGAACTCAATGACCGCTGTCTGGCGGAGTTTCTCGCAATGGATTCCTCCCTTGTGGTGAGCTTTCACTTGCAGGCGATTGACCAGACTGCAGCCATCAAGGACATTAAGCATAAGCTCACGGCGCTGGATCAAATGAAAATTGATGAGCAGAAAAAAGCCGTCCGCGCCGGATATGACATGGAAATTCTGCCGTCTGATTTGGCTGCTTACGGCGGCGAAGCAAAAAAGCTGCTGGAAGAATTGCAGAACCGCAACGAGCGCTTCTTCTTGGCGACACTGCTGGTGATGAACACGGCGGACAACCACCATCAGCTGGATTTGGACGTGAAGCAGGCGCAGAGCATTGCTTTGCAGCACAACTGTCAGCTGATTCCGCTGGACTACCAGCAGGAGGCTGGCATGGTGTCCTGCCTGCCGCTGGGCGAGAACCAAATCCAGATTCAGCGCGGACTCACCACTTCGGCGGCGGCGGTCTTTATGCCGTTTACGACGCAGGAACTGTGTCAAAACGGCGCAGAAGCGCTGTACTACGGCTTGAATGCGCTGTCCAACAACCTGATTATGGTGGATCGGAAGCAGCTGAAAAATCCCAACGGGCTGATTTTGGGTACACCCGGTTCAGGCAAATCCTTCTCCGCCAAGCGCGAAATGAGCAATGTCATGCTGGTCACGGACGATGATGTCATCATCTGCGACCCCGAAGGTGAATATGCACCGCTTGTTGCGCAGTTCGGCGGTCAGGTCATTCAAATTTCGCCGACCAGCAGCAATTACATCAATCCGATGGAAATCAACCTGAATTACAGCGACGATGACAACCCGCTGTCGCTGAAATCGGATTTCATTCTGTCCTTGTGCGAGCTGATTGTCGGCGGGCGGGACGGTTTGCAGCCCATTGAGAAAACGGTGATTGATCGTGCTGTCCACATTGTGTATCAGCCGTACCTGAATGACCCGCAGCCGGAAAACGTGCCGATTCTGGAAGATTTGTACAACGCGCTTCGTCAGCAGACGGAGAAGGAAGCGCAGACGCTGGCAACGGCGCTTGAAATCTATGTGACGGGCTCGCTGAATGTGTTCAACCACCGCACGAATGTGGATGTCAACAGCCGCATGGTCTGCTATGACATCAAGGAGCTGGGAAAGCAGCTGAAAAAGCTCGGTATGCTGATTGTGCAGGATCAGGTCTGGGGGCGCGTGACGGCAAACCGCAGTGAAGGCAAGTCCACCCGGTATTACATGGATGAGTTTCATCTGCTGCTTCGCGAGGAGCAGACCGCTGCTTATTCCGTTGAAATCTGGAAGCGATTCCGCAAGTGGGGCGGCATCCCGACGGGCATTACGCAGAACGTCAAGGATCTGCTGGCCAGTCAGGAAGTCGAGAACATTCTGGAAAACTCCGACTTCATCTGCATGTTGAATCAGGCATCCGGCGACCGGGAGATTCTGGCGAAGAAGTTAGGCATTTCGCCGTATCAGCTATCCTACGTCACGCAGAGCGGCGAGGGTGAAGGGCTGCTGTTTTACGGCAATGTGATTCTTCCATTTCAGGATCATTTCCCGAAGAATACCATGCTGTACAAGGTGATGACCACCAAACTGTCGGACAAGGCAGTGCAGAATGAACATTAAATACAGGAGGTGCATTCCATGACATATGGTTTGGTGCTGGGCAGCTGCATTTTCTGCACCGTGCTGACGCTGGCAGTGTACGCGCTGCTGCGTGCGGCAGCGGAAGCAGACCACGGGAGCGAGGAAATGTATCAACGGATGCAGCATAAGGAAGGGCGGCGCTGATGGAAAAGGAGCGCCATCGCGGCACATCCCGCTTGCAGTTCAGCAAGGAGGAACAGATGCAGGCAGTACGCGCCGGTCAGCCTGAAAGCAGCCATTCGCTGCTGCTTCACCAAGGTATTCATGCAGCCCATGTCCAGCTCCATCATCAGGCGGCAGAAGCCAATGAGGATGAGAACAGCGCTGTGCAAGCCGCGCTGACAGCAGACGACATGCAGGAAGAAGCGTTCCGGGCGGCGGCGCACGCGGGGAAAGCCCCCAAGCGGCACAATGCCCGCTGGCAGCAGAAACGCGCCATCCGGCAGGAATATGCAGTCGCAAAATCTTCCCGCAGTCCAGCCAATCACATTGCTCCCGCGCCGAAGACAGCAGAAAATGCAGTTCCCAAAGCCGAAAACATCAAGAAACGCCTGCGCCAGACGTTTGCCCGCCATCCGACGGCTTGGGCGCTGCTTGCGCTGGCGGCGCTGCTCCTTGCGGTGATGAGCAGCCTGCAATCCTGTACGCCGCTGGCGCAGTCGGTGCTGGAATCCATCGTGATTGGCACTTATCCGGCGGAGGAAGCGGACGTAAAAGCGGCGGAAAGCGCGTATGCCAGCATGGAAAGGCAGCTCAAAGAGGAAATGAGCAATTACGCCCGCCATCATCCGGAATATGATGAAGTGAAGGTGGATGCAGACGAAATTTGGCACGACCCCTATGTGCTGATGGCCATCATCTCCGCCTGCTTCGATGGACAGGACTGGACGCTGGAAACCGCTATGCCGGTGCTGGACAAATACTTCAAGCTCCAGTACATCGTGACAGAATCCGTAACGAGAGAAACACGATACCGCACGGAGACCGAGCAGCGGTACAACCCGGAAACAGAACGCTTGGAGATGGTGACGGTTCACGTACCGTATGCTTATACAGTCTGTCATGTGCGGCTGGAAAACAGGAATCTGTCGCACCTGCCCGTTGTCAGCATGAGCCATCACACGATGGGAATGTACGCGCTGTACATGGCGACGCACGGCAACATGGAGGGTATTTTCCACGGCAATCCTTACGCTGCCCCGCTCAAAGACCCCACATTGTACGACATTCCCGACGAGACGCTCGCAAGCAGCCCGACTTTCGCCGCACTCATGGCGGAGGCGGAAAAATATATCGGCTATCCGTATGTCTGGGGCGGTGCATCGCCCGAAACCAGTTTTGACTGTTCGGGTTTTGTCAGCTATGTATTCACCAATTCCGGCGTATACAATACGGGCAGGCTGGGCGCAAAGGGACTGCGGAGCTTGTGCCGGAATATCCCGGCGGCGCAGGCAGAACCCGGCGACGTGGTGTTCTTTGAAGGCACGATGGGCGACGGCGTGGATGGCATTACGCACTGCGGCATTTATGTCGGCAATGGTATGATGATCCACTGCGGAAGTCCCATTGGTTACGCGAATTTGAACGATGTTTACTGGAAAAGTCACTTTCATTCGTTTGGGCGGATGCCCGGTCTGTAATTTTCGGGGAGTCCAGCGCATGGGCTCCCTTTTTCCTACCTATTTTATCCACATTTGAAAGGAGAACAATATGCAGAGAAACATGAACCGTTCGATTCCCGCAGGGGAAGCAATGGATATTGCCAAGCAGGTGCTGCTTGCGATGCTGATGCTGATTCTGCTGTCTGTGCTGATTCCGGCGCGGGCAGAAGAAGCAGTATCCCCGATGATTGTCAGTGAGATGGCGAACAGTCCGGAATATCCTGCGCTGGAAGCGGATATTCCCGTCATCACCTCGGAGGGAAAAAGCAATGTGAAAATCGCCGGGGTCAAGTCGAAAAACAAGCTGGTGCGCTACACCATCCCGGAAACGCTGCTCCGGGCAGACGAAAACTTTCTGGCGCTGATGGTGGAAGCGGAAAAGTACATCGGCTATCCGTATGTATACGGCGGCAGCAAGCCGTCCACCGGGTTTGACTGCTCCGGCTTTGTGTGCTGGGTATTCCGCCAGTCGGGGGTCTATGATACCGGTCGGCTGGGTGCAAAAGGGCTGTATTCGCTCTGCACGGATGTCAGCCGGGACGAGGCGCGCCCCGGCGACTTGGTATTCTTCACGAAAACGATGGGTGCAGACGTGAAGGGCATCACCCATGTGGGCATTTATGTCGGCAATAACATGATGCTTCACGCGGGCGACCCGGTTGGCTTTGCGGATTTGCAGAGCGACAAATGGGCGAAGAAAATCTATGCCTTTGGCAGACTGCCCGTCCAGCAGGGAGTGCAGGCGGATGAGTGAACCCAAGAAACGCTACCCTGCAGACCGCATCAAGCTCCATGCATTGCTGGAACGGAAAGAAAACGAGCTGTGCCGATTAACTGAAGAGGTCAATCAACTGCGTGCGCGCGTGAAAGAAGCAGACCGTACCGCCATCAATGCCACCTGCGAGCTGTATGCGCTGACGCCGGAAATGCTCTCGGCGTTCCTCCGCACGAAATTCGGCGCGCAGGACAATGCTCCTGAAATCCCCGCTGCACCCCAATTGCCCGAAGGAGAAAATGAATGAAGCGAAAATTGAAACAATGGACAGCTGTCCTCTGCCTGCTGATGCTGCTGGCGGCGAGCCTGCATCTTGCGCGGGCGGAAAGCGCGCCGGCGCAGGAAGACTGCGCCCCGTACCGTATTGTGCTGACAGCCCCCGGCGGCTGGAACCGCAGCAACAGCGCCATCATCACGGTGAGCGTGAAGGACGAGCAGAATCTTGGCTGGTACCAAATGGCGTACCGGATGAACGACGGCGACTGGACGGACTGCGAGCAGCTGTTTGACAAGGGCAAGGCGGAAATCGCGGTGCATGAGAACGGTACGTTTACCTTTCGCATCACCGACCCGCACGGGCATACGTTTGAAGAAAGCATCCGCGTCGCCGTCATTGACCGAAGCGCACCGACCGTGAAAGCAAGCATCACCGGGACGACCTTGCAGGTAGAAGTGCAGGACGACCTCTCCGGCGTGGCAGGTGTGCAGGTCAACAGCATGCTTTTCACCGAGCAGGCAGGGAGCATCATCCGGATTGCGCTGGATGATACGCTGGCGCGGTACGACACGCTGTCCATCCGCGCTTTCGACTATGCCGGGAACTTCTCCGAGCCTGTGCTGCTCAATAATCCCTGCTACGAAGATAATTCGCGGGTGACGGCTGCACCGACCAATTCGCCGAAACCGACAAGGCAGCCCAATTCTACGGAGAAAATCACCATCCAGCCGACGGCAACGAAGCGTCCGAACGGGCTGGGCGGCTCGCTGATTTACGTTAGCGAAGAAACTGCGCCGACAGCAGCGCCGACACAAGCGCCGTCCCCGACACCAGTCATTCAGTACGTTCCTATCGGGCCGGGAATGCCCTACAAGGCGGACGGCAATGCCCATACGCTGGATGTGCTGTACAGCGCTGCGACCAACAAACAGTTTATCACCCTGCAAAGCAAAAACGGCAGCACCTTCTACCTCGTTATCGACTACGACAAGCCCATTGACGAAGCTGCGGAAATGTACGAGACATACTTCCTCAATCTGGTGGATGAGCGCGATTTGCTGGCGCTGCTGTCCGACGAAGAGAAGGAGGAACTGCCGACCCCGTCGCCCGAAATCATCTATGTAACGCCTGTCCCTACGACCGTACCAATGCCAACTGCCGTGCCAGCTGTGCCGGAAAAGGCGGGCAGCCCCGATCGAATGACGGCAGTGCTTGCGCTGGGCGCTATCCTGCTGCTGGGCGGCGCGGGCGCTTTTGTGCTGGTGAAGTACCGCCAAACCAGCGCGCGGCATCGGGCAGACAACGATTTTATGCTGGATGACGACGACGAAAGTGCTGAATAAGGAGGAGCCGCATGGAGTTGTATATCGCAGAAAAGCCCAGCGTGGGGCGCACCATTGCCAGCGCCATCGGCGCAAACGAGCGAAGAGACGGCTATTGGGAGGGAAACGGCAGGATGGTCAGCTGGTGCATCGGGCATCTGGTGGCGCTGGCGATGCCGGAAGCGTACCGCAGCGATTATCAGCGCTGGCGTTACAGCGATTTGCCCATTCTGCCCGAAAAGTGGCAGTACACCGTCGTCGCGGAGACGAAAAAGCAGTTTGACCTTCTTCGCCGCCTGATGAATGACAGCCGCGTGACGAGCCTTGTCTGCGCGACAGACGCAGGACGCGAAGGCGAGCTGATTTTCCGGCTGGTCTATGCAATGGCAGACTGCCGAAAGGAGGTGCGCCGCCTCTGGATTTCCTCAACAGAAGAAAGCGCGATTCGCCAAGCCATTTGCCGGATGAAGCCCATGCGCGACTATGACAATCTGTATCGGGCAGCGCTGTGCCGCGCACAGGCGGATTGGCTGATTGGCATCAACGCCACGCGCCTGTATTCGCTGCTGTACGGGCGGCCGCTTCCGACGGGGCGCGTCATGAGCCCGGCGCTGGCGATGCTGGTGCAGCGGGAAGCGGCGATTGCTGACTTTCAATCCACCCCGTTCTTTGCCGTAAAGCTCGAAACTGACCCGCTTGCCGCAAAGTCGGAACGCATGGATGACCTGACCGAAGCCCGTACCCTGCTGGAATGCTGCAACCAAGCGCCGTATGCAGTGGTGCAGAAGATTGCACGCAGGCAGCGCAGCGAGCATCCGCCGCTGCTGTATGATTTGACCACGCTTCAGCAGGATGCCAACCGGCTGTTTGGCTTCACTGCCCAGCAGACGCTGGATTACGCCCAGAGTCTGTACGAGAAGCAGCTGCTGACCTACCCGCGCACGGACAGCCGGTATCTGACGCAGAACATGCAGGAGAAACTGCCGGAACTGGCTGCCCGCGTGTGCCGTGCGCTGCCTTTCGCATCCGCCTTGGAACTGCACCTGCATCCCGAACGGGTTGTGGATGACAGCAAAGTCAGCGACCACCCCGCCATTATTCCAACCGCCGCAATGCCCGCTCAGGAGCAGCGCATCAATGCCCTGACGACCGGCGAACGCGATTTGCTTCACCTCGTCTGCACCCGCCTGCTGTGCGCGCTGGAAGAACCTTTCGTGTATGAAGAAACAGCCGTCATGCTGGTGTGCGGTGCGCATGAATTTGGGACGAAGGGCAGGCGGATTACCCGGATGGGATGGAAGAGCATTTGGTACACCTTCCGCGGAAGCCTTGGCGGACGGATGAACGAAGAGGAGAAGATGCAGGAAAACGTCATCTCGGCTGACCTTGCAGAAGGTGCAAAACTGCCGATTCTCCGTGTATCCATTGAGGAAGGAAAGACCACCCCGCCGCCGCATCACACCGAAGGCACGCTGCTGCACGCAATGGAAACCGCCGGTGCAGCGGACATGCCCGAAAATGCGGAGCGGAAAGGCATCGGCACACCTGCCACCCGTGCCGCCATTTTGGAGAAACTGATTGAAACGAAGCTGATTGAGCGCGTCGGGGAAAAGCGGAAGAAGGTGCTTGTGCCGACGACCAAGGGGAAAGCCCTTGCCGCGGTTCTGCCGGAAAGTCTGCGTTCGCCCCTGCTGACATCTGCATGGGAGCAGCGCTTGCAGCAAATTGAACAGGGCGTAGAGAAGCCCGAAGATTTCATGCGGGATATTCAGGGTTTCGTCAAAGAGCTGACGGTGAATCCGCAGCGAGTTGAACATGCGGAGACGCTGTTCCCACCGCTCCGGGAGAAAATCGGCAGCTGCCCCAAATGCGGTGCGGCAGTCACGGAGCATCCCCAGGGGTATCTGTGCGAAAACCGTATCTGCGGATTCGCACTCTGGAAAAAGGGCGGTATCCTTGCCCATGCGGAAACGCCCCTGACCGCCGCCGAAGCAAAGACGCTGCTGACAAAGGGGGCTGTCCGCAAAACCGGTTTGCACTCCACCCGGACTAACGCCCGCTATGATGCCGTGCTGCATCTTGATTTCGGCAAGGATGGCAGGGCAATCCTGCGCCCGCGTTTTGACTGATGAAAGGATGATGAAAATGAAGAAACTCATGGCGCTCCTGCTTGCGCTGCTGACCTGTTTTGCTGCTGCCTTGGCGGATACTGCCAGCGCACCGGACATTCCGCAGGGAACGCTGAATGCCGAGGTAACGCCGTTTACGCCGGGGCAGACCTATGCGGTGTATTCCGCGCCGGACAGCAGAAGCATTCGCGGTGCGAAGGGACGCGCGCGGGTCAGCACCAACGGCTGGATTCAGGTGTTCGGCGCGGAAGGCGACTGGCTGCTGGTGCAGTATGCCATCACCCCGGAGCACTGCCGCATCGGGTATATTGACAAGAATGCACTGCCCCAAGATGCTGCGGCTCCCGCGCTGGCGCTGGAAGCCGTGCCCGCCATCGTCAGCTATGACGTTTCCGTAACGGATGACCCGCTGATGAGCCAGACACCGTTGACCCGCCTGACGGAAAACACCAGCGTGACAGCGCTTGCGAGCATGGGCGAATGGACGTACATCGAAGCGGGTACGGGCAAGAGCCGCTTCCGCGGGTTCGTCCCCACCGAGTGCCTGCTGGGGACAGTCACCGACACCCGCGAGGCGAACCGCGCCATCCTCGGCAGCTGGAAGCTGTACGCGGGCAGCTCCGTGGATGCGGAACAGATGACCTTCCTTGCGGATGGCAGCATGGCGGGCTGTGCTGTGCTGGCAGACGGGACGCGCGCTGATTTCTGCGGCACATGGGAGATTCAGGAATACGATACCCGCCGCGAACGCTACTGGAACGATTCGGAGTTTGAGTTGACGCTTTCGCGCGGCAGCGCTGCGGAACAGTATGGGCTGCGGATTTGCCGCCAGATGACGGCGGATGGCGGATATAAGTAATGTCTACTGACCAACCCAAAAAGCATTGCGACACAAGGCAATCCCGGCAATC
>OLOU01002331.1_pt1 | contig 10984 bp, 6 predicted proteins | sample 1672101 | NCBI WGS metagenome assembly OLOU01 (sample SAMEA3136645, study PRJEB25190) | human gut metagenome | biome: human gut; feature: human-associated habitat; material: faeces | place: Austria | collected 2013
TATTCCGACGGGATCGATGTTTTCCATATTGCAGATCGCAATGGCCGTATCGTTGTGGTCGCGGATCACCTCGTATTCGATCTCCTTATACCCCTTGATGCTCTTCTCGATCAGCACCTGATGCACCGGGGAGAGGGAAAGCGCATTGCGCATCATCTCGCGCAACTGCGTCTCGTCGTCGGCGAAGCCGCCGCCCGTACCGCCCAGCGTAAAGGCCGGACGCAACACGACGGGGTAACCGATCCGCTTCGCCGCCTCGACCGCCTCGTCGATATTGTTAGCAATCAGCGACGGCAGCACCGGCTCGCCCAGCGACTGACAAAGCTCCTTGAAGAGTTCGCGGTCCTCGGCCTGCTCGATGCTCTGGAACGAAGTACCCAGAATCTCCACCTGACACTCCTGAAGCACGCCTTTCTTGGCGAGCTGCACGGCCAGATTCAGGCCCGTCTGCCCGCCCAGTCCCGGCACGATGGCATCGGGACGCTCGTAACGGACGATCTTGGCCACGTACTCGAGCGTCAGCGGCTCCATATAGACTTTATCGGCAATCTGCACGTCGGTCTGGATCGTCGCCGGATTGGAATTGACCAACACGACCTCGTACCCCTCTTCCTTGAGGGCCAGACAAGCCTGCGTACCCGCGTAGTCGAACTCCGCAGCCTGGCCGATCACGATCGGGCCGGAGCCGATCACCATCACTTTCTTGATATCCGTTCTCTTAGGCATTTTGACTCTCCTCCATCATTTTGATAAACTTATCGAACAAATAGGTGCTGTCCTGCGGACCGGGCGCACTCTCCGGATGATACTGGACGCTGAAAATCCGATCGGCGCGGCATTCGACGCCTTCGGCGGTATCGTCCAGCAGATTCAGGTGCGTAAGGGTCAGTCCGGTGCCCTTCAGCGACTCCGTATCGACCGCAAAGCTGTGGTTCTGGCTCGTGATCTCGACCTTGCCCGTTTCGAGGTTCTTCACGGGGTGGTTACCGCCGCGATGTCCGAATTTCATCTTGAAGGTGCGGGCTCCGTAAGCCAGCGAAATCACCTGGTGTCCCAGGCAGATACCGAAGATCGGCAGGCGCCCCCGAAGCGTGCGGACCATCTCGATGACCGGCTGCACGTCGGTCGGATCGCCGGGACCGTTCGAGAGGAAAAGTCCGTCGGGACGGAAAGCCATCACCTCCTCGGCCGTAATATCGTAGGGCACTACCGTCACGTTGCAACCCTTCTCGTTGAGCTTGCGGATGATGTTGTGCTTGATGCCGCAGTCAACGGCCACAACGCGGTGCTTTGGATTTGCACAGGCGGATATCCACGGGGATTTCGTACTCACCACGGAAACCTGATTGGTGGGCAGAGCGGTGGAGCGCATTTTCGCAAGGCAGGCGATGCTGGGGGTCTGCGCGTCCACGATCAGCGCCTTGCAAGTGCCCTCATCCCGGATGTGGCGGGCAAGGCGGCGGGTGTCCACCCCGGCGATGCCCACAATGTCATACTGGATCATCACGTCTTCCAGTGTCCGCGCGGCGCGGAAATTGGAAGGCTCGCTGTTGAATTCCCGGACGACCAGACCGCTGATGGTGGGTCTGTCCGTCTCGTAGTCTTCATTGCACATGCCGTAATTGCCGATCAGGGGGTAGGTCATGACCACAGCCTGCGCGGTGTAGGAAGGGTCCGAGAGAATTTCCTGATAGCCCACCATGGAGGTGTTGAACACCAGCTCCACCAGCGCGTCCCGTTTGGCGCCGAAGCCGTAGCCGTAAAACTCGGTGCCATCCTCCAGAATGATTTTTCTGTCAAAAATCCGATTCATGGCTTTTCACCGGCCTTTCTCTGGGAAAGCTTCTGCTCAAACTGGTCTTTCCGGGTGTCCTCGGGAATCGATGTGGGATAGTCGCCGTCAAAGCAGGCGCTGCAATATTCTTCGCTGCCGCACAGGTCACGCAGATTCCCCAGAGGCAGATAGCCAAGACTGTCCACACCGATGATCTCCGCGATTTCCTCCACAGTATGGTGACAGGCGATCAGGTGCTCCCGGGAGTCGATGTCCGTGCCATAGTAGCAGGGGTGCAGGAACGGCGGCGCGGAGATGCGCATGTGAATTTCCTTTGCCCCCGCGTCCCGCAGAAGCTGCACAATGCGCCCGGAGGTCGTGCCGCGGACGATGGAATCGTCCACCATCACCACCCGCTTGCCGCGAACCTCGCTTTCCACGGGGCTGAGCTTGATCTTGACCTGATCTACCCGGTGATCCTGCCCGGGGGCAATGAAGGTTCTGCCGATATATTTGTTCTTGATCAGGCCGATGCCGTAAGGAATCCCCGATTCCCGGGCGTAGCCCATGGCGGCGTCCAGACCGGAATCCGGCACGCCGATGACAATGTCCGCGTCCACCGGATGGGTCGTCGCGAGGATCTCCCCTGCCCTGACCCGGGCATCATGAACGCTGACACCGTCGATGACGGAATCCGGCCGGGCAAAGTAGATATATTCAAAAATGCACATCTTTTTGGGCGCAGTGCCGCAGTGGCTGGTGTCGGAGTGGACGCCGTCCCGGTCAAAGGTCAGGATTTCTCCGGGCAGAATGTCCCGCTGGAATTCCGCGCCCACAGCGTGGAGTGCGCAGCTCTCCGATGCGACGATATACGTCCCGTCCTTCATTTTTCCATAGCACAGCGGGCGGAATCCGTGGGGGTCGCGCACCGCAATGAGCTTGGTAGAGGACATCATGACCAGAGAAAAGGCGCCCTCCAGCCTGTCCACCGCGCGGCTGACCGCCGCCTGAATGGAGGGAGCGGTGATCCGCTCCCGGGTGATCACATAGGCGATGGTCTCCGTGTCGGAGGTAGTATGGAAAATGGCGCCGGAAAGCTCCAGCTCCCGGCGGAGCTGAAGTGCGTTGCTCAAATTGCCGTTATGGGCAAGCGCCAGCTTGCCTTTTAAATGATTGACCTGAATAGGCTGGCAGTTTGCCAGATTGGAGCCGCCGGTGGTGCCGTAGCGGGCGTGGGCAACCGCCATTTTCCCCGTGGGGAACTGCTTCATGACGCTGCCCGTGAACACCTCACTGACCAGCCCCAGACCCTTGTGGCCGTCAAAAACACCGTCGTCATTGACGACAATGCCGCAGCCCTCCTGCCCACGGTGCTGTAGGGAATACAGCCCGTAGTAGGCAAGGCTCGCTACATCCTCCTGACGCTGGCTGTAAACGCCGAACACGCCGCATTCTTCGTGGATACTCATGGTTATTCCCCCAGGCTGGCCTTGACAAAGCCCAGGAACAGCGGATGGGGCTTGTTGGGACGGCTCTTGAATTCCGGATGGTACTGCACGCCCACGTGGAAAGGCCGGTCGGTCAGCTCCACGGTCTCCACCAGACGACCATCCGGGGAGGTGCCGCTTAAGGTAAGTCCGGCCTTTTGCAGGACGTCCCGGAAATCGTTGTTGAATTCGTAGCGGTGGCGGTGACGCTCGTGGATAAGACCCGCGCCGTAGCACCGCGCCATGGTCGTATCCGGGGTGATGACGCAGGGGTAAGCGCCAAGGCGCAGCGTGCCGCCCTTGTCCACCTCGTCGCTCTGTCCGGGCATGAAGTCGATGACCTTATGCTCGCTCACCGGGTCAAATTCGCCGGAATTGGCGTCCGCCAGACCGGCAACATTCCGGGCGTACTCAATGACGGCGATCTGCATACCAAGGCAGATGCCGAAATAAGGCACCTTCTTTTCCCGGGCGTACTTCGCCGCAAGAATCATGCCCTCAATGCCCCGGCCGCCGAAGCCGCCGGGAACGATGATGCCGTCCAGATGGGACAGCTTTTCGCCCACGGTATCCTCCGTCAGTGTCTCCGAATCGATCCACTGGATGTCCACCACGGCGTCCAGCGCGTAGCCCGCATGGCGTAGAGCTTCTGCCACGGAGAGATAGGCGTCGTGAAGCTGGACGTACTTGCCCACGAGGCCGATGGTGACGTGCTTGCTGCTGTTTCTGATTTTCTCCACCATGTGAATCCATTCCGTCAGCTCAGGCTTGGGCGTTTCCAGACCCAGCTCCCGGCAGACAATGCCGGACAGATTGGACTTTTCCAGCATCAGCGGGGCTTCATACAGCACGGGCAGGGTGATATTCTCAATGACGCAGTCCGGCTTGACGTTGCAGAACATACTGATCTTCTGGAAAATGGAGGATTCCAGCGGCTCATCGCAGCGCAGAACGATGATATCCGGCTTGACGCCCATGCCCTGCAGCTCCTTGACAGAGTGCTGTGTGGGCTTGGACTTATGCTCGTCGGAGCCACGGAGGAACGGCACCAGCGTCACGTGGATGAACAGGCTGTTCTCCTTCCCTACCTCCAGCGCGATCTGGCGCACCGCCTCCAGGAAGGGCTGGGACTCGATATCACCGATGGTGCCGCCGATTTCGGTGATGACCACATCCGCGTCGGTCTTACGGCCGACGCTGTAGACGAACTCTTTGATCTCGTTTGTCACGTGGGGAATGACCTGAACCGTGGAACCCAGATACTCGCCCCGGCGTTCCTTGTTCAGCACGTTCCAGTACACCTTTCCGGTGGTCAGGTTGGAGAACTTGTTCAGGTCTTCGTCGATGAAGCGCTCGTAGTGACCCAAGTCCAGATCGGTCTCCGCGCCGTCCTCGGTGACGTAGACCTCGCCGTGCTGGTAGGGGCTCATGGTGCCGGGGTCAACGTTGATGTAGGGGTCCAGCTTCTGGGCGGCGACCTTCAGTCCCCGCGCCTTGAGAAGACGGCCAAGAGACGCCGCGGTGATGCCCTTGCCCAGACCGGAAACCACGCCGCCGGTCACAAAGATGTATTTCGTCATTGGTGATCTCTCCTTTACTCTACTGTAACGGATTTTGCCAGATTTTTCGGTTTGTCGATATCACAGCCGTTTTCCTTGGCCACGTAATAGGCCAGCAGCTGTAACGGGACGATTTCGGCCACCGCGCACAGCAGCGGGTCGATTTTCGGCACAAAGATCATGTCGTCGGCCAGAGAAACAATCTTCCCGTTCCCCTTGAAGGCCACCGCGAGCACCTCCGCGCCCCGCGCCTTGACCTCCACGATGTTGCTCATGGTCTTCTCCATGACCGCGTCGTTGCAGCACAGGGCGATCACCGGCTGCCCCTCGTAAATCAGGGCGATGGTGCCGTGTTTCAACTCGCCCGCCGCGTAGGATTCCGCGTGGATGTAGGAAATCTCCTTCATCTTCAACGCCCCTTCCAGAGCGACGGCGTAGTCGGTGTTTCTTCCGATGAAGAACATGGAGGGGCTGCCGTGGTATTTCTTTGCCAGAGCAGGAATGGCAGGGTTCATGTCCAGCGCCGTCTGCATCTGCTTGGGCAGGGAGCGCAGCGCCGTGAGCAGCCGCTTGTACTCCTTCCCCTCGACAGTCCCCAGAGATTTGGCCGCGTACAGGGCAAACAGGTACAGCACCGTCAGCTGGGTGGTGTAGCCCTTGGTGGTGGCCACGGCAATCTCCGGGCCTGCCCATGTGTACAGGGTGTAGTCGGCGATTTTCGCAATGGTACTGCCAACCACGTTCACGATGGCAAGCGCCTTCGCACCCCGGCGCTGGCATTCCTTCATGGCGGCAATGGTATCCGCCGTCTCGCCGGACTGGGACAGGACGATGAGCAGCGTATGCCCGTCAATCAGGGGGTCTGCATAGCGAAGCTCACTTGCCAGCTCCGTAGTCACGGGGATACGGCACAGCTTCTCGATGGTATATTTCCCCGCGCACCCGGCATAATAGGCCGAGCCGCAGGCCGTAATGACGATTTTATGGATTTGGGAAAGATCGATGTTCAGGTCGTCCAGAACGATCTCCCCATTCCGGATTCTGGGGGTGATGGTCGCTTCCACCGCCCGGGGCTGCTCCATGATCTCCTTGAGCATGAAGTGGTCGTAGCCGCCCTTTTCCGCCGCCTGGATGTCCCATGTGATGCGGCTGGCCTTCTTGGTGATGGGGTGGCCTGAGCAGTCGTAGACCTGAATGGAGTCGGGCGTCAGCTCCGCAAGCTCACCGTCCTCCAGATAGATGACGTTCCGGGTGTGCGCCACCAGCGCGGTGACGTCGGAGGCAAAGAAATTCTCTCCGATGCCCACGCCGAGAATCAAAGGGCTTGCCTCCCGGACGGCGAGAACCGTATCCGGCGCGTCCGTGCAGACAATTCCCAGAGCGTAGGAGCCAACCAGCCGGGAAGAAGCCTTCATGACGGCTTTCCGGAAATCGCCGGCATAGTACATTTCAATCAGATGGACGATGACCTCGGTGTCCGTCTCGCTCTCGAAACGATAGCCCTTCCGGAGCAGTTCTTCCCGAAGCTCCATGTAGTTTTCGATAATGCCGTTGTGAACGACGGCGAATTTTCCGTCATTGCTGGCATGGGGATGGGCGTTTATATCGTTGGGCGCGCCGTGCGTCGCCCAGCGGGTGTGGCCGATTCCGGTGGTACCGGGAACCAACCGCCCGTCGTCCGTCTTTTCCCGGAGGTTCTGAATGCGTCCCGTGACCTTGCTGATGGCGATTTGGTTCCCCTGCACCACAGCAATTCCGGCGGAATCATAGCCCCGGTATTCCAGCTTTGAAAGTCCGTCAAGCAGTACCGGCGCGGCGTTCTGCGTGCCTGTAAATCCTACGATCCCACACATAAGAAACCTCCTTTGTTTGTGCTGTTGCAGCTTAGCCTAATACGTACTCAGAAATCATGCGGCCGATTTTTCCGATATCCACGCCGCCCTTGAACTCAAACTTTGCGGTAAAGGTATTGGAGAACATGATAAACAGCTCGGAATCCGGAATCAGCTCCGCAAAGCCGGGGGTCTGGATGGAAAAATACTGAATTTTGGAATAGGGCATGGTGCTGAAGGATTTCCGCTTTCCGGTAATTCCCTGCACGTCCACCGCAATGATGCGCTTGTTTGTGAAAATCAGCTGGTCGCGGACGGTCTGAAATGCCATGACCACTTCCTCGCCGCCGATGAGAAGGCCGTTTACCTCGCCTTTGACGGCGTCAACACTGATGGGTTTCAGATTCCATACGGAATCCTGGTTGAAATTAACTGCCATAGTCGTTTTCTCCTTCCTGAATTGGGGAGGGGTTACTCCCATTCCACCGTCGCCGGGGGCTTGCTTGTGATGTCGTAGACAATGCGGTTGATGTGGGGCACCTCGTTGACGATCCGCACAGAAGCGCGATCCAGCACCTCGTAGGGGATACGCGTCCACTCCGCCGTCATGAAGTCGCTGGTCGTGACGCTGCGAAGGGCAAGAACGTTTTCGTAGGTGCGGCCGTCGCCCATGACACCGACGCTTCTGGCATTGGTAAGGACTGCGAAATACTGGCTGCAAATGTCTCCAAGGTCGGCCTTGGCAATCTCCTCCCGGAAGATGAAGTCCGCCTCCCGGAGAATGTCCAGCTTTTCTTTCGTCACGTCGCCCAAAATCCGAATGGCAAGACCGGGGCCCGGGAAGGGCTGACGGTGGACAAGATAATCAGGAAGCCCCAATTCTTTGCCCAGCAGCCGGATTTCGTCCTTGAAAAGATGATCCAACGGCTCCAGAACGGCCTTGAACTGCTCAATGACCTCTCTGGGCAGGAGCTTGTTGTGGTGGCTCTTGATGACGTCGGCATCCCCCGCGCCGGACTCGATGACGTCGGGATAGATGGTGCCCTGAGCGAAAAAGTCCTCTTTGGTGATGCCGAATTTCACGGCTTCATCCAGAAATACATACCCGAATTCCGCGCCAATGATCTGACGCTTGCGCTGGGGGTCTTCCACGCCCTTGAGCTTGTCCAGGAAGCGCTTCTCCGCGTCCACCCGGACAAAGTGAATGTTCCACTTGGCAAAGGCGGCTTCTACCTCGTCGCCCTCATTTTTGCGCATACAGCCGTGATCGACAAAGACGGCGGTCAGACGATCCCCTACCGCTTCGGCCAGCAGCGCCGCCAGAACGGAGGAATCCACGCCGCCGGACAGCGCCAGCAGCACGCGGCCCTTGGGGCCGATGGTGTCCCGGAGCTGTGCCACGGTATTTTTGCAGAAATCACCCATTGTCCAAGTGCCCTTGGCGCCGCAGATTTCGTAAAGGAAGTTGCGCAGCATCTGGCTGCCGAACTGGGTGTGATTCACCTCCGGGTGGAACTGAACACCGTAGAAGCCCCGGCTCTCATCGGCAATGGCGGCATTGGGGCAGGCGTCGGTATGGGCGACCAGCGCAAAGCCCTCCGGAACCTTCGCCATGTAATCGCCGTGGCTCATCCACGAAATGGACTGCTCCGGGATGCCCTTGAACAGCTTGCAGCCGGTATCGTAATAGGTGACGGTCTTGCCGTACTCCCGGGCGGTATCCTCCTGCGCGGCAGTGACCTGACCGCCCAGCGTATGCGCCATCAGCTGGCAGCCGTAGCAAATACCGAGGATGGGAACACCCAGCTGGAACACTTCCGGGTCAACGTGGGGAGATTCCTCCAGATACACGCTGTTGGGGCCGCCGGTGAAAATGATGCCCATGGGCGCAAAGGCGCGGATCTCGTCCAGGGTCGTGGTGTAGGGCTTGATCTCGCAGTAGACGTTCTGTTCCCGCACCCGCCGGGCAATCAGCTGATTGTACTGTCCGCCAAAGTCCAGAATCAGGATTTTTTCTTGCATACAGTGCTCTCTCCTTCCCTGCCGCGACGCCGGTTAAATATTGATCTCCGCCTGTTCGCGGTCAATACCGGCGATCAGAGGGGCTACCTTTTTCACATAGCTTTCCACTTGCTCCGCGCACCGGCCGGTGTACAGCATGGGGTCGAGAACGGCTTCCATCTCCTGCTTCGTCATGCCGAATTCCGGATGGTCGGCCAGATCGGCCAGAAGATCCCAGCGTTCGCCGTTTTTCATCTTGGCCGTGGCGTCCATGGAGCAGGTGCGGATGATCTCATGCAGCTGCTGACGGTCGCCGCCGTTCTTGACGCCCTCCATCATCAGATTTTCCGTGGCAATGAAGGGCAGATATTCCCGCACGGTCTTCTCCACGATTTTTTCGTTCACATGCAGACCGTCGGTGACGTTCTGTGCCAGCCTGAGAATGGCGTCGGCGCAGAGGAAGCCCTCCGGCATGGAGATACGCCGGTTAGCGGAATCGTCCAGCGTGCGTTCCAGCCACTGGGTGGAAGCGGTCATGGGAGCGTTCAGCGCGTCCGCCATCAGGTAGCGGGACAGAGAGCAGATGCGCTCGGAGCGCATGGGGTTGCGCTTGTAGGCCATGGCGGAGGAACCGATCTGGTTCTTTTCAAAGGGCTCTTCCACCTGACGGTCGTGCTGCAAAAGCCGAATGTCGTTTGCCATGCGGTAGCAGCTCTGGGCGATGGAAGACAGGCAGTTCAGGATGCGGCTGTCAAGCTTTCTGGGGTAGGTCTGGCCGCAGACGTCGAAGCACTGACTAAAGCCAAAGTCCGCGCTGATGCAGCGGTTCATCTCGTCGATTTTTGCCGTATCCCCGTCAAACAGCTCGAGGAAGCTGGCTTCCGTGCCGGTGGTTCCCCGGCAGCCCAGGAATTTCATGGTTTCCACGACAAAATCCAGCTCTACCAGATCGCTGACGAAGTCCTGCATCCACAGCGTCGCCCGCTTGCCAATCGTAACAAGCTGGGCGGGCTGATAATGGGTGTAGCCCAGCGTGGGCGTGGCCTTGTACGTTTCCGCAAAACGGGAAAGGTTGGCGATGACCTTCAGCAGCTCTCCCCGGAGGTACTTCAGGCCGTCCCGGTAGAGAACGATGTCGGCGTTATCGGTGATATAGCAGCTGGTGGCGCCCAGATGGATGATACCGGCGGCGGAGGGCGCGGCCTTGCCATAGGTATACACGTGGGCCATCACGTCGTGGCGGACTTCCTTTTCCCGTGCCGCGGCACAGGCAAAGTCAATGTCCGTGATGTGGGCTTCCAGCTCCTCGATCTGTTTCTCGGTGATAGGCAGCCCCAGAGAATGCTCGGCCTTGGCAAGAGAAATCCAGAGCTTCCGCCAGGTCTCAATCCGCTTCTGCTGGGAAAACAGGTGCAGCATGTAGTCGGAGGCATACCGGGAGCTTAAGGGGGATTCGTATTGATCCGTCATAGTCTGCCCCCCCCTGCTCAGCGAATGATGATGCTGTCCCGCTCCGGGCCTACGGAAACGTAGCCGATGCGGCAGCCAATCTTTTCTTCCACGTACTGCACGTAGTTCCGCGCCGCTTCCGGGAGATCTTCCCACTTGCGCACGCCGGAAATGTCGCACTTCCAGCCCTCCATGTATTCCATCACGGGCTTGGCGCTGCTTTGCAGCGTGGGGAACGGGAATTCGTCGATCACTTCCCCGTTCAGCTCGTAGTGGGCGCAGACGGGGATTTTGTCCAGATAGCTCAGCACGTCCAGCTTGGTCAGGGCGATGTTGGTCGCGGCCTGCACCTGAACGCCGTAGCGGGTGGCAACAAGGTCGATGGGGCCGACCCGGCGGGGACGGCCGGTCTTCGCGCCGTACTCGAAGCCCGCCTTCCGGAGGGCGTCCGCTTCGGCACCGAACATCTCACAGACGAAGGGGCCTTCGCCCACGCAGGTGGAGTAGGCTTTCACAACGCCGATGACCTCGTCGATCTTGGCGGTGGGCAGACCGGAACCCACAGGAGCGTAGGCGGCAATGGCATTGGAAGAGGTGGTGTAGGGGTAGATGCCGTAGTCCAGATCCCGCAGCGCGCCCAGCTGGGCTTCAAACAGGATCTTCTTCCCTTCTGCCTGCGCCTTGCGCAGGTATACGCCGGTGTCGCAGATGAAGGGCTTGATCTTCTCGCAGTAATTGTCCATCCACGCTTTCAGCTCGTCCATGGTGACAGGCTCGGCGCCGTAGACGCCGGTGAGGGTCAGGTTCTTCCACTCCAGAATACCGGCCAGCCGCTTTTCGAGGTACTTCGGGTACAGCAGCTCGCCCATCATGACAGTCTTC
>OLOU01002337.1_pt1 | contig 10969 bp, 8 predicted proteins | sample 1672101 | NCBI WGS metagenome assembly OLOU01 (sample SAMEA3136645, study PRJEB25190) | human gut metagenome | biome: human gut; feature: human-associated habitat; material: faeces | place: Austria | collected 2013
CCTCCGAAAACATCTGCTCCCCGGCCAAACTCGTGCACGGCCACATCAAGTGGCTGCTCAACAAGGGCATCAAGACGATCTTCTACCCGTGCGTGAGCTATGAGGAGAACTTCGTTCCCAACACCGACAACCACTACAACTGCCCGGTCGTGGCCAACTATCCGGTGGTCATCGGCGCGAACATGCCCGAACTGCGCGAGGAAGGCGTGCGCTACATGCGCCCGTACTTCAACATGGCCAACCATGAGCTCATGGTGGACCGCATCGTCGAGGAATTCGCCTGGGCCAACGTGACCCGCGAGGAAGCCGAAACCGCGGTCAAGGCCGCCTACGCCGAAAACGAAGTGTTCAAGCACGACGTGCAGATGGAAGGCCTCAAGGCCCTCGCCTACATGAAGGAACACGACTGCAAGGGCATCGTGCTCGCCGGCCGCCCATACCACGTCGACCCGGAAATCAACCACGGCATCCCGGAGACCATTTGCGCGCTCGGCATGGTGGTGCTTTCCGAAGACTCCATCTGCGAACTGCAGCCGGGGGAGAAGCTCAACCTGAGCGAATTCCTCGCCGAAGGCGAAGAGGATCCGCGCAAGAAGAACGCGAACGGCTTCCGCCACGTCGACGACCGCAAGGTCACCAAGATGCCATTGCGCGTCACCAACCAGTGGGCCTACCATGCGCGTCTGTACGCGGCGGCCAACTTCGTCGCATCCTATCCGGGACTCGAGCTCGTGCAGCTCAACTCCTTCGGCTGCGGCCTCGACGCCATCACCACCGACCAGGTGTCCGAGATCCTGGCGGACAAGGCCGACGTGTACACCATGCTCAAAATCGACGAGGTCTCCAACCTGGGCGCGGCGAAAATCCGTCTGCGCTCGCTCAAGGCGGCCGTCGAAGAGCGTGAACGCAACAAGAAGAACGACGGATTCCGCAAGACCGGCACCGAAGCGCCGACCCCCGGTCGCCAGGTCATGCTCGACACCGTCATGAAAGCCAATCCGAAACTCACCGAAGCCGTCACGGCCGCATCCAAGCGCGCGGCGGAAAACGGCAAGGGCGAATCGCAAGAAACCGCCAAAACGCAGACAAATGGCAAGGGCGCGTCCGCACACAACTCGGCGACCCTGTCCAAGTACGCGAACCGCATCCCGTTCGGCAAGAACATGAAGGACTACACCATCGTGGCTCCGCAGATGAGCCCGATCCACTTCTCTCTGGTGGAATCCGTCATCCGCTCCGGCGGCTACAAGTTCGACATTCTGGAGCACGCCAGCCGTGAGGACGTGGAAACTGGCCTCAAATACGTCAACAATGACGCCTGTTATCCGGCCATCATGGTCATCGGCCAGCTCGTGGACGCCATTCTGGAAGGCAAGTACGATCCGGACCATACCGCGCTTGCCATCACCCAAACTGGTGGTATGTGCCGTGCCACCAACTACTTCGGACTGATCCGCAAGGCTCTGGTGGATGCTGGCTATCCGCAGATTCCGGTGATTGCCATCTCCACGCAGGGCATCGAGGACAACCCGGGCTTCACCGCAACGCCGGCATTGCTGCATCGTGCCATCAAGGCGCTTATCGTTGGCGACCTGCTGATGAAGTGCCTGTACCGCGTGCGCCCGTACGAAGTGACCCCCGGCAGCGCGAACAAGCTGTACGAAACGTGGGACACCATCGTGCGCGAGACGCTCGAACACCACGGTCGTTCCAAGACGGCGCGCAAGTTCATCGGCAAGGAATACCTGCCGTATCCGACGCTCGTCAAGGAGATCGTCAAGTCGTTCGACGCGTTGCCGTTGAAGGACGAGCCGCGCAAGGTGCGCGTCGGCGTGGTCGGCGAGATCCTCGTCAAGTACCAGCCGGACGCCAACAACCATGTGGTCGACGTCATCGAATCGCAGGATTGCGAGGCCGTGGTGCCGGGCATCATGGAATTCATGACCACCCGACCGTACATTTCCGACTGGAACGAGCATTACCTCGGCATGGGCGGCAGCAAGATTGGCTATGCGCTGATGCGCAAGGGCCTCGACCTGTACAACGCTCCGGTACGCGAGGCGATCGATCTGGCTCACGGCAAGTTCTCGCAGGATCTGCCGATGCCTGAACTGGTCAAGAAGGCCGACGAGGTCACGTCCGTGGGCGTGCAGGCCGGCGAAGGCTGGCTGCTGACCGCGGAAATCCTGGAGCTCATCGAATCGGGATGCCCGAACGTGGTGTGCGCGCAGCCGTTCGCCTGCCTGCCGAACCACGTGACAGGCCGAGGCATGTTCGGCAAGATCCGCCGACTGCATCCGGAAGCCAACATCGTGTCCATCGATTACGATCCGGGCGCTTCGGAAGCCAACCAGCTCAACCGCATCAAGCTGATGATCTCCGCTGCCAAGAAGGCGCACCGCGCAGCCGAAGAGGCGCGCAACAGCGAGAAGGCCGCTTGAATCGCCATTCTTATTTCCGTTGAACCGACGTTGGGAAACTTTCCGACGTCGGTTCGACGGTATCTGAGCCGCCAAATCGACGGCTGATTCGGCGATCGTAAAATCGATGGTCGTCGAATCGGCATTCAAATCGCCAGCCAAATCGATGGGGAATGATGGTCGGTTATCGATTTTCCGTATAGCGTAGCCTGCGTTGCGAATGGCGCTTTTCGTTAGGATGGCCACTATGACAACGCCAAAGATCACGTACGCGCACCTGCTGACCGAGCCGAATCCGAAGCATGTGGAAAGCCTTATCAAATTCTTCGAATCCGGCTGCCAACAGCGCGGCACCGGCGGTTTTGGCGTGGAAATCGAACACCTGCCGGTACATAACAGCGACGATACCGCGGTGACCTACTACGAAAGCAACGGCATTGAAGCGTTGCTCAACCGCATCCGCCCGTATTACGACGAAAACAAGGAATACTGGGAAAACGGGCGACTGGTCGGACTCGCCCGTGACGGCATCTCCGTATCTTTGGAACCGGGCGGACAGTTGGAAACGTCCATCGGCATCCTGCACAAGCCGGAGGAGCTCGCCACATTGTACGGCGCGTTCCGCCGCGAAGTCGACCCCATCCTCGAAGAACTTGGTTTCCGACTCGTCAACTATGGTTACCAACCGAAATCCAGTTACGCCGACATTCCCGTCAATCCGAAGGACCGATACAAGGCGATGACCGCCTACCTAGGACGTGTCGGACAGTTCGGTCCGTGCATGATGCGTTGCTCCGCTTCGACACAGGTCAGCATCGACTACGTTTCGGAACAGGACGCGATCGCCAAACTGCGGTTGGGCACGGTGATCGGCCCGATTCTGGCATGGTTCTTCCGCAACGCCCCGTATTTCGAAGGTGGGGAGAATCCTTATCCGCTGCTACGCCAGCGCATGTGGGATTATCTCGATTTCCAGCGCACGAACGTCATTCCTGGCCTGTTCGATCCGCGTTTCGGTTGGGAGGATTACGCGGTGGATGTGCTGTCCACGCCGATGATGTTCGCCGACCTGACGCACACGCCCGAGGCGCTGGCGGTGCCCGGCACCGATCTGCACCATCCGGCGTTCTACGAGAACGCGAACGACGTGTACCCGGACCGCGAGCTCAACGCGTACGAGATCAACCATGTGATCTCCACGCACTTCAACGACGTGCGTTTGAAGAACTTCATCGAATTCCGCCACTGGGATTCGCTGCCGGTGGCCCGCGCCGAGCGGCTTACTGAAATCATCGGCTCGCTGTTCTACGATCCGACGAATCTTGACCGACTGGAAAGCTACTTCGACGGCGTCCGCGAGGAGGACGTGTTCGAGGCCAAGGCGAGCCTGCAGGCGCGCGGAAGCCAGGCCATCCCATACGGCAACTCGCTGGAATTCTGGCAGGAGTTTCTCGGCCTTGAGGGTGTGCTCGCCGACGAACCGGGCGACCCGAAGCATCCGGACGTCTTCCAGGCGTGACCGGCCGAGGGCCCGTCCGATGGTACGCTGTTCCATATGGTTACCGAGGGGAAAAAGCGGGTTCGTAAATCGCCCGAAGAGCGCAAACGCGAAATCATCGCGGCGGCGGGCAAGCTGATCGGCGAGAAGGGGTATTACGGTACGTCGCTCAAGGACATTGCCGACGCCATCGGCATGAGCCAGCCCGGACTGCTGCACTACATCGGCAACAAGGAGCGGTTGTTGTCGCTGCTGGTCACCGATAGCTACGACCAGCAGGGCACACCCGCCGACTTCGCCAAGTCGGGATTGCCCGGCAGCGATTCTGACGGCATGCTGTTTCCCGCATATCTGCGGTTTCTGGTCCGCTACAATGCGCAACGCCGCAGTCTGCTGCAGCTGTACATGGTTTTGGAAACCGAATCGTTCAACGTGGACCATCCACTGCACGAGTATTTCGAAAACCGACCGGATCTGACGTGGGAGCATTACTCAAAGTTCGCATGGAAACTGCCTCCGGAAGTCGGCGGATGGGATAATATGCGGCCGATCGTACGGCAATGCATCGAGGCGATGGACGGTATCCAGCTGCGGTGGATGCGCAAACCGCCGATCGACCTGTATGACGAATGGCTCGCCTTCGAACGGTTGATTTTTCCCTCTCCGGTATGGGACGGATACCGGTAAAAAGTAGCGGCTGGTCGTATATCTAATGTTTATTAGGTAAGACACGCCTTATTTCCAAGCCTCTTGACATATGTGCGGGCAGATAATATATTTCTTATATCTAATACTTGTTAGATAAAAATCTCGACCGTAGTCAGCGAAGACGTAAGGAACAAGAAAACCATGAGTCGCAACGAAGTGGACCACATCCTTTTTGGCGCAGCATACTATGACGAATACCTCATGATGAAAGGCATCGACCGCATCGATGAGGATATGAAAATGATGAAGGACGCGGGGCTGAACGTCATCCGCATCGCCGAATCCACGTGGAGCACCTGCGAACCGCAACCGGGCGTATTCGACTTCACTTATGTGGACCGCGCGCTTGACGCCGCCCAGCGTGCCGGCATCGACGTCATCGTCGGCACGCCGACCTACGCGGTGCCCAGCTGGCTCGTCAAACTCGACCCGAGCGTGCTCGCGGTCACCCCGAGCGGCCAAGGCAAATACGGCGCACGCCAGATCATGGACGTCGTCAACGCCACCTACCGTTTCTACGGCGAACGCGTGATCCGCAAGCTCATCTCCCACGTCGCCGACCATCCGGCCGTCATCGGCTACCAGGTGGACAACGAGACGAAATACTACGATTCCGTCTCCGAGGACATGCAGCGCCTGTTCGTCAAGTACCTGCGCGAGAAGTTCCACGGCGATCTGGACGAGCTCAACCACCACTTCGGCCTCGACTACTGGTCCAACCGCATCGACTCCTGGGAGGACTTCCCGGACGTGACCGCCACCATCAACGAGTCCCTGGGCGGCGAATTCGACAAGTTCCGCCGCGACCAGGTGCGCGCCTTCCTGCAGTGGCAGGCCGACATCGTGCGCGAATACGCGCATGACGACCAGTTCATCACCCACAACTTCGACTTCGAATGGCGCGGATACTCCTACGGCGTGCAGCCGGCCGTCGACCACTTCAAGGCCTCGACCGCCGTGGACATCACCGGCGCGGACATCTACCACCCCACCGAGGATGACCTGACCGGCAAGGAGATCGCCTTCGGCGGCGACATGACCCGCTCCACCAAGGACGGCAGGAACTACCTGGTGCTCGAAACGGAGGCCCAGGGCCAGCACGGCTGGGTGCCGTTCCCGGGCCAGCTGCGCCTGCAGGCCTACTCCCACCTCGCCTCCGGCGCCGACATGGTGGAATATTGGCACTGGCACTCCATCCACAATTCCTTTGAAACATATTGGAAGGGCCTGCTGGGCCACGACCTCGAACCGAACCCCACCTACCGCGAGGCGGGCGTGTTCGGCCGCGAGATCGCCAAACCGGAAGTGGGGGAGCGGCTCGTCCACCTGAAGAAACACAACAAGGTGGCCATCATGGTCAGCAACGAATCGCTGACCGCGCTCGACTGGTTCCTCATCGAGGCCGGCTTCCCATTCGGCGGCACCCTCAAGTACAACGACGTGGTGCGCAACATCTACGACGCGCTGTTCGAACTCAACGTGGAATGCGATTTCATCCCGTCCGACGCGCCGGCCGAACGCCTGGCCAAATACGAGATGATCGTGACCCCGGCACTGTACTGCACTCCGCAGGAAACAACCGACCGTCTGCGCGAATTCGTCTCCAGCGGCGGCCACCTCGTCTCCACCATGCGCTCCTTCGTAACCGACGACGAGGTGACCGTATGGCACGACCGCGCGCCGCACAACCTCACCGACGTGTTCGGCATGACCTACAACCAATTCACCCGCCCGAACGGCCACGTATCCGTGGAATTCGCCGGAACGCTCGCCAAAACCCCGGCAAGCGACGCGCAGGCGCTCATCGAACTGGTCACCCCATTCGACGGCACCGACGTGCTCGCCAGCTACGGTCACTACGCGTGGAAGGATTACGCCGCGGTGACCCGACATGGCTTCGGCAAGGGCGACGCCGAATGGATCGCCACCCTGCTCGACGCCGATACCATCCGAGCTGTTCTACGCGAAGCCGTGGAGCATGCGGGCATCGCCGATGCCGGCACCGCGCTCGCCGGACAGGTGACGGTGCGCCGCGGAACGAACGCCCGCGGCGAGCAGGTGACGTATCTGCTCAACTACTCCGCCGACGAGGTCACCATCGACAGCCCGGTGTCGGGCGATGTGGTGGTCGCTCCGGTGGTGGTGGGTTCCGACGGCACCGTTGACGAATCCGCTACCGCAGCGGTCGCTTTGAAAGAAGGCGCGAAGATCGCAGCTGGCGACATGCTGACGATTGGCCGTTGGAACGTGGCCGTCATCGCCGGCTGAGCGGCAAAGCGGTGGTGGCAACGGTGACGGCGACGTGACGGCTCGACTGGGTCAGGGGATGAGCAGGTCGATGATGGCCTTCCATTCCCCGACAAAGTCGACGTCATGCGATCCGTTGAGCCAACGCAGCTGCAGGCCTTCCATGGCGGACAGGACCTGCAATGCGGTGCGTTCCGGATCGGCGACACCGTCGCGCTTGGCCGCGAACGCGTATTCCCTCAGTAGATTGATCTCGCGCTGTTCGAAATACTCGTGCACGGGATGGTCCTTGCTCAGCGCCTCGCTTTCCAGCAGGGTGTAGAGACGGACCATCTCCGGACGGTCGGCGTTGGTCTCCACGGTTCCTGTGGAAATGGCCTTCAGGCCAAGATCGCAATGGTATGCGATGCCGTCGTCAAGGACTTCGCCGGTCACGCCCTGCACGCCAAGATGCTCGGCGATGGCGATCTGATTGGTCCGATTGGCGTATTTGAGGGTTTCCTCAAGCAGTTGTTCTTTGGATTTGAAGTAGTAAAGGAGGCCGGCTTCGGTGATGTTCTGGGCTTGCGCCACATCACGGATGGTGAAGCCCCAGAAACCGAATTGAGAGATGAACGAGATGGTGGTTTCGAGAATCGCCTTTCTGCGGTCCTCGGCGCTCATTCGTTTCTTGGGTCTGTTCTCGGTGCGGCGACGCATGCAATCTCCTTTATCTTGTGCTTACTAAGGTACAGGACGAAGTGGGGAAGTAGGTGCAAAACCATTGGAACACGCCGAAAATGACAGAAAAATAGAAATGTAATATCATTTAACTAAGCAGCTACTAAGTAATAAAAAACAAGGCGGCTGTCCGATAATCAAACAGTGTGAATCGCCTTTATGAAAACCGGTGAGCGCATCGGTGACGGACCGATTTGCGTTTTCAGGAAAGATGATTTACGCTATGGATATGTTAATTACCAAGTGGTAGTTAACGGAGGGGCGAAGCAGCCCCCTGACCTAAATCGAGATACACAACCACAAGCAAATTCACTACTGAAGCATGATTCAAAGGAGAGTTTCATGAGTGAGGCAATTGCAAGCAAGGAAGAGCGTCTGGCCGCATACAACGCTAACGTCGCCGCCGCGGAGAAGGATCCGCGTCTATCGCCTGAGACCGGCAAACCGCTGGACAAGGTGACCATGTTCCGCTTCGGAGCCGGCTTCATCGTCTTCGGCCTCCTGTGGATGTCCGGCCTCGGCATCGTCTCCGCAGTGCTGCTGCCGATGCACTACAAGACCATCCCGGGCGTCAATCCGGACGCTTTGGTGGGCGTCGTCAACGCCTTCACCGCCGTCGCGTCTCTGGTCGCCAACCTGATGTTCGGCAACTTCTCCGATCGTTCCCGTTCCAGGTTCGGCCGTCGTACCCCGTGGATCCTCTTCGGAGCCGTGCTCGGTGGCGTCATGCTGTTCCTGACCGGCACCACGCATAACGCCGTGCTGTTGACGATCTTCTACTGCGGCTGCATGTTCGGTCTCAACTGCATGATCGCTCCGCTGGTGGCCATCCTGTCCGACCGCGTGCCGTCCGGCATCCGCGGAACCATGTCCGCCTTCTACGGCGCCGGCTCCACCATCGGCGCTCCAATCGGCACCATGCTGGGCGCCCTGTTCATCGAAAACCTGGTTCCGGGCTTCGCCGTCGCCGGCGTGCTCATGTTCCTCGGCGGTGTCGTCGCCGTGATCATCCTGCCGAAGGAGCAGTCCGCCGACTTCCTGCCGAAGGACGAAGGCTCCTTCAAGGACATCCTCGTCTCCTTCCGCCCGCCGAAGTTCTCCACCGCCCATGACTTCTACAAGGCTTTCGCCGGCCGCTTCTGCATGCTCATCAGCTACCAGATGATCAACGTCTACCAGCTGTACATCATCCAGAACTACATCGGCCAGTCCGTCAAGGAATCCGCCGTCACCGTGTCCGTCGTGTCCATGATCATGATGGTCATGTCCCTGGTTGGTTCCTTCATCTCCGGCCCGGTGTCCGATTTCATCGGTCGCCGTAAGGTTCCGGTCGTCGTGGCCTCCGTGCTCTTCGCCGTCGGCATCGCCATGCCGTGGCTGATTCCGTCTTCGCTGGGCATGTACCTGTTCGCCGGCATCGCAGGTCTCGGCTACGCCGTCTACTCCGCCGTCGACCAGGCCCTGCTCGTGGACGTCCTGCCGAACAAGGAAGAAGCCGGCAAGGATCTGGGCATCCTGAACATGGCCACCACCCTCGGCCAGATGTGCGGTCCGGTCATCATGTCCACCATCGTCGTGGCACTGGGCTACAACTTCGCGTTCCCGGTCGCCATCGCATTGGCCATCATCGGCTGTATCTTCATCATGGCCATCAAGAAGGTCAAGTAAGACAGCTGCTCCAAACCGGGGAGATGGTCGTTTTCGTAGACTGTCTCCCTCCGCGGGGCCAAATCGCCCCGCATCCCATCCATACCAAACATCAACGCATATTCGAATTATCAACGACGATACCAAGGAGCATCATGACCACCTGGATTGCAACGACGCAAGACGACAAGCTTGCCGACCGAACCTCCGACATCGAATCCACAAACGCCACCACCGCGGCCGACCTGCAGCTCGACGGCAACGAATACCAAGCCCTGCGCGGCTTCGGCGGCTGCTTCAACGAACTCGGCTGGCTGCCGCTGCAGAACGTCAGCGAAGCCGAACGCGACCAGATCATCAAGGAACTGTTCAGCCCCGACGAGATGAACTTCACCTTCAACCGCGCCCCCGTCGGAGCCAACGATTTCGCCGACCACTGGTACAGCTACGACGAGGCCGACGGCGACTACGAGATGGAACATTTCTCCGTCGAACACGACGAACAGACCCTGATCCCGTACATCCACCGCGCGCAGGAATGGCAGCCGAACATGCAATTGTTCTCCAGTCCGTGGAGCCCGCCGACGTGGATGAAGCGCCCGAAGGCCTACAACTACGGCCGTCTCGTGCAGACCCCGGAGAACCTCAGAGCCTATGCCAAATACTTCGTCAAGTACATCCGGGCCTACGCCGAGCACGGCATCACTGTGAACCAGCTGCACGTGCAGAACGAGGTGTTCGCCGACCAGAAGTTCCCGCCCTGTGGGATTCCGAAGCGCTCAAGGTGTTCATCCGCGACTACCTCGGACCGGCGTTCGACGAGGCCGGACTCGACACCGACATCTGGCTGGGCACCCTCAACGGCCCGGAGGACATGGCTTGGACCGGCGGCGGCTATGGCATGACGCTCAACAACTACAACCGCTTCGTCGACAACATCCTCTTCGACGACGGCGCGCGCAAGTACATCAAGGGCATCGCCTACCAGTGGGCCGGCCAGAACTGCATCGCCCGCACGCACGAATCATGGCCGGAGATCGAGCTGATCCAGTCGGAGTCCGAATGCGGCACCGGCGACAACAGCTGGGAGTACGCGGAGTACATCTTCCATCTGATTAACCACTACTTCCGCAACGGCGCCACCGCATACACCTACTGGAACATGATTCTTGACGACCAGGATTCCACATGGGGCTGGTGGCAGAACTCCCTGTTCACCATCACCGCCGACACGCATGAGGTGCGCCGCAATCCGGAATACTACGTGATGCGTCACTTCTCGCATTTCGTCAGGCCCGGCGCGAAGGTGCTCGGCACCACTGGCCATTTCAACTCGATGGCCATCGCCTTCCGCAATCCGGACGGCACGGTGGTGGTCGTGGCGCAGAACGCCCTCGACGAGGAGCGCCCGTTCGAATTCGCCGATCCCGATGCCGCCGAACGTGGTTTCAAGGTAACGCTTGCTCCGCGATCGTTCAACACTTTCGTGCTGGACTGAGCCGGAGTGATACGGCGTCGGCTCGCGCGTAATGCCGGTTTTTCCCTTTTTCCCGGCGATATGCCGATCACCGGCGCCCTGCCATGAGATGCGCTTCCTGCCCTGTCAGCAGCGTCTCATTGTGTAGGATTGGCTCATCCGCATTACGGGGTGGGTGGAGCCTGTTGCTCTCCCGCGCGATAGTCTCAGGGAAATATGAGCAAAGAAGAGCGGATACCGAAAACGTGTTCG
>OLOU01002339.1_pt1 | contig 10939 bp, 10 predicted proteins | sample 1672101 | NCBI WGS metagenome assembly OLOU01 (sample SAMEA3136645, study PRJEB25190) | human gut metagenome | biome: human gut; feature: human-associated habitat; material: faeces | place: Austria | collected 2013
CCGCCGAAGCGGTGCTTAAGCCGCTAGGCGGGAATTGTGCGGTGTTGCCTTAGGAATTGGAGATGGGGTTGGGTTTATTATGGATTTTATATGCGGGGTGGTGGAGCGGTATGCGGGTGATTTTTCTATTGCAGTTTTTATGTGTTATGCCGGGCATTTATTGGCATCTCACCCGTAGGGGCGCACATTGTGCGCCCGCCAACCTAAATAGGCAATACTTTTTTCAATGATCCCGCATTGGGCAAACCGCCACGGGACGATGCTCGTCATCGTCCCCCTACAGATGATTTGCGGGTTTGCGTCAACTGCTTTACGTTTCTCTGCGGCGCGATGAGGGCATCGCGCCCTACAATTTTTTCATTGTTCGTCTCACATTTCAAAAGGCTCAATCGCCTAATATTTTTGAGCGGCATGTTTGTGCCGCGATCCACCACAATGATTCACTATTCTTTTTTAACTCAACGCTTTTTCCAAGCGAAAAACGCCTCCCGGCCTGGACCCACGGTCCGCCGGGAGGCGTTTTGAAACATTAAATCAATCAGTTATTTTTGTAGTAGTTGATCAGGCAGCCATCGGCCAGGATCTGGCGCTCGGCATCGGTCAGGGCACCAAGCTTTACGGTGAACTCCTCCACACTGCCATCGGGCTTAACAGCCACGGCGGGCATGGTATCGGCAGCTTCCAGCAGAGCCTTGCGCACGCCGGGCAGGTAGATGCAGTCGCCCAGTTCAAACACGCTGGGGTCCTCCACCAGGAAGGGCAACATGCCCCAGTTGATGCAGTTGGAGCGGTAGCGCTTGGTTGCATACTCCTTGGCAAAGTTGGCCGCGCCGCCCAGCACGCGCTGGCAGGAAGCCGCCTGCTCACGTGCGGAGCCATCGCCGGGCTTATTGGCAAAGATGGCGGAGCCAATGTTGGTGGCTGCAGCGTTCGGCTTGTAACCGGCCTTTTCCAGCGCGGCATACACAGCCTGTACTTCTTCCGGCAGAGTGCCTACGGTGCGGGCTTCGTCCAGAGCCTTGACTGCCTTGGCGCGGCCGACATAGGCCGGGTCCTTGCGGGACAGGGTGAACTCTGCCAGGCGCAGCGGGTTGGAGCGGAAGGAAGAAGTCTCACCGGAGGGGATCAGCTCATCGGTGGTGGTGACAGGGTCGGTGATGTAGCTGACAATCTTGACCAGCAGGTCATCCGTCAGTTCCGGCTGCTGCGGCCAATCCTTGATGTTGGGGCCAAAGCGCAGGGCGGTTTCCGGTTCGGGGCTGCCCCAGCCGTTATAGATACGCTTATCGTACACACCCCGGTCAAAGTGATACTTGGGTGCGGTGTAGTCGTGGTCACAAACCTCGCTGGCTGCGGTCAGAATGCCGCCGTTGGCTGCGGTAGCCGCAATGGAGCGGGCATCCATCAGCGCCACGCCGGAGATTTGACCCTCGCCGGGCTTGGAGCCTTCGCGGTTGGGGAAATTGCGGGTGGTGTGGCGGATGCTGAACTCGCCATTGGCCGGGGTATCACCTGCGCCGAAGCAGGGGCCGCAGAAGCATTCGCGGAAGATGCCGCCAGCGGAAACGATATCGGCCACCACGCCGTTCTTGACCAGCTCCAGGTAGGTGGGCATGCTGTCCGGGTAAGCGCTGAACTTGAACTCGCCGTTGCCGCAGCTCTTGCCGCGCAGAATGTCAGCCACAGCGCACAGGTTCTCATAAGTGCCGCCGGAGCAGCCAGCCACAATGCCCTGATCCACATAAATGCTGCCGTCGGCGCGCACCTTGCTGACAAGATCCATCTTGACCTTGCCGCTCAGCTGCTCATTGGCGCGGGTTTCGATCTCATGCAGCAGATCCTTGGCGTTTGCCTTCAGTTCGCGGATGGGGTAAGCATAGCTGGGATGCATGGGCAGTGCGATCATGCACTCGATCTTGGAAAGATCCAGCTCGATGCAGCCATCGTAATAGGCAACATCGGCGGGCTTCAGCTCTTTATAAGCATCGGCACGGCCATGGCCTGCGAGGTATTCCTCGGTCACGCCATCGGTCTGCCAGATACTGGACCAGCAGGTGGTCTCGGTGGTCATACAGTCAATGCCGTTGCGGCAGTCTGCGGAAAGGCTGGCAACGCCGGGGCCAACAAATTCCATGACCTTATTCTTCACATAACCGTTGGCATAGGTTGCGCCAACCAGGGCCAGCGCCACGTCATGCGGGCCAACGCCGGGGTTCAGCCTGCCGGTCAGGTAAACGCAGATCACGCCGGGCATGGCCATATCATAGGTACGGCCCACCAGCTGTTTGGCCAGCTCGCCGCCGCCTTCGCCCACGGCCATAGTGCCCAGTGCGCCATAGCGGGTATGGGAGTCAGAGCCCAGGATCATGCGGCCGCAGCCTGCCATCATCTCGCGGTTATAGCTGTGGATAACTGCCATGTTGGGCGGAACATAAATGCCGCCGTATTTATGCGCAGCGGAAAGGGCAAACTGATGGTCGTCCTCGTTGATGGTGCCGCCCACCGCACACAGAGAGTTGTGGCAGTTGGTCAGCACATACGGCAGGGGGAATTTTTCCATGCCGGAGGCGCGCGCCGTCTGGATGATGCCCACATAAGTAATATCGTGGGAAGTCATCGAATCAAACTTGATGCGCAGGTCTTTCATATCCGGCGCAGTGTTATGGGCTTTCAGAATGCCGTAAGCAATGGTGCCCTTGCGGGCCTCTGCTTCGGTCACATGGGCCGGTGCGGTATCGGTCAGCTGGCCGTTGACCAGGTACACGCCGTGGTCGTGCAGTTTCATTTTCATGCTCCTTCCTGCAAGACGGCTTTATTACAGCCGTGCCGCAACAGCGTCAGTAAATTCGGTGGTGGTGGCGGTACCGCCAATATCCGCGGTAACAGCCTTACCCTCGGCAACCTGTGCCAGAATGGCGGCGTTCAGCCTGGCGGCCTTATCCGTCATGCCCAGGTCGTTCAGCATCATGGCAAATGCCATCAGGATGGCGCTGGGGTTGGCCTTGTTCTGGCCTGCAATGTCGGGGGCGGAGCCGTGGACAGCCTCATAGATGCGGGTCTTGGCGCCAATGTTGGCAGAGGGGGCAAAGCCCAGGCCGCCCACCAGACCGGCGCACAGGTCGCTGATGATATCACCGTACAGGTTGGGGGCAACCAGAACGTCAAACTGCTCCGGCTTCTGCACCAGCTTCATGCACAGGGCGTCAATAATGCAGTCGTCTGCTTCAATGGCGGGGTAATCCTTGGCGACCTCGCGGAAGGTGGACAGGAACATGCCGTCGGTCAGCTTCATGATGTTGGCCTTATGGACTGCAGTCACCTTTTTACGGCCGTTGGCGGCAGCGTAATCAAAGGCAAAACGGCAGATGCGCTCGCAGGCGGGCTTGGTGATGAGCTTTACGCCGTTGGCGATCTCATCGTTCAACATGTACTCGATGCCTTTATACAGGTCCTCGGTGTTTTCGCGCACAATAACAAGGTCCACATTTTCAAAGCGGGTGGGCACACCGGGCAGGGTGCGCACGGGGCGCAGGTTGGCGTAGGTATTAAAGCGCTGGCGCAGCTGCACGTTGATGCTGCGGAACCCTTTGCCGATAGGGGTTGCGGTGGGGCCTTTCAGCGCCCAGCCGTATTCTTCAATGGCATCCAGTGCGCCGGGCTGCAAAAGCTCACCATGCTCTGCGGCGTACTCTGCGCCGGCGGCGTATTCTTCCCATTCAATACCGGTTGCCAAAACATCCGAAATTTTGCGCACGCTCTGCGCAATTTCGCGGCCAATGCCGTCACCAGGAATCAAAACTGCCTTCATATCGGTTTGCCCCTTTCTAAAAAAGCGGCAGGGGTGCGGCGTGCCGTGGCCGTTTACCCCGCCCTGCCGGACTGCTTTTTGCCGGTGGGCCGCGCCTTAACGCAGGACAAACCTGCCAAAAGCTGAACCACACCTGCAAAAAATTTGTTTTAATAATATTACAGTTTGAGTATACCCATTTTGGTCAGCCTTGTCAACGTAATTCATTAAAGTTGCACCTGTATTTTGCGGATTCAAACTTTATTTTATAAAGTCATGTTTCGTTCACATTTACAATTCTTTAAGATTCATGCTTGACTACAGCGCTCAAATACTATAAAATTGTAACTGTTCAGCACTTTGAAGCGTTTTTGGCCCGCATGGCGGCGGGCAGGGCGCACTGCGGGCGCTGTGCCCGTTTTTTTGCACGTGCTGGTAATAGAGTGCAGGCAAAAGCCCCCAGCGGCGCTTTTGCAGGAAAGTAAGGAGGGCGCATCTGATGTATTACCCGGATGTTCCGGCGCTTGACCCGGAAGATATTGAACTTTTGTGCAATGAGTATGTTGCGCACAACAAGCATCTTGACCCCCACATTGCGGACCGCCTTGGCGTTAAGCGCGGCCTGCGCAACCCGGACGGCACCGGTGTTCTGGCGGGCATTACCAATGTTTCCAGCGTTATTGGTTACGAAAAGCTGCCCGAAGGCACCATCCGCCCCATTTCGGGCCGCCTGGTTTACCGCGGCATTGATATTGACACTCTGGCCGCCGAAGCCGACAAGAACGACCGCTTCATGTTTGAGGAAGTGGTGTGGCTGCTGCTGTTTGGCGCACTGCCCACCCAGGAACAGTATGCCCGGTTCTGCAAGCTGATTGATGAGCACCGCGAACTGCCCAAGGGCTTTGCGGACGACATGATCATGAACTCGCCCTCCCCCAACATTATGAATAAGATGGCGCGCAGCGTGCTTTCGATGTACAGCTATGACGAGCACGCCGATGATCTGAGCCTGCCCAACATCCTGACCCAGAGCATCAACCTGATTGCCGAGCTGCCCACCATGATGGTGAACGCCTACCAGCTCAAGCGCCGTGTGTATGACCACGAAAGCATGTACTTCCATTACCCCATCGCCGGGCAGAGCACTGCGGAGCACATTCTGAGCTCCTACCGTGCAGACCAGAAGTTCACCCACGAGGAAGCACGCCTGCTGGATCTGTGCCTGCTGGTTCACGCAGACCACGGCGGCGGCAACTGCTCCACCTTTACCACCCGTGTGCTGTCCTCCTCCGGCACCGATACATACGCAGCCATCTCTGCGGCCATCGGTGCCCTGAAAGGCCCCAAGCACGGCGGCGCCAACCTGAAAGTTATGCACCAGCTGGATTACATCCTGGCCAATGTGGAGCACCCGGAGGATGACGACGAAGTGCGCGAGATGCTGCGCAAGATCATCCGCAAGGAAGCCGGTGACGGCAGCGGCCTGATTTACGGCATGGGCCACGCGGTGTACACCCTGAGCGACCCGCGCGCCCAGATCCTGAAAAGCCACGCCCGCAGCCTTGCCTACAAAAAAGGCTACGATGAAGAATATAACATGCTGTGCAGCATTGAGCGCCTGGCCCCGGAGATTTTTGCCGAAGAAAAGCACGGCCCCAAAAAGGTTTGCGCCAACGTGGACCTGTTCAGCGGCCTGATCTACCGCATGCTGGGCATCAGCGAAGATTTGTACACCCCGCTGTTTGCCATTGCCCGTGTACCCGGCTGGTGCGCCCACCGCGTAGAAGAAGTTGAGTACGCCAACCGCATCATTCGCCCCGCTTACAAATACCTGGGCGAGCCGCAGGAGTACCTGCCGCTGGAAGAGCGCTGATTTCTGCTTATATCATCATGAACTGGCACCCGGATTTTTCCGGGTGCTTTTTGTTTTGGGGTGGCGCAGGAGGCAGTTATCTGATATACTGGAAAAAAGCCCCTTATTCCATTGGAACATGACCAGAAAGTGAGAGAAACATGGAAAAATTCAAACAGCTGCTCTTCTCCGAAAACGGCATTAAAATTGTAAACATGCTGTTCTTCTTGGCGTTTCTGGCCCACAACCTTGTGTTTCTGGTTGTGGCATACCTGGTCTGGATCCTTTTTCTGGTGTTCTGCATCAAAAAAGCTGCGAGTCGAACCTCCAGGATTATTTACGGCTGCTTTATTGCTTTTGCTGTTGTTATGGTCGTGCTGAATGTTGTGCCGGTACTGCTGGGGCTATAACTCAGCGGGCGTCCGCCTGTTTGCCGCACAGACCGTTTGATTTTGTTGGGAGGTCGATGTTATGCCATGGTGGTACCCTTTCGGCTGTATTGCATTTATCGTTGGCGGTATCCTGATTTTCCTGAAACCGGAATGGCTCTGGGCGCTGACAGAGCAGTGGAAGTCCTATGCGGCAGACGGACCGTCGGACTTCTATATCCTGAACACCAAAATCGGCGGTGTGCTGTTTGCGGTATTTGGGGTCGTCGCACTGGTTCTTCCGCTTTTTCTTAATTGATGGTTCTGGCTTTGGGCAATACCGCATAATTCTAAGTGCCGATACGGCGAGCGAGGTGCGGCAGCTGCTAAGCCAAAAGCGCAGATAATACTTTGTGTATTATCGAGCATTTTGGCAACGCAGTTGCCGTGCCGCAGCCGCCGGAGCAGTGCTTAAGCCGTCAGGCGGGAATTGTGCGGTATTGCCTTTGCTTTTTCACAAAATAACAGCATCCGTATGGTGCCCCCTGCCCGTGGGCCGCCATGCGGATGCTGTTTTGCGTTTGTTATGCTTTTCTGGTAGTGACACCGTACAGGCTGTTCCAGGTTGCGCGGCCCAGCATGCCGTCCGGTTTCAGGTCATGCACTACCTGCCAGGCCAGAACCGCTTCCCGCGTGCTGGCACCGTAACGGCCATCGGTGGTCAGTTCCGGCACCAGGGTTTTCAATTTCTGCTGGGCGCTTTTCACGGTTGCGCCCCGGCTGCCGCGGCGCATGGTAACACCGGGCCAGATCTCCCCTTCCCCGTTTTTATCCGCCCAGGCGCGGTACAGGGCATCCCAGGTATCGCGGCCCACGTGACCGTCAATTTTCAGCCCCTGTTCCCGCTGGAACCGCCGCACTGCGGTTTCGGTGCTGGTGCCGTAGCGTCCATCCACATTCAGTCCGCCCAGCCAGCGCTGTACCAGGGCAATATCCGGGCCGGATGCCCCCGGCCGCAGCACGGTTCCGCCATATTCCGGCATTGCATTTGCCATAAAAAATCCCCCTTTGCTGTGTGTTGCAGGCTTGCCGCCCGCCCTCATTTCACACTATGCAAAGGGGGTTCGTTTTGTGTTAAGATATTCTGTATTTTTAAGCAATATAACCGCCGCTACGCAAAACAAAGATCCAGAACGTCAGCGATAGCGCCGAGAACAGCGTGGTTGCCGCCACACAGCTGGCCGTCAGCACACCCTCATGGCCCATGTTCTTGGCCATAACGTAAGAGCTTGGCGTGGTGGGGCTGCCCAGCATAATGAGCAGGGCAATCAGCTGCTGGTCCCGGAAACCGAGCTTGACGGCAATGGGGATAAAGATCGTGGTCAGCACCATCAGCTTGCAGCAAGCCGCCACCAGGGTGGGTGCCAGCTTTTTGATGGCCTTGGCTCCCTCAAACGAAGCGCCGATGGAAAGCAGCGCCAGCGGGGTGGTCAGGCTGGAAAGGCTGGTCAGGGTTTTCTGCGCCAGGGTAGGCAGGCCAAAGGGCAGCAGGCTGTACAGCGTACCCAGAATAATGCCGTCCAGAATGGGGTTGGTCAGCACACCGTACAGCAGCTTGGAGGGGGTCACTTTGCCATGCTGTTGCGGGCTTTCCACCGTCAGGATAATGACCGCAAAAATGTTGAACAGCGGCACACTGCCCAAAATCATCAGGGGGGCCATGCCGGAAGTGCCGTAAATGTTCTGGATGAACGCCACGCCCAGAATGGCCGCGCTGCTGCGGTAGCTGGCCTGTACGAACTCACCCACCAGGGTTTTATCTTTCAACAGGCGGCGCGCCAGCACCCAGATGACCACAATGGCAATGGCCGTTACCGCAAAGCAGAACAAGACAAACTTTGCATCAAAGCTGTGGGCAAGGTCCAGGGTTGCCATATCACAGAACAGCATGACCGGCAGCGTTACCTTGAACACCAGCTTGTCGGCCACGGTGCAGAACTGCTTTGGCAAAAAGCCTTTTTGCCCCAGCGCCCATCCAATGACCATCACCAGAAATACCGGAAGGGTCGCGTTCAGGCTGAACATTAAATTATCCACATTGATCCCTCTTTATATTACGTCCTTACATTCCCGCAGCCATGCTTGGGGCAGGCCCGCAGGATTGTTTTGATGATACGATTATACCATATCATTCCGGCAAAAAACATGCCGAGAATGACCACATTTGCACGGCTTTCCGCCGCACTTTTTGCGCAACTGGCCTTTAATTCGTACCCACTCTCACATCACCGCACAAGCGCGCCGTTACAAGGTCTTTGCAGCGCTCACGGTGGGCAGCGTGCAGCGGATGCTGCTGGAAGCATTGCAGCGCCTGTTCATCCCGCAGTTCTGCATAGAATATCAAGTCATAGTCCCCTCCGGCCAGGTTGAGGCCAATTTCAATGCACAGCAAGCCGTCGATCCTGCCCCGCATGGTGGCAACGGAATTTTGTAAAAACTTCAAAGCTTCAGCTTCTTGATGCTGTGCTTTTACAGCATCGGTATATTTCCAGAACAAAATATGGCGGATCATCTCAGCTGCCTCTCTTTCGCCGCTTTTTACTTTTAAATTATACCATACCGCCAGGCAAAAAGCACGCTGTGGAACCTGACACTCCCGGCGAACAAAATGCAGCAGTATTTGGCAGTTTTTCAACTTGTGTTTTACTGTCGTTTCTGGTAGACTAGATAAAGTATGTGTGTCTTTTTGTCCGGCCGGTTTCTGTTTGCGGCATTCTGCACGCCGGCCGCACACACATACACGGTAAGGAGGATTCATTTTATGAGCAATCCCATTGATTATTCCCAGGGCATTTACGATGCCAAAAAACTGGGCACGCCCCGGATGCTGATCCTGGGTGCGCAGCACATGTTCGCCATGTTTGGCGCAACCGTGCTGGTTCCCCTGTTGACCGGCCTGAGCGTTTCCACCACGCTGCTGTGCGCCGGCCTTGGCACGCTGCTGTTCCACATCATCTGCAAGGGCAAGGTTCCCGCATTTTTGGGTTCCAGCTTTGCCTACCTGGGCGGCTTTGCCATTGTCAGCAATGACGGTGCCAACCCGGAAAACTTGCCCTACGCCTGCGCAGCCGTTGCGTTCAGCGGCCTGCTGTATGTGCTGGTCAGCGGGCTGATCTCGGTGTTCGGCATCCGCCGCATCATGCGGTTCTTCCCGCCTGTTGTCACCGGCCCCATCATCATCTCCATTGGCCTGATCCTGGCCCCGTCCGCCATCAACAACTGCCAGAGCAACTGGCTGCTGGCTTTTGTGGCGCTGGCCGCCGTTATCGTCTGCAACATCTGGGGCAAAGGCATGGTCAAGATCCTGCCCATTCTGATCGGTGTTCTGGTCAGCTATGCGGTTGCCCTGGTAACTGGTGCGGTTGACTTTGCCGCCATCGGCGAGGCCTCCTGGATCGGTTTCCCCATCCACAAAGAGGCCATGGGTCTGTTTTCCATTGACGGCAGCGAAAAATTCATCAGCGCCCTGTTCACCATCATGCCCATTGCCGTTGCAACCATGATGGAGCACATCGGCGATATTGCCGCCATCAGCGCCACCACCGGCCGCAACTATATCCGTGACCCCGGCCTGAACCGCACCCTGATGGGCGACGGCCTGGCAACCGCCATGGCCGGCCTGCTGGGCGGCCCCGCCAACACCACCTACGGCGAAAACACCGGCGTTCTGGCCCTGACCAAGATCTATGATCCCCTGGTCATCCGCATTGCCGCTGTATTTGCCTGCATCCTGAGCTTCTGTCCCAAGTTTGAAGCCGTCATCAACACCATTCCTTCCGGCATCGTCGGTGGTATCAGCTTTGTGCTGTACGGCATGATCTCCGCCATCGGCGTGCGCAACGTAGTCGAGAACAAGGTGGACTTCACCAACTCCCGCAACCTCATCATCGCCGCCGTCATTCTGGTCTGTGCCCTGGGCTTCAACTCGGTGGGCGGCATCACCTTCGTGGTTGCCGGTCTGACCATCAACCTGTCCGGTCTGGCCATCGCCGCCATCGCGGGCATCCTGCTCAACGCCATTCTGCCCGGCAACGACTATGAGTTCGACGAGGGCACCAACGACGGCGAGGGCGCCAGCCTGCGCGTCTGATTTCACTGAAATAAGGAGGGCCGGCCTATGACCGCCGCGGATTTCACCAACCTGCATCTGCAATACAAATCGGAACAGGCCGAAGGCGAAGTGCCTGCTACCATCGAGCACGATTTTGCCGACGGACGGATGGTGGACCACTACTATGTGACCCCTTCCCCTGCCTTCTGGGCCGATGAGGGCATCCAGGGGCTGGGCAGCGTTTCGGGTATTCTGTTTTTGCAGCAGCCCGACGGTGCCCCCTGGAAAATCCTGGTCCATGAACCGGCCATGATCAAAGAAGTGATTTTTGAAATGCCGGATGCAGAGTTCCGTCAGATGCTGCAGGCAAGCGGCGTGATCCTGCCCGGCGAGCCCGGCTTTGTACCGCCCCAATAATCCATCGTGCCTTCCCCGCAGAAATGCGGGGATTTTTTATTTTCCGTATTGACAGGGCACTGCATCGGGTGTATCATATGAACAAATAAACATATGAAAGGATGTTCTCTATGGTGCAACGCGATCCCTCGCTGCCTGTGGACGGTCAGCCGCTGGATGAACAGACCCTGCAGAAATTGCAGGACGATCTGCCCGGCGACGAAATCCTCTACGATCTGGCCGAGTTGTTCCGGGTGTTCGGCGATACCACCCGCATCAAGATTCTGTACGCCCTGTTCGAGAGCGAGCTGTGTGTCAACGACATTGCCCAGGTGGTGGGCCTTTCCCAGAGCGCCGTCAGCCACCAGCTGCGGCTGCTGAAAACCAGCAAGCTGGTCAAGTTCCGGCGGGACGGCAAAGCCATC
>OLOU01002343.1_pt1 | contig 10931 bp, 9 predicted proteins | sample 1672101 | NCBI WGS metagenome assembly OLOU01 (sample SAMEA3136645, study PRJEB25190) | human gut metagenome | biome: human gut; feature: human-associated habitat; material: faeces | place: Austria | collected 2013
ACTCCTGCTTTGTGCTGGGCGCATACTCCTCGTTGTCGCAGTACATCCGAGGGGTAGTCCCCGGCACTTATACGATCTCGGTCCGGGCAAAGAAAACCTCGACCATGTCCGGATATTTCTATGTGACCTACAACGGAAACAAAACCAAGTACCTGTTCAATAAGTCCACGGCGTTTGACTGGACGGATTACTCCGTAACGCTCACGGATGTGACTGACCCCACGCTGCGCATATACTGCTACTGTCGGGATGCGTCCATTTATCTCGCCGACATCATGATCTCCGAAGGAGCGATCCCCCGAAAGTGGACGCCTGCACCTAACGAGATCTACACGCAGGAGGTCAAGATCGACAAGCGGGGCATCGAGGTATCCAACAGCGCATCGTCTCAGCGGACGGTCATCACAAACACGGAGTTCGCCGGTTACTACAACGACGAGGTGATCTTCACCCTGAACAAAGACGAAACGCAGACCAAGAAAACCACGGTGGACGGCGAACTGACCGTGGGTAAAACGAAGTTTGTCCCGATGCCGACGGCATCCGAGGGGCTGAACATCGTCATTCTGGACTAAGGAGGCAAGACTATGGCAATGACGGGCGGCACCGCCTATCTGGTGAAATCCGAAAAAACGAATTACGGCTCCAACAGCTGGACGACTGACCTGTACATCTATGTGAAGGTCATTTCCCAGAATGTGATTGCAAACACATCCACCATCGCTCTGGGTATGTATGTCTATTCGAAATACTCCATTGCATGGTCGGACTTCGGCACCAACGGCACTTCCTATATCGGCACGGCTACCTCCGGCTCAAACTGCTTTACCTTTACGAACGGTCAGAGCGGCAGCGGCACGAAGTGGCTGATTGAGGACAAGCAGGTCACCGTGTACCACAACAGCAACGGTACGCTGACCCTCCCAATCTACTGGCACTGGGGCGTCAACAGCCCGTGGGGTCAGTACACCGGCCCATCCGGCAGCTACAATGTGACGCTGAGCACCATTGACCGAGCTGCCCCTACCGTTACCTTTTCTGTTTCGGCTATTACCGCAAACGGCTTCAAAATCTCTGCAAACTCCACCGCAACAGCGGATATCTGGCAGTACAGCACCAACGGCGGCTCCACATGGACGACCTTTTCTACGACCGCATCCACCAGTGCCAGCGTAACATTGTCCTCACTTTCGCCGAACACAAACTACACGGTGAAGGTGCGGGCACGGCGGCAGTACAACCAAGTCTATGGCACCTCCGGCAACTCCACGGTCAAGACGCTGGGCGGTGCGGTGGTGAACAGCGTCAACACAGTAACCGCAGACAATGCCAGAGTGACCATCACGCTCAATGTCACCGTGTACGAACCGTCTTACATCAATTCTCTGGCGATCAAAAGCGGGAATACGACCATCCTGACCGTTACCGGGCTTGCATGGACGAAGGGTACGGCAAACCGCTCGGTCACCCTGTCATCAGCACAGAGAACCACGCTGCTCAATTGGATGGCCTCGATGAAGTTCTTCACGGGCACCTTTGCCGTTTCCTCCTTCAGCGGCTCAACGCAGATCGGCAGCACCTCAAGCAAGACTGCTACGGTGCAGACCACGGCGGCAAATTCTGGCCCAGCGTTGGATGGGTTCACTTACGCCGACAGCTACACGACCACAAAAAACCTCACAGGCAACGACCAGCTATTCGTTCAGAACTACTCGACCCTCAAGGTCACGCCCGGAACGGCAACTGCAAAAAACGGTGCCAGTATTTCCAACTACACAGCTTCCTGCAATGGGCTGTCATCCTCTAACACTACCGGCTCTGCCTTATCTGTTGGAAAGATCGCCAAGTCCGGCAGCGTAACGGTCACGCTCACGGTCACGGACTCCCGAGGTTATACTGCCAGCGTTTCCCAAACTATTACGGTCATCCCATACGCAAAGCCGAAGGTGTCCTCGGTGACGCTCCGACGAACCAACGACATTGAAGCGGAAATGCAGCTCAAATTCAGCGGCTCTATTTCTGCTGTTACCGTAGACGGGACGCAGAAAAACAGCGTGGTTTATGTGCGGTATCGGTACAAGAAAACCAGTGAGAGCAGTTACGGCAGCTACACCAGCATCTATTCCGGCACGACAAAAAGCGGAACCTCTTTCAGCTACTCCAATTTGGAACTATGCAGTCTGGATGCAAACAGCTCCTACGACTTTCATCTACAGATCCAAGACAAGCTCTATTCCTTGAGCAGTCTGGATCTGTATTTTACTGTTCCGCAGGGTACGCCCCTCATTGCGCTTCGCAAAAAGAAAGTCGGCATCAACACGCCGGACCCGCAGGCCACGCTGGATGTGGACGGCAGCATCCACATGAATGGCGTCAATGTCCACGGCAAAATGGGCAGAGTGGACGGCTCGACCACCGACCTCAACAATGTAAAGAATCCCGGCTACTATTTTGCGTATTCCGCTTCCACGGAAAAGCACTTTCCGACCACCACAATCGGTATGTTGGAGGTCTTTCTGCCGGAGAGCTACTTCATTCAGCAGCGATACACCGTCTATGATGGCTCAAGGATGTTTATCCGTGGAAACTACGGCGGCACATGGTCATCTTGGCACACGGTGTCTCTGGCCAAGGTAACGTAACAATATCTCTATCTCTCGGAATCAAGGCGCTCTGCGGAGTGCCTTTTTTCATACTCATTTTCAAATTTCAAAGGAGGACAACAACATGAAAGAATTCTGGACGACCATTCAGGTGGTATTCGCCGCTATCGGCGGCTGGCTCGGATGGTTCCTAGGAGGATGTGACGGCTTGCTTTACGCGCTTCTGGCATTCGTAGTCATTGACTACATCACCGGCATCATGTGTGCCGTGGTGGACAAGAAGCTGTCCAGCGCCGTGGGCTTCAAGGGCATTTTTAAGAAGATCCTGATTTTTGCCCTGGTTGGCATCGGACACATCATTGACGCACAGGTCATCGGCAGCGGCAGTGTTCTGCGCACGGCGGTAATTTTCTTCTACATCTCCAACGAGGGCGTCTCGCTGATTGAAAATGCGGGGCATCTGGGACTGCCCATTCCGGAGAAACTGAAATCCGTGCTGGAGCAGCTTCATGACCGTGCGGAAAAGGAGGATGAATAACATGGCTTTTACCAACAGCCCTCTGGTGTCCTACACCAAACTCAGCCCGAACCACTCCGGACAGCGCACCCACAGCATTGACCGCATCACACCGCACTGCGTGGTGGGTCAGTGCTCGGTGGAAACACTGGGCAATATCTTTCTGCCAACTTCCAGACAGGCAAGTTCTAACTACGGCATCGGGCCAGACGGCAGAGTCGGTATGTATGTGGAAGAGAGGAACCGCAGCTGGTGTTCTTCTTCCAACGCCAACGACCAGAGAGCCGTCACCATCGAGTGCGCCAGTGACAGCGCTGAGCCGTATGCGTTCAAGGATGTGGTGTACCAGCGGCTCATTGAACTTTGCACCGACATCTGCAGGCGCAACGGCAAGACAAAGCTGATTTGGCTTGGGGACAAAACCGCAACGCTGAACTACAGTCCGAAGAGCAATGAGATGGTTCTGACCGTCCATCGGTGGTTTGCCACCAAGAGCTGCCCCGGTAACTGGATGTATGCCCGTATGGGCGATCTGGCATCCAAGGTCACGGCGGCTCTCGGCAGTGAGGTAAAGCCGGTCGAACCGACCCAGCCCACCAGTGCAATCAAAGCTGGTGACCTCGTGAGCATCACGGGTAGCACCTATTATGGTGGCAAATCCATTCCCGGCTGGGTAAAGAAGCTCCGCTGGTATGTATATGAGGTCAGCGGTGACCGTGCCGTCATCAACCGGGACGAGAGCGGTAGATACGCCATCATGTCTCCCATCAAGGTCTCCGCACTCTCCGTAGTCGGCGCAACACCTGCGGAGAATTACCGCATCCATACCGTGGTGCATGGGGACACCCTCTGGGCAATTGCAAAAAAGTATCTCGGTAATGGCAGCCGCTATAAGGAGATCGTCAATCTGAACGGCCTGAAAAGCAATGTCATCTACAGCGGTATGAAGCTGAAGATCCCGAATAAGTAATCTTAACCAACGCCCTCTGTGGATTCATTTCCGTAGAGGGCGTTATTTTTTGCGCCAGTTTTAAGGCCGCAAGGAAGTACGCATTTTCGGGGATACCGCGTTTGCGGGCTTAAACGCCCAAAAGGTGCGGCCTTAAACATTGAAACTCTCTGGAGGTTCACACAGCTCCCGCAACGTTTTTTTCTGAAAAACCTTAAGATTTTGCATTTTCGTGAGCTACCTGTAGGAGGTGATTTTCATGACCAACGAACAGAAAGAGAAAATCATACGCTTCCGCAGGCAGGGCTTCGGATACGCTGATATTGGACGAGAACTTGGCATTTCAAAGGACACAGTAAAGAGTTTCTGCCGCAGGAACGGTCTGATGGTGTCAGGCAGCAAGCCTGTTGATGATATGGACAGATGCCGGGAGTGCGGAAAAGCGCTCGTCCAGCAGGAAAAGAAAAAGACACGAATTTTCTGCTGCAAGGCGTGCCGTGAGAAGTGGTGGACGGAACACGCAGACAGGATCGACCGCAAGGCAATCTACGAATTCATCTGTGCTGGATGCGGAAAGTCGTTCACGGCTTACGGGAACAGCAAGCGCAAATTTTGCTCACACAGCTGTTATGTAGCTCACAGATTTGGAGGAGATGTCGCAGATGAGTGAGAAACAATTTCAGGCTGAAAAACTCTACTACATCTCCCTCTCCATTGCAAAATCAATGCTTGAAAAAGGGATCATCGACCAGGAAGTATTCACCATAATTGATACAAAACTGCTCGAAAAATATTGCCCGATTTCGGCTACATTATTATCGGGAAATCCCTTGACTTAAGGGGCTTTCAGAGTGATGTATAGTAGCGGAAAGAAGGTGATTTAGTGGCTATAATCAAGAGAATCGAGCCTAAAACACCGACCTTGGCAAAGCGTAAAAGGGTCGCTGCCTATGCGCGTGTTTCGAGAGACACGGAGCGTTTGATGCATTCTGTTTCAGCACAGGTCAGCTACTACAGCAGTTTGATTCAGAAGAACCCAGAATGGGAATACGCAGGTGTGTACGCCGACTCCGGCATCAGCGGAACAGGCATCAAGGAGCGTGATGAGTTTCAGCGTTTAATTGAGGACTGCGAGGCAGGGAAAATCGATATCGTGCTGACCAAGAGCATCTCACGTTTTGCAAGGAACACGGTCGACCTTCTCGCTACGGTGCGCCACATGAAAGAAATCGGCGTGGAGGTGCGGTTCGAGAAAGAAAATATCAGTTCCTTCTCCGGCGACGGCGAATTGATGATGACCATTATTGCATCGTTCGCACAGGAAGAAGTCCGCTCCACATCGGAAAATATCAAATGGGGCATCCGCAAGGGCTACGCTAATGGCATCGATGTGGCGAGGAACAAGAAAGTGTTCGGATACCGTTACGATGGAGAAAGATACATCATCCAGGAGGATGAGGCTGAAATCGTGCGGTTCATTTTCAAGAGTATGACTGACGGCATTGCGCCGAATGTCATCGTGAAGGAACTGGCGGCTATGGGAGCAAAGACGTGGCGCGGCTACGACTTCTGCTACGGCAACCTTAACACCATCTTGCGGAACGAAATCTACATCGGTGACCGCAGAATGCAGAAATGCTTTGTAGCTGATCCCATCAAGCACAACAAGGTCAAAAACCGTGGTGAACTACCACAGTATTACATTTCCGACTGCCATGAGCCGATTATCGACAAAGAAACTTTTGACAAGGTTCAGGAAATCCTGAAACAGAGAGCCGAGGCTGTCCCGACCTATCCGTTTACCAAGAAAATCGTCTGCGGTACTTGCGGTCGTGCATTCACTCGGAAAAAGGGAAAGATTAAGGGAAAGACCTACATCCATTGGATTTGCCGAGGCAAGAAAGAGATCGGCACGACCTGCTCCAGCGTGAACTTCAGCGAGGAGGAACTGGAGAAGATTTCGGCACAGATGATGGAGATGCAGGACTTTGATAGCGAGGCGTTTGAGAACACCGTGTCGATGATAACGGTTGAGAAGAACGGCAATCTGCGGTTTCAGTTCACAGACGGCAGCATGAAGGTCTGGGAGAACCTGCACCTTCATCCGCAGAGGCATGAGGTTACGGTAACGGACTGCTTTCAGGGAAAAATCGTCTGTGCTCACTGCGGCAACACCTACCACCGTGTTGTGTCGGGAGACCGCTGGGTCTACTGGTATTGCATGGGCAAGAAGAAAAAAGGCGTGGACTGTCACAGCATCAACTATGCGGATTTCCAGCTCAGGCGGATTTCCGCAAGCATCCTCAGACTGTGGAGCTTCAAAGAATCGGAGTTCGAGAAGAACATCGAAAAAATCGTGGTGCTGGAGGACGGAAGCCTTGAGTACCATTTTTATGAAGGGAGGACGGAGATGTGGCAAAGAATGTAACAACGATACCCGCCACAAGGAACCGCTATACGGCGAATCCGATAAACAGCAAAAAGAAACGCCGCGTAGCCGGTTATGCCCGTGTTTCCACCGATATGGAGGATCAGCAGACAAGCTATGCAGCGCAGTGCGATTACTACACGCAGTACATCCAGAGCCGTGACGATTGGGAGTTTGCCGGACTGTATTCTGACGAAGGAATCACGGCAACGAACACACTCAAACGCGATGGTTTTAACAAAATGATAGAGGACGCTTTGGCGGGACGCATCGACCTCATCATTACAAAGAGCGTGAGCCGGTTCGCAAGAAATACCGTGGACAGCCTATCGACCATCCGAAAGCTGAAGGACAACGGCTGCGAATGCTATTTTGAAAAAGAAAATATCTGGACTTTTGACTCCAAGGGCGAGCTTCTCATAACCATCATGTCGAGCCTCGCACAGGAAGAAAGCCGGAGCATTTCCGAAAACTGCACCTGGGGCTGGCGCAAGCGGTGTGCCGATGGCAAGGTCACGGTCCCTTTCGGAAGATTCCTCGGCTACGACCGCGGCGAGGATGGTAATCTTGTGGTCAACCAGGAACAGGCGGTTATCGTCCGCAAAATCTACGGATACTTCCTTCAAGGACGTTCGCCTTACCAGATTGCAAAACTGCTGACCGAGGAAGGGATACCTACTCCCGGTGGTAAGAAGGTCTGGGGCAAGGCTGTGGTGGGGTCCATTCTAACCAACGAGAAGTACAAGGGCGACGCCTTGCTGCAGAAGGTCTACACCACGGACTTCCTCACGAAGAAGAAAAAGAAGAATGAGGGCGAGGTTCCGCAGTACTATGTGGAAGGAAACCACGAGGCGATCATAAGCCCGGAGGTGTTCGACCGGGTGCAGATTTTGATGCAGGCTCGTGAACCGGGGAAGAACCGCAACAGCAGCGTGAGCATTTTCTCCAGCAAGATTAAATGCGGCGATTGCGGCAGCTGGTTCGGCTCAAAGGTCTGGCACTCCAACGACAAGTACCGAAAGGTCATCTGGCAGTGCAATCACAAGTTTGACGGCGAAGAAAAATGCTCTACGCCGCATTTGGACGAAGAAACCATCAAGCAGATTTTTATCAAGGCGCTGAACATTCTCTGCAAAGAGCGTGACCTCATCATTGCAGGCTTTGAAGAAATCAAAGACACGGCTTTCCTGACCGATGAACTTGAAGCGGAGGCAGGTCAGCAGAATGGCGAGATGAATGTGGTCGCTGAACTGATACAGAACTGCATTGATGAGAATGCCCGTGTCGCACAGGACCAGACCGAGTACGAGAAACGCTATGATACCCTGGTTCAGCGTTTCGATACGGCGAGGGCAAAGCTGGAAGAAACACAGGCGGCAATCGCCAAGCGGCAGGCACAGCGACAAATGATGGAGAACTTCATGGAAGTCCTGCGGTCACTGCCGGAGCAGGTCGATTTCTTTGACGAAGGAACCTGGTACGCCATGTGCGATTACATCACGGTCTACAGCAAGGATGACATCCGGGTGACCTTCCACAACGGAATGGAAATCCGAGTGTAAAGATTACTCCCCACAACGGCTCACTTTGAACCGATGTGGGGAGCTTTTCTGTCTTACTTTGTAATAGCCGAAAAATCGGGCTCACCTTTTGTTATGATGCTGAAAATCAAATCTGTCGTTTCTTGACTTACCGCATCTGCATCACTTTTGTCTCCATAACACTCCACAAACACATTCGTATTTCCAATGGAGAACGAAGCGAAGAATATTGCGGATTGCTCACCTCTGCTGTTGGGATTGGTAATAAAATATCCCGTAGTGACAGGAATTCCGTTTACCGATGAGCTGCTTTCGTTTCCTTCCAGAACCACATCGCTTATTGGAAAATTATCCTGGGCAAATATGATTGTCGCATCACCGAGTTTTCCTTCGACTTGGAGCAGATCCCCGTTTTCCTCTCGGAAAGTTCCGATGGCTGATCTTCGTTCAGTGGTTTCAGGAAGTATGGAGTCCAATTCTGCATCTGTCAGTTCACGCGATGAAACGGGATAGCCGACATGAATACTTGCCACGTTGGTCCTTCCGATGTGATAGACAATGGAGTCACCGCTTGCAAGATTAACAGTATAACCTTTAGAACCAAACCATCCCATATTGCTGCCAACAATTCCTGTTACTGCGACTATGGCTACCAGGCAAGCGGCAACTGGAATCAGGAACTTTTTGAAATTCTTTCTCTGTGACATATAGTTCACCTTATCCTTTCTGTCATGAACAGAACGGTTCTCCTCTAAAATCGCAGAAAGCATACGATCATTTGCAGAATCGCTCGGTTCGATTTTGTCCCAAGAAGTAATGATTTTATTGTTCTTCATCGAAATCATCTCCTAACCTTTCTTTGAGGATGGCACGAGCCTCGTGCAAATAATTACGGATTGTCGATTGCGGCTTTTTCAGGATGCCTGCGATTTCCACGCTGGTATATCCTTCATAATAATACAGATAGACCACGGTCTTATACTTTTCGGGGAGTTCCATAACCACTTTGAAAATATCGTCCGTTTCGATTTTTTCGGAGTTGGGCAGATTGTAGAAATCCTCGATGTTCTCATGTCTGCGCCACCAATGCCGCAGGACATTTTTACAAATGTTCGTGGCTGTTCTGATGAGCCATGCCTTTTCGTGTTCTTCGCTTTCAAAAGCGGGACCGCTCTTGATTAGTTGGAAGAATGTATCCTGAACTGCATCCTCGGTATCAGCAGGATTTTTCATGTAAGCAAAGCAGACGCGATAAACAGTTTTACTGTGGCGTTTGTAGATCTCCGCAATCTCTTTGTCCGTACGCAACAAAGATTTTGACATCTCGCCTCGCCCTCCTTTCACTACTAATACAATTGAGAACGCCAAAGTGTCGGATAAAAAAGAAAAAATATCAGAAACCATTATAACGCCGGTTTCTGATAGCAGAATGAAAAAATTGAAAATTCCGAGCCTTATCTACGGAAAGGTTACAGAATTTGAACCCGTCCGAGCAATTTGAACCCGTTTTTCTGTAAAAATAAAATTGTATCAAAGACGGCTTTTAGATAGATGACGGATATACGGGAACCAACTTTGTTGAGGTAAGATAACGATACCTTTTTTGCAGAGGGTGTTATCTTACCTCTTTTTGATGTATGTTAGATAGCATAACTCTTTACGTCGGCTCCTATCTGTCTGAAATAGGAGATACTTTCGGTGGGCTTGTCGCCTGTATCAACTCTGCCGACAAAGCTATAAAAGATTTCGATTTTGCGGGTGTTCGTTTCCTTATCCAGTTCGTGAATAAGAATACGGTCAATAAATTCATGGACGTTTTCGTAGGTCAGTTCGGTAATGGCGGTGTATTTGCGTACCAGTGCGACAAACCTTTTCACGTCCGCGCTGCGCTCGGTGGCGTTGTCAATTTCCTGTGACAGTTCCGCAATCCTCCGGGTCAGCGTCTTTTTTTCTTCGTCATAGCCGGAAGTCAGAAAAGCAAACTGTTCATCTGAAAGTTTCCCTAAAGCGTTGTCCTCATAGAGCTTGCGGAACAAGATATTCAGCTCGCTAATCCGGCTCTGCGCCTTGTCAAGCTCTTTCCGTTGCTGCGTCAGCGTCTTTTGTACTGCCTTTGCGCTGCACTCGTTGGCGGTTTCGATAAACTCCTGTTCATGCTCTTTCACATAGGACAATACCCTTTGTAAATCGGCAAGGACAAGTTCTTTAAGGACGCTCTTTCGGATATAATGGGTAGTGCAAAGCTCGCCAGTCCTTATCCTGTTTCGGTACTTGCCGCAAGTGTAGGCGTGTTTGCGTTCCAGTGTCCCGGCTCCCTGTTGCAGATACATTTTATAGCCGCAGTCCCCGCAAAAGAGAAGCCCCGAAAAAATGTCAATTTCATCAACCTTTGTAGGGCGGTGTTTGGTGGCAATCCGTTTCTGTGCAAGCTCAAAGGTTTCTTCATCAATCAAAGGTTCGTGTGTGTTGGGGAAAAAGTAACGCTTTTCCTCCGGGTTCTTCTTCGTCTTTTTTGATTTGTAAGATACCTTGTAGCTTTTGCCTGTAATGGTATGCCCCAAATACTCTTTACGCGCCAGAATGTCATAGAGCGTCTTATCCGGCCAGTTGTAAATACAATTCGGGTGTGGGCGGGGGTGCCTGTGGCTTCCTGTGCGCCTGTACTGCAATTCTGCAACAGTCAATACCTCATGTTCCCGTAGCCAGTTCTGAATTTCGCAGATACGGTCGCCGCGCACATACATAGCGAAAATCTGTTTTACAATGTGCGCCGTTTCCGGGTCGGGCAATAGATGATTGCGGTCGTTGGGGTCAGCTATGTACCCATAAGGCACTTGCCCGTTGACGCGCTCGCCTTTCTGCGCCTTTGCCTGTTTGACAGCCCGGATTTTCT
>OLOU01002345.1_pt1 | contig 10927 bp, 10 predicted proteins | sample 1672101 | NCBI WGS metagenome assembly OLOU01 (sample SAMEA3136645, study PRJEB25190) | human gut metagenome | biome: human gut; feature: human-associated habitat; material: faeces | place: Austria | collected 2013
CGATGCGGAACTGGTTCTGCAGCAGCTCGCCCACGCAGCGCAGGCGGCGGTTGCCCAGATGGTCGATGTCGTCAGGGGTGCCGACGCCCACGGCCACGCAGTTCAGGTAGTTGATGGAAGCCATGATATCGTCCACAATGATGTGCTTGGGAATCAGGTCGTCCATCCGGTCGGCGATGGCTTCCTTCCAGCCGTCGGCGGGGACGGTCTCCAGCATTTCCTTCAGGACCGGGAAATGCACCTTCTCCCGGACGCCGTACTCCTTGGGGTCGAAGTCCACGAAGGCGTCCATCCAGACCATGTTGTTGGAGAACACCTTGACGTTGGTGTCGCCGACCTTGATGACAGCCTCGTTGACGCCCTTGCGGCTCAGCTCGTGAGCCTGCGCGCGGGAGATGAACTCGCCAGGCATGACCAGAATCTCGCCGGTCATGGGGTCGGTGATGGGCTCGGCCGCTTCCTGACCGGACAGGCGGCTCCAGATGTCCATCTTCTTATTGAACTTATACCGGCCGACGGTGCTCACATCGTAGCGGTGAGCGTCGAACAGCAGCCCTTCCAAGTGGGCGGTAGCAGTCTCCACCGTGGGAGGCTCGCCGGGACGCAGACGGCGGTAGATCTCCAGGAGGGACTCTTCCCGGGTCTTGCAGGGATCCTTGTCGATGGTCGCGAGGATACGGGCATCCTCGCCGAACATCTGCTTGATCTGCTCATCGGTCTGCACGCCCAGGGCGCGGATCAGGCAGGTGATGGGCAGCTTGCGGTTCTTATCGATGCGCACCCAGAATACGTTGGCGTTGTCCGTCTCGTATTCCAGCCATGCGCCGCGGTAAGGAATGACCGTGGCGGTGTAGGTGTGCTGATCGGCCTTGTCCACCTCGTGGCCGTAGTACATGCCGGGGCTGCGGACGATCTGGGAAATAATGACACGCTCTGCGCCGTTGATGACGAAGGTGCCGCCATTGGTCATCACAGGGAAATCGCCCATGAAGATTTCCTGTTCCTTGATTTCGTCGGTCTCGGTATTGCGCAGGCGCACCCGCACCTTGATGGGCTTGGCGTAGGTAGCGTCCCGCTCTTTGCACTCCTCGATGGTGTACTTGGGCTTGTCTTCCATGGTGTAGTCCAGGAAGCTCAGCTCCAGCTTGCCGGAGAAGTCGGTAATGGTACCTACGTCCTTGAAGACTTCCCGCAGGCCGGTTTCCAGAAACCACTGGTAGGAGTCCTTCTGGATCTTCAGCATGTTGGGGATCTCCAGGATCTCTTCATACTTCGCGTAGGATTTACGCATGGTCTTGCCGTACATAACGTCCTTGACCATTGCCATATGGATCATCACAGCCTTTCTTTCGGATTGTGTTGCTTATTTAATACGCTCGGAGCCGTTGTCAATTTTGCCGAACTTGGTACTTGACACGGCCCGATTCCTGTGCTAAAATGTCCATGTTGGGATAGGTTCGCGTAAATGGGCATAGTACCACAGTATGGACTTCCAGTCTACCACATTGCCCAACTTTTGTCAATGAATATTTTCCACAATTCCGGGGCTTGCGCCTCGTTTTTTTGCGCCTATTTTGCCGAAAATCCCCTATACCTTCCATAGAAATCCCGGACTCTACGCTCCGTGTGTGTACGTTTTCCCTTCCCTCCCGTAAAATGAAGCCCGGAAAGGAGGCCCCCCATGAATCAAATTCAGATCGGCAGATTCATTGCCGCGTCCAGAAAAGCCCGGAACCTGACCCAGAGGCAGCTGGCAGACAAACTTGGCATCAGCGACAAGACCGTATCCAAATGGGAATGCGGCAAAGGGCTGCCCGAGGTCAGCCTGATGCTCCCCCTGTGCGCTTCTCTGGGCATCACCGTCAACGACCTTCTCTCCGGGGAACGGGTCAGCGGCACCAACTACCAAAAAAAAGCAGAGGAAAACATGATGGATCTAATGAAGGAAAACGAAGAAAACAAGCGGTGGATGATCCTGTCCGTCATCTGCGCCGTTATCACGGTCATTGCGGTATGCGCTCTGGTCACGATTGCGTCCTGTCTGGAAATGCCCGCGGCTGCCCGGGTCGCGCTGCTCCTATTCGCCGCCGCGGTCGCGGCCACCGGCGTCGGCGCGGCCGCCGTGCTGGACGTGAAGGCCGGGTATTACGAATGCCCGAGCTGCCACGCGGTCTTTGTCCCCACCATGGCGCAGTACGTAAAGGGTCTGCACACCCTCACCCGCCGCCGTCTGACCTGCCCCAGCTGCGGCAAAACAGCCATGTGCCGCCACCGCGTTGTCCGGTGAGGGCGGTGTTGACATTCGCAGATGTTCCGCCTATAATAGGTCTTGCGCAGTCGGCAAAAAGGAAGGACATATCCCATGAAAGAAAACAGAAAACTCCTGAAAGAGGTCCTCAAGGACATCCAGCATGACATGTCAGACGAGGAAGTGCTGAATCTGCTGGCAGACAGCAAGATATCCGTCAATCCTTTGGCGGAAAAGTATACGCTCGGTCAGCGGGCAGCGGACGCCATTGCCAAATTTGCGGGAAGCTGGGCGTTTATTTTTTCCTTTACCGGTCTTCTGATATTGTGGATGATCGTCAACACATTGCTGGCCTCCAAAGCGTTTGACCCCTATCCGTTTATTCTGCTGAATCTGGTGCTGTCCTGCGTAGCGGCTATTCAGGCGCCGCTGATCATGATGAGCCAGAACCGGCAGGAGGAAAAAGACCGCCGCCGCGCGGAAAACGACTACAAGGTCAACCTCAAAACGGAAATCATGATCGAGGACATCTACGACAAGGTCAACGCCATCCTCGCCAAGCAGTCGGAGCTGGAAAAGCAGCTGCAAAAGCAGAGCGGAGGAAAAACCGAATCCGGCGCTGATATAAATTCCTGATCGCGGTATCGAACCTCCGCCCCTTTACCCTGATTCAAAACGGGAGAACCCGCCGGAAATGCGGATTCTCCCATTTTCATTATGTTATAATATTGTCTCCACCGCCGTTACAGTGCGGAATAGCCGAAGCTGTTGACCAGAGCGTCCAGCTTCTGACCGGCCTTGCAGTAGGGGCAGTCCCGGTAGTCGTAGCTGGCGTAGCCGGGCAGGTCTTTGATGGTGTAGACGCTGCGCACGGGGTAGCCGCCCACTTCCTCCACGGCGCTGTAGATCGCGGCGACGCCCGCCACATGGCCGCCGTAATAGCCGATGGCCTCAAGGGAGCGCTTGGCCGTAAAGCCGGTGGTAACGGAGGCCATCAGCACCAGAACATGCTTGCCGGTGATCATCTTGCGGGTATTGTCCCGGAAAATGATCTGGGAGTTGGCGTTGTATTCCGGCTCCAGAACGTAGATGGTCTGGTGGGCGTTGATGGTCTGGAAGCCGCTTTTCGTCAGCTCCTCGGCCAGACACGTACCCAGCACCGCGGTGCCGTCCAGACACAGAATGGTATCCACCGGAGTGTCGTTGATGAAGTGGGACACCAGCTGATGGGCGCTGTCCTTGGCCTCGCTCAGGCGGGTCTTCTGGTAGGTGATGTCCACGAAGTAATTGATGTGGGAGTGATTGGTGGCAAAATGTCCCCGGGCGATGCGAAGCGGTGCGTTGCCTCTGCGGATGGGCAGATTCATCAATGTGATCATAACAGTTACCTCCGGTTAAATAATAAAAGCGTTTTTCTCATGTCCGGCAGAAGCGTTTTCGCCGGACACCTGAAAAACGCTTTTTTTCATTATATCCCGATACCGCAAAAAAGGCAAGGGCAAACCGCCCCTGCCCCTGCCAAATTTTACCTGCCAAACTTAGGCATGTTGCGCAAACGCAGCGCCTTTTCCTGCCTGTAGAACTGATGGCCGATGATCCTGCACATTTTCCCCGTGCGGATCATCCAGTCCACCTTCCCGAAGCTCGCCCACATCACGTTGTCCGTCTCCCCGGGCTGCAAAACGATGCTTTTCAGGGGGATACGCCGGAACAGGCAGTAGTGGTCATAGAAGATGTTGCGCTCCCGGTCGCTGTCCAGTAGCTCAAATTCCTCCGGCTCCGCCTGAATGCCCGTCTCCTCATATAGTTCCCGGGCGATGGCCTGACGGCTGGTCTCCCCCGCCTTCACCGCGCCGCCGGAGTTTTCCCATGTCCCGGCGAAGCTCTTTTCCCGGGCGCGGCGGGTCAGCAGCAGATGCCCCCGGCCGTCGTAGACCCAGACGCAGACCACGACGCCGTATTCTCCCGGCTTCCATGGCGTTCCCCGCCTGTGCAGCTTCCCCGTCAGATTCCGGTTCTCGTCGTAGATATCGTTCAGCTCCATCCGCCGCCACCTCCTTTTTTTCACGTCCGTATCATAGTTTAACACAGGAGTGAAAAAAAGGCAACGGAGAAACGCTTCATTTTCCCTTTTCCTATTGTATCTTCCGAAAAAATGTGGTAGACTGAATTGGATTATCCTATTTATCGTGTTTTGGAGGCCGTATGCGTTTTCATTTTCCCCCATAGTCCCCCTCCCCTGCAACTAAAAAACGATATTCTGGAGGGAACACTATGTCTCAATTAACCGAAGAAATCAGCCGGCGGCGTACCTTTGCCATCATTTCTCACCCCGACGCCGGTAAGACCACGCTGACCGAAAAGTTCCTGCTCTACGGCGGCGCCATCGCGCAGGCCGGCGAGGTCAAGGGCAAGCGCGCCCGCGCGGCGACCTCCGACTGGATGGAGATCGAAAAGCAGCGCGGCATTTCCGTGACCTCTTCCGTCATGCAGTTCCAGCACGGCGGCTACTGTATCAACATTCTCGACACTCCGGGCCATCAGGACTTCTCCGAGGATACCTACCGCACGCTCATGGCGGCGGACAGCGCGGTCATGGTCATCGACGGCGCGAAGGGCGTCGAGCCGCAGACGCGCAAGCTGTTCAAGGTCTGCGCGATGCGCCATATTCCGATTTTTCATCAACAAGATGGATCGCGAAACGCGCGACCCGCTCGAGCTCTGCGAGGAGGTCGAGCGCGAGCTTGGCATCGACACCTACGCCGTCAACTGGCCCATCGGCTGCGGCAAGGAATTTCAGGGCGTTTACGACCGCGAGAAGCAGTGCATCATCCACTTCACCGACGCGGGCCACGCGAAGAAGGCCGGCGTGACCGAGATCGCGCTCGACGATCCCGCGCTGGTGGACCTCATTGGGCAGAAGCGGCGCGACAACCTCGCCGACGAGATCGAGCTGCTCGGCGCGGGGCGCGAGTTCGACCTCGACGCCGTGCGAAACGGCACGCTCTCGCCCGTGTTCTTCGGCAGTGCGCTGACGAACTTCGGCGTGGAGCCATTCCTGGAGGGCTTTCTGCGCATGACCACCGCGCCCCTCTCGCGCGAGAGCGACGCGGGCGTGATCGACGCGTTCTCCCCCGACTTCTCCGCCTTCGTGTTCAAGATCCAGGCGAACATGAACAAGGCGCACCGCGACCGTCTGGCGTTCATGCGCATCTGCTCGGGCAAGTTCGAGCGCGACGCGGAATATTACCATGTGCAGGGCAACAAGAAGATGCGCCTTTCTCAGCCGCAGACCATGATGGCGAGCGAGCGTGAGATCGTGCAGGAGGCCTACGCCGGCGACATCATCGGTGTGTTCGATCCCGGCATCTTCTCCATCGGCGACACCATCACCGTGCCGGGCAAGAAGTTCCGCTTCGGCGGCATCCCGACCTTCGAGCCGGAGCACTTCATGTCGGTCAGTCCCAAGGACACGATGAAGCGCAAGCAGTTCGTCAAGGGCATCGAGCAGATCGCGCAGGAGGGCGCCATCCAGATCTTCAAAATGCCGGACTCCGGCTTCGAGGACGTCGTGGTCGGCGTGGTCGGTACGCTGCAATTCGACGTGTTTGAGTACCGCATGAAAAGCGAGTACGGCGTGGAGCTGCGCATGAGTGCGCTGCCCTACGAGCACCTGCGGCTCATCGCGGAATGTCCCGGCGACCCCAAGGACCTGATGTTCTGCACCGGCTCGAAGCTGCTCGAGGATTTCAAGGGCCGCAAGCTCATCGCCTTCGGCGGCGAATGGAGCGTCGGTTTCCTCGCCAAGCACAACCCCGGCCTCGTGCTCGACGACTGGCTGACGGTATCCAAATAAGCGTAAAAAAGGACGGCTTACGCCGTCCTTTTCTTATGTAATTCCGTGCGTCCCGTGTTACGCGCCCACGAGATAGATGCCCGCAAGGCAGACGAGAACGCCGAGGCCCTGACGCAGCGTGATGGTCTCGTGATAAAGCAGCAGGCCCACGGCAAGCAGTACGCAGGCAAGCGTGATGTTTGCGATCAGAGAACCGACACTGACCTTCCAGCCTGCGCGGTAGAGACAGATATTTCCGAACTCCAATCCCACAACGGCTATGCCGAGAACCCAAGCCGTCCAGTTTGTTTTGCCCAACTCACCGGCAAGTCCGCGCGCACCGGTCAGATAAAACATGACGATGGACAGCACTGCGCCCACACCGTAGGTGATTGCAAGCGAGGCAAAGGCGTTCGCGTTCTCCGGCGTAGACTTTGCGCAAATGTGATAAAAGGTGTTTGCGCCGACGACAATAAGAATCGGCCAAATCATGCTCCACATAGCTGCTTCCCCCTCTTTTATTTCAGCAAAATTTCCACGATGCCCGGCTCGTCCGTGTCCGGATAAAAGCTGACCTGCCACGGCGCGGCGAGCATACCGGCGTCTCTTCCGCCATCCTTCTCCTCCTGCACGTCGCGGGCCATCTGCTCCACGCCCGCGCGGTCGGTGGAAAAGTAGCTCACGCGCACCACCAAGCGGTCCGCGCCCTCCGCCGCTGCGGCGCGCAGCAGGTCGGGGATCGCCTCGGTGCTGGTGGCGTTGATGATGCTCTCCTGCTCCTCCGCCGTGCGGCGGTAGCCGAAGCTGAGCGAAAGCTCGTAGAAGCCGCGCTCGTCCGTGCCGGCATAGGTGATGTAATCGAGCAGATACGCGCCGAGGTCCGTTTCCTGCTGCACCTCGTTGCAGGCCTCCGCGGCCAGCTCGGCGTATTCCGCGTCGCTGCCGAAATAGCAGCGCACCACGCCGCGCTCCGCGTGGTTTGCGACCAGCATCAAGATCGCGTTCACCGCATCCTGATAGCTGTCGGCGCGCAGAGTGTCCTTATCACCGTTTTCCCAGTAGCCGGCGCTGTGCGGCGTGACCGACGACCACTCGCGCTCGAGCAGCCCGCCGCCGCAGCCGCTGAGCAGAAGGCACAGCGCCGCGCAGAGAAGCAGTATTCTCTTTTTCACGGCGCTCCCTCCCCGCTGCTTTTAGTAGCCGAGGTCCTCGTTCACGAGCACGACCTCCATATCGCTGCCCATCATCGCGCCCCAGAGCACGGTGAGCGCGCGGCAGATGCGGCCTGGACTCTTGCAGTCGTAGCAATGGTCAGCCTTGACCGCGCAGGGCGTCTTTGCGTGGAGACGCTGCGCGTTCTTCGGCGCGGCGATATTGCGGGCGCGCCAGAGCGCCTCGTCGTAGGTGGGCGCGAGCTTATTTTTGCCCACGACGATCCAGACCTTTTTGTGGCCGTAGATCGCCGAAGCCACACGGTTGCCCGCGCCGTCGATGTTGATGATCTCGCCCGTCTCAGCGATGCCGTTGGCGGAGAGCAGATAATGCTCACTGGTCGCTGCCTGCGCGCGCAGTGTGGCGACGTCCCCGCCCTCCGGCAGATGCCAATGGCTGAACACCGTATTGTGTCCGCTGAGCAGGGCGTACAGCCCCAACTCCTCGAGCGTGATGCTGCCGCCGAAGCCGACGGTCGCGCCGTCGATCTGCGAGTTGAGGTATTCGGCGGCCTCCTTTGCCGTCTCAAAGCTCGAGACCTTAAAGCCGCGCGCGGTCAGCGCCTTTGTCACATTCGTAAAGTCCATGACATTGCTTCCTTTCTTTATGTTCCGCCTCCCGCACTGCGAGAGAGATTTTTCCTTACAGCCCGTCGGGCTTATATTCGCCGAAGCCCTCGCCGAGCACCTCGCGCGCGTCGCAGACGATGAAGAAGGCGGTCGGGTCGATCTCGTTCACCAGCCGCTTGACCGCCACGATCTCGCGGCGGCGGACAGCGCAGAGCAGCACGGGCTTGTCATTGTGCGTATAGGCTCCCTCGGCGGTCAGGCGGGTGACGCCCATATCGCGTGCAAGCAGCTCGTGCGTGATTTTCTCCTGCTCGTTGGAGATAATGTAGGCGAGCTTCGCGGCGCTGCCGCCGTAAACCACCATATCCATCACCTTGGTGGAGATATAGAGGGCGATGCCGCCGTAGAGCGCGTTTTCCAGGCTGCGGAACACCGCGGCATAGAACACGATGATCGTCAGGTCGATGGCAAGGCAGAGCGTGCCGATGGAGAGGCCCGGGATCTTCGCCTTCAGCAGCCACGCGCCCAGCTCCGTGCCGCCGGTGGTCGCCTCCTCGCGCAGCAGCCAGCCGAGCGACACGCCCACGAGCACGCCGCCGTAGATGCAGCCGAGGAACTTATCCATCGGCTGAAAGGTATAGACGGCGTTGATGAGGTCGATGAAGATCGAGTTCACCGCCACGGCGAAGAACGAGCGCACCAGAAAGCGCTTGCCGAAGCGCTTGAGGCTCATCAGAAAGAGCGGCGCGTTGAGCACGATGACGGTAACGCCGACCGGCAGCGCGGGCGCAAAGAAGTTGATGACCTGCGCGATACCGGTGAAGCCGCCGAGCGTCAGCTCGTTGGGCGCGTAGAACCAGTCGAAGGCCAGCGCCATGAGCGCGCAGCCAAGCGTGATGGAAACATACTGTTTGAGCAGATTCAAGCAATGACTTCCTTTCTCAATCCATCAGGGATATCTGTTTTTCGTCGCTGTCCTCCACCTTTAAGAGCGCGCCGACCGCGGGGAGACTGCGGGCGCGGTAGCGGGCGAGGTTGGCGATGCCGGTCGCTTCGGCGGGACAGGCGTAGTCGAGCGTGAATTTCTTTTTGAGCGTCAGCACCGCGACGCCCTGCGTCGCGCGCGTGGTCTTGCTCCCCAGCAGCGCGGTGGAGAACACCAGCACGCGCGGCTCGGTGGAGTAGACCGCCAGCTCGCAGTCCTCGCGCAGACACAGCGCCGTGCGCAGCGGAGACTTATCCGAGTACGCGCCGGTGAGCTTGCGGCGGTTCGAGGTCGTCCGGTAGGCGGACAGCTCCACCTTGGCGGCCTTGCCGTTTTCAAAGAAGAAGAGCATCCAGCCGCGGTAATCGCCGGGCAGCACCATATAGACGACGCTCTCGCCCTCGTCCATGCCGAGCTTTGCGGGCAGATAGTCGCCGAGGGCAGACGCCTTGGTGTCATCGAAGTCCGAAAGGCGGGATTTGTAGACCTGGCACCTGTCGGTGAAGAACATCACCTCGGCGGCGTTGGAGGTCTCAAAGCTCTGCGCGAGCGCGTCGCCCTCCTTATACTTCTGTTCCGCGTTCATGCGCAGCGAGGCGGGCGTGATCTTCTTGAAGTAGCCCTCGCGGGAGAGGAACACGGACACGGCGTAATCGTCCACCGTGATCTCCTCGGTGTATTCCTCGACCTCGTGGCCGTAGACGATGCCGGTGCGGCGCGGCGCGGCGTACTTTTTGCGCACGTCCTCGAGCTCGGTGACGATGATCTTCTTCACGCGCGCGGGGCGGGCGAGAATATCCTCCAGATCCTCGATCTCGTCCTGCAGGGCGCTCGTCTCCTCCACGCGCTTGAGGATATATTCCTTGTTGATGTTGCGCAGCTTGATCTCCGCGACATACTCCGCCTGCATCTGGTCGATGCCGAAGCCGATCATCAGGTTCGGCACCACGTCGGCCTCGGCCTCCGTCTCGCGGATGATCTTGATCGCCTTGTCGATGTCGAGCAGGATGCGCTTGAGACCCTTCAAAAGGTGCAGCTTGTCCTTCTTTTTGCTCATGACAAAGTAGACGCGGCGGCGGACGCATTCCGTGCGCCACGCGCACCACTCATCGAGCAGCTCGCGCACGCCCATCACGCGCGGCATTCCGGCGATGAGCACGTTGAAGTTGCAGGACATGGTATCCTGCAGCGTCGTGGACTTCATCAGCTTCTGCATGAGCTTGTCGGGATCGGTGCCGCGCTTGAGGTCGATGGTCAGCTTGAGGCCGTTGAGGTCGGTCTCGTCGCGCATATCGGTGATCTCGCGGACCTTGCCCGCCTTGATGAGCTCGGCGACCTTGTCCATGATGGCCTCGGTGGTGGTGGTGTAGGGGATCTCATAGACCTCGATGAGGTTTTCCTTTTTGTCGTAGCGCCAGCGGGCGCGGACCTTCACGCCGCCGCGGCCCGTGCTGTAAATTTCGCGCAGGGCGTCGACGTCGCAGATGACCTCGCCGCCGGTCGGGAAATCGGGCGCAAGCAGCGTCTCTGTCAGGTCGCAGTCGGGATTCTTAAGGTAGGCGATCGTCGTGTCGCACACCTCGCCGAGGTTGAAGCCGCACAGCTGGCTCGCCATGCCGACGGCAATGCCCTGATTGGCGCTCACGAGGATGTTCGGGAAGGTCGTCGGCAGCAGCGCCGGCTCCTTCATGGTGTTGTCGTAGTTGTCGATGAAATCGACGGTATCGGAGTCGATGTCGCGGAACAGCTCGGCGCAGATGGCGGAGAGCTTGGCCTCCGTGTAGCGGCTCGCCGCCCACGCCATGTCGCGCGAATAGACCTTACCGAAGTTGCCCTTGGAGTCCACGAACGGGTGCAGCAGCGCACCGTAGCCCTTGGAAAGGCGCACCATCGTGTCATAGATGGCGGCGTCGCCGTGGGGATTGAGCCGCATGGTCTGACCGACGATGTTCGCGCTCTTCGTGCGCGCGCCGTTCAGCAGTCCCATCTTATACATGGTATAGAGGAGCTTGCGGTGGCTGGGCTTAAAGCCGTCGATCTCCGGAATGGCACGCGAGACGATGACCGACATCGCGTAG
>OLOU01002353.1_pt1 | contig 10887 bp, 10 predicted proteins | sample 1672101 | NCBI WGS metagenome assembly OLOU01 (sample SAMEA3136645, study PRJEB25190) | human gut metagenome | biome: human gut; feature: human-associated habitat; material: faeces | place: Austria | collected 2013
TTGAATTGTCAGTTCGTATTCATAGTCGGAATTACCCCGAGAGGGAGCTACGCTTTTTTTAATTGATGTAACTCATGGGCACTATGAATAACCAAAACGGACACGGTAAATCAACCTCCAATCGGCTACCGTGTCCCTGCAAGTCGTCATAGGTTTGTGTAAACGCAAAGAAACCGCGATCAGGTAGCATCCAATAAATTTCCCAACTCTACGCATAACCGTTTCCTCACTGAACGAAAGTAAGGAACATGGCAAGCGCAACAATTCCCACCATCAGCAGCAGCCAAAAAGCGCTGATTGCAGTTGATACAATATTGATAATGCTGCGGCTTTCCCTGCTCCGCACACATACCACCGAAAGAATCAGACCTAGCAGGACAAAAACGATATTGGCTCCGGCCCAAGCGGTTCGGACTCCATCCGACAGCGAAAGGTGCAGAAGCGATGGGGCAAGAGCCGCCAGCGGTAGGATGCTCACAATGAGCGCAGCGATACTAACTGATTGAAGTTTTTTCTTTTCCATAGTTTTACCTCATTTCTTTTTTCCCAAATTGGGTAACAGCCAGCGCGAAAAACAGGCCAAACACTACAATCGCGCACGGCAGGAACGGAAACACCGAAAAAGCGGCGTCGGAAGTTTCTGCTGTAAAGTCATGGAGAGAGCAGGAAACGAGATAACCGCTGTAACAGTACGGGTAGGCGATCCACAGCGGCGCATTCGCAACCAATACACCGGGAATCACAAGCAGCAGATTTAATCCCACAGAAAGAAGCGGCTTTTCAAACAGCACAGTGATGGCCCACATAGCCGCAATGCACGGCAGCATAGTCAGAAACAGCCCCAAGCACCATTTCAGAAGATATAGAATCGGCAGGGTTTCTGTTACTCCCATTGTCTGTGTCGCAATCAACCCAGCGATTACAAATACGACAAGAAACACCACCATCTCCATAAACAGATAAAAGGTAAGCACACAGAATTTGGCAATGGATAATGCGCAGCGGCTGACCGGCAGCGCCAGCATTTTCAGAATCCCGTTATTTCCTGTTTCTCGTCCTGCGATCATCACGCAAACCACGATCATGCTGAATGGAAGCAGATAGTAGGCGTAAACAAGCGCACTTTGAATAAACATGGCAGGCCACGCATTGGTGTATTCCGGTGTAAAGTAGTTGCTCAAACTCGCAACCCCGGAAACCACCACCAATAAAGGTGCAATGAAAATCAGGGGTACGATTTTGGAGCGTTTTACTTTCATAAACTCGATTTTGAGTAAATCCAAAAAACTCATTTCTTATTATCCCTCCTTACTCGTAGCGTCTGTACTTCGCCAGCCACAAGCCCACAGCAAGGAACAACAGTGTTTCCACCAAAGCGACAAGGGCAACCGTCGAATCAGGCTGGGCGCTCATGGCTACTGCTGGTTTCAGAATAATCACAAAAGGATGCACCAGCAAAAGCGTCAGCCCCGAATTTGCAAGGGCCATACCACTCAGAAAACCGGCAACACCAATTCCAAGCGGCACCCACATATTTTCAAAGCGCGAGGAAATCAGCAGCATAAACGACAGTACCGGCATGGATGTGAGAAAAGAGTATCCGGCAAAGCGTACCAGCGTACCCATCTCAAACGCTCCGTCCGGCAAGTCCGTCATTCCGATCTGTGCAAGTGCCAGGTTTTGCAGCACGATAGCAACCAAAAACATGACCGTCAGAATCAGAAATTTGCACAGATACATGGCCGGGACGCTGATGGGAAGCATATACATCTTCTTTACGGCACTTCCCTTAAATTCCATGTTGTAGATCATGCAGGTAGCAACCACGATACCGAACAGATTCAGCACCATAATCATGCCGTAGAGCTGGGTCAACAAGACATCCATCGGGGCCAGCGGCAGATTCAGAAGTGTGTCTTTCCGCATAATGAAATTGACAAATGCGTAGGCGGCTCCCAAGACACCAACGGCCAGCAGCACGGGAATCACGCCGGTTCGCTTTCCTTTCCGAAGTTCGATTGCCAGCGTTTTCATAATTTTGCCCTCTGCTTTCTGTCCATGTTATCTTTCTCAACCATAGAAAGGAACACATCTTCCAGATTGTCCGCAGCGAAGCCGGATTGCAGGGCGTATTGACGCAGATCATTCATGCTTCCCTCAAACAGCAGCCGCCCGTGGTTGAGAATCCCAATGTCATCTGCAATCAATTCGATTTCAGACAGCATATGGGACGAGATCAGCACCGTGCAGTCGTAAAGGCTGGGCAAGGATTTTACCAGATTGCGGATTTCATGGATACCAGACGGGTCAAGACCGTTTGTGGGTTCGTCCAGAATCAGAATCGGCGGACGCCCCAAGAGCGCCCCGGCAAGGCCCAAGCGTTGCTTCATTCCCAGCGAATACTGTTTTGCCAGCCGGTCGCCAAACTCGGTCAGCCCTACCAGTTCCAGAGCATCTTCCACATCAGCTTTCGGCAGTCCCAAAATGCGGCGGATAATGTCAAGATTTTCCCGCCCGGTGAGATTCGCGTAGAAAGACGGCGCTTCGATGAAAGAGCCGATCTCTTTGAGAATAGCAATCCGATCCTGCGGAAACTGTTTCCCATCAATGGTAAAGCTGCCTTTTGTGGGAGCGGTCAACCCCAACAGCATTTTCATGGTAGTGGATTTGCCTGCCCCGTTCGGGCCAAGAAAACCATAAATGCTGCCCTTGCGAATATGAAGCGAAACATGATTGACCGAAGTGAAGTTCTTATATTTCTTGGTCAAATGTTCCGTTGTAATGATATAGTCCATAGAAACATCTCCTTTCGATGCTTCTATGGTACAACTTCAACCTGACATCTACATTCTCCCGTCCTTACTTTTACCTTACTTTTCAAGGAACAAGAACGCAGAATGGACAGCCCATGATATAATAGAAACAAATAAAATCAGATTGGAGAAACTGCTATGGATAATTCCTTTTTACATACTAAAAGGCTCCTGTTGGTAGATGATGAACAGGAACTATTGAAAATGGTTTCAGATATATTGAAAGATGCAGGATTTGAAACTGTCCTTACCGCAATGACGGTCAAAGAAGCTATTTTGACCGCAAAAGAGGAAACTCCCGATTTAATTGTTTTGGATGTCATGCTGCCGGATGGGGATGGCTTTTCTCTGATGCAACATTTCCGCACTTTTACCAATGTGCCGATCATTTTCTTAACTGCAAAGGACGAAGCAGCAGACAAATTATCGGGATTGGGGCTTGGTGCAGATGACTACATTTCTAAGCCCTTTATGCCGCAGGAACTGTTACTGCGTATCTATGCGGTACTGCGGCGGACCTACAAAGAGGATTCACCGCTGCTTGTTTTGGATGGATGTACGATTGATTTCAGCCGGGCCGAAGTCCATAAGGGCAGCGAAATTATCTCCCTGACAGCCAAAGAACATACTTTACTTGAAACGCTTGCCCGTAATGCTGGAAAGATTGTTACCGTAGATGCGCTTTGTGAAGCCCTCTGGGGGGATAATCCTTTTGGCTACGAAAACAGCCTCAATGCTCATGTCCGGCGCGTCCGGGAAAAAATTGAAACCGATCCATCAAAACCCGTGTCCCTAATAACCATTAAAGGATTAGGCTATAAGCTGATAGCAAGGAAGTGATGTCATGAAATCATTCGGAAGTTATATATCTAAATATCTTGTGTCGTTCGTTGCCTTTATTCTGATATTGCTTTTTCTTAATGCAGTAGTATTCGGTCTGACTTTTCAAAAGATTGTGACCGAGGATTATGGCGATTCATCCCCGCAAGCCATGTTGGAAATGACTGCTACCGCCGCTACACCGGAACAATTATCGGATGAGGCGGTGCAAATGCTCCGACAGAATCATATTTGGGCGATCTACTTGAACACAGATGGTCAATGTTATTGGTCGGTTGATTTGCCGGACAATGTGCCGAAAAATTACACAATTCAAGATGTCGCACTATTTTCAAAAGGGTATATTGAGGATTACCCGGTTTTTATTTGGAACACCGATGATGGGTTGTTGGTGCTGGGCTATCCCACAGACAGCTACACAAAACTCACCAGCAATTACTATTCCATTGCAGCACTTCAACGACTCCCCATCTTTGTGCTGGGGATGCTTGGCTTGGATTTGCTGTGCCTCTTTTCAGCCTATTACTTTTCCAAACGCAGAATCATTCACAATACCGAACCGATTGTGTCCGCTGTGAAAACTTTGGCAGACGGAAAGCCAGTTTCACTTCATATCAGCGGAGAACTATCGGAAATTGCAAGCAGTGTAAACAAAGCTTCTTCCATTTTGAATAGGCAAAATGAAGCGCGGGCGAACTGGATCAGCGGCGTTTCCCATGACATCCGCACACCTCTCTCCATGATTATGGGGTATGCGGACCGTATTGCAGAAAGTAAAGCTGCCAGCAAGAGCATCCGTGAACAGGCGGAAATAGTACGGAAGCAAAGTGTAAAAATCAAAGAGCTGGTGCAGGATTTGAATTTAGTATCGCAGTTGGAATATGAGATGCAGCCGCTTCATAAAGAGATGGTTCGCTTATCCAAACTACTGCGATCCTATGTAGCAGACCTGTTGAATACAGGAATTTCCGATAGCTACAACATCGGAATTAAGATCACTCCTGACGCCGAAAATGCTGTGTTGGAATGTGATGCCAGATTGATTTCGCGAGCTGTAAACAACCTTGTCCAGAACAGCATGAAACACAACCCACAGGGCTGTGAAGTCTGCCTTTCGCTTACAGCATCGCAAAACCATCTTATCTTGGCGGTTACGGATAACGGAACGGGTCTGTCTGCTGAAAAGCTGCAAGAGCTGGAAGAAAAACCGCATTATATGGAAAGCACAGATGAACGGCTTGATTTAAGACATGGGCTTGGATTGCTGATTGTCCAACAAGTCGCCATAGCTCATAACGGCACTTTCAAACTTACTAATGTTTTCCCGAAAGGGTGTGAAGCCACTTTAATATTCCCGTATATCGGATAAACAGGCAAGTACAAATCTATAAGAAAACGCCAGATTTCCGTGAGGGAAAACTGGCGCGCCAAGAACAGCCATTATTATACTGAATTACATGGAACGATAATGCCGATGCAATGTTATACTTGCCCGGAGGAGGAGCAATGCTTTTTTTAACTGATGTAGATCATGTGAGCTTTGAAAAAGCAAACGAGACACGGCAAAATAACCTCCAATCGGCTACCGTGTCCCTGCAAGTCGTCATTGGTTTGTGTAGACGCAAAGAAACGGCGGCTCTGAAAATCAAAGCCGCCGCTTCAAATGGGCGTGTTGATAGGCTGCTGTACGACGGCTTTTTTTCTTTTGCCGTCGTGCGGCAGCTTGTTCCTTTTGCGTTTATCTTAACAAGCAATCCTCACAGAAATGTCACCGACACACGCTGTTTCGACAGAATAATGGGCTGAAATCTCACGAACCTGTGAGATTTGAAAAACCGGGAGAATAATCTCCCGGTTTTCATCGCAAATATTTAATTCTGCCGCAGTCTCTCTACAACGCTTTGCTTAACATTTTGCATGAAAGTTATGACGGGAGTTGCCAAGCAGACCAGTAAAACAATAGCTGCGACAACCAACAGAGAAAATACAGGATAGTGAAAAGCTGCATAAGGAACCATTTTTCTAAAGGCTGAGTATATCGGAATATATATCGCTGTTCCCAGTGTGGCAAGCAGTAGGAAAGAAATACTCCAATAATACCCGCCTTCCCAAAGCAATACATTTCTAATTTGCTTTTTCGTCATTCCTATACTTTCAAGTGTGGCAAATTCATGTTTCCGAGTATTTACACTAACAACCATTGTGTTAATGAAATTCATAATTCCTATCAGCAAAAATACAGTGGACAACCCTGCGGCTATAATCCTTGAGGTCAGCAAATATCCGGCCATTTCTTGCTGCTTTTCATATCGTGACAGAATCGTAATGCTCGGTGACGAAGCAGTAATGGATTGAAGCTGCTCCATAATCCCTTTATCATAACTGCTATCAATAGTATCAAAAGCAATCCGAAAGATTTTAGTTTCTCCAGACAACTTCTCTAATGCCTGCTCACTGATATACAAATCAGGGGCAGTACCTCTCTCATTTCCTCGACCACTCTGAAAATCAGCGTCCAGAAAGCCAGTTGCCACTGTAAAGACCTGTTCCCCGGACTCACCGACAACGGTGATTGCTTGCCCTGGCTGAATCAATAGGTTTCCCTCATCATCCGTCATAGCGGACAAAACCACCAACTCTCCCTTTTCAAAGGCGGTTAAGTCAATAGGCTTATCAAGCGTTTTATTAAGTTCTTCGATATATCTGGAATCTATTCCGTAAACGCCGCTCCAAAAATTATCTGTATAGTTTTTTCGTGTTTCCGCATTTGAAAAATCAAGACCTGATACGCCATCCAAGGAATCAATATATTTCCCGAATACATTTTCGTCGTAAATGACATCCATAGTGGGCCACGGTGAAGCAGAATAAGTGACGCGCAGATTTTCAATTCCCTGCATTGTTTCAATTTGCTGCAACATTTCATCAGAGAGCAGGTTTCCTTCTTCGGAAATGCTGTAAGTCAATGCGAAATCACTTTCTCCCCATTGATTTACAAAATTGTCGGGACTTAGGCTTGATAGTAGACCAGCAGAAACCAAAAACAATATTAAGCCTAAAAATAAGGACGCAAAAGTAAGGAAAGCGCTTTTAGGGTTTCTAAAAATATTATCTCGTGCCATCCGGGATAATTTTGTTCTATGGCTCTTATGATCTCGGTAACTCCTTGTATTTGCCTCCGTATAGCGTGAAGCCGCAACAGGAGAAATACTTGCAGCTATTTTCGCTGGTTTCATGCTGCCGATGATTGCAGTAAAAAATGTGAAGATTGCGGCACCCGCAAAAATAATGGGGGAAAAGGACACTATCTCCCCAAGGTCTGTATCGCCTGAGTACATTATATTCATGGCAAACGGAACAAGTCCAAGCGAAACAATACCACCGACAATCAGGCCGCTGGGAATACCGATCACCGCCGTTCTGAATATTTGAGAACGCACGATTCGCTTGATTTGTCTTTTTGTCGTGCCTATCGTTTTAAGCTGTCCATAGAATTGTGTATCTCTTGAAATTGAGATATACAGAATGTTATAAATCAGCAAATAGCCGCTGATAATGATAAAGACGATAATAGCAGCCAGTGGAAGAACAATGGTGGTGGAATTACTCTGAGCAATAGGTACAATTTCAAAGGACTGACTTTCTGTAAACGAAATCTTCCGTTTTAGTTTTTCACAGGATCGCAGGGCATTACTGTCATCAGAAAAAGAAATCATTGCGGTAGACACACTATCAAAGGGAAGCCCTGTTTGTGTTGCAAAAAGCTCCGAAACATAAGCAGCACCACGGTTGCCTGCACGCGAAGCCGAATAATCTGTGTAATAGCCTGACAAAACAAATTCATCGGAGCTGTATTGATAATCTGTTCCGAGCTGATAGGAAAGGGAAATATTCATCCCTATCTGTGGATCATCAATCCCCATTGCACGCAAAGCCCATGTAGGGAGCATAATTTCATTTTTTGCTTGCGGATAATCTCCGTGTATATCCGAAATTGTTGGTACACGGTGTTCTTGCCATTCTGTTTCGTCTATCCAAGTAATACTCAGCAGGGCATCGTCCATTCCAGATGTATCAATGCTGCCCAATCTCTGACTGACACCAACTACGGATACCAAGCTGGATCGGCTCAATTCTTCATATTGTTCTTCTGAGAGGCTTGTAATTGCCACATCCGCAGTCGTGCCCATCGCACGAATTTGCTGCATTTGATAGGTTTCAAAATAACTGCACCCCAAACTAAACACAGATGTAATCATAAAGGCGGTCAAGAATAATGCGATGGTAACGAAAACATTTCTCTGCTTATTAGCGCGGTAGCTTCTTTTGGCAAGACGATTGATTGTTGCCTGATTATTGTTCCCAAATAAAATATCATCCATCAATGTCACCCCCTGTCACTGTGCGATTTTTCCGTCCTCAATACGGATAATTCGGTCGGCAAGCTGGGCAATTTCATTGTTATGGGTAATCATTACAAGCGTTTGATGGAACTTCTGACTTGTAACTTTCAGCAAACCAAGAACATCACTACTTGTCCGGCTATCCAAATTGCCTGTCGGTTCATCTGCAAGTATAATAGCTGGTTTGGAAACAAGGGCGCGGGCAATCGCTACACGCTGCTGCTGGCCGCCGGACAGATTGTTAGGCATACTGTTCAGCTTTCCATCCAGCGCCAGCATTTTCACAACTTCGTCCATGAATCGTTTATCAACGGTATCACCGTCCAGCTCCACCGGCAGGACAATATTTTCATAGACATTCAGCACAGGAACAAGATTGTAATTCTGAAAGATAAACCCGATGTTACGTCTGCGGAAGATGGTAAGCTGTTCATCCTTGAGTTTCGATAATTCTTTCCCTTTTACTTTAATACTGCCGGAAGTTGGCGTATCTAACCCGCCCATCATGTTCAGCAAAGTAGACTTACCGCTGCCGGAAGTACCAACAATGGCAACAAATTCACCTTCCTCAATGGATAGGGTCACGCCATCCAATGCTTTTGTAATGTTCGGTTCGGTGCCGTAATATTTCTTCAAATCTGTCGTTTGTAATATGTTCATATAGAACACCACCCTTTCTTTTTGATGGCTCTATCATAAAAGGTAAACCTCACAGGAATGTCACGAGCTATAAATTATTTTTGGACAATTCGGTTCTAAATGTCATAAGCCTGTGACATTTATTCTTCGGCGTACTTACTCTGTTCTCGAAGCAGGAAAACAGAAAAGGTTGACCCCTTCCCAACCTCGGATGTTACCCGAATATAACCGCCTTGCAAGGTTACGATCTCACGAGCCAGATACAGACCAATACCAATTCCATCTACATCATGTACGATGTCCTCCCGATAGAACCGCTTGAAAATTGCCCCCTGATGCTGTTCTGAGATGCCAATGCCTGTATCAGTAATGTCAATTTTCACATACATTTCCCAACTTTCAACCGAAACACGGATTTGACCGCCCTCCGGCGTATATTTCACCGCATTATCCAAAATGTTGAACAGCGCTTCACCTGTCCATTTTCTGTCATGAGAAACGATCAAGCTCTCCGGGCAGTCCACTTGAACATTGATCTGTTTTTTCTCGGCGTTCAGAAGGATACCTCCCAATGCGGCGGCAAGCGTGTCATAAAGCGGCTGGCTTTTCTTTTCCAGAGAAATGACACCTGTTTCCAGACGCGAGGTTTTAATCATAGCCTGCATGAGAAAATCCAGTTTATCAAGTTGGGTGGCCTGTGCTGTAAGAAACTCTTTTTGCTTTTGCACAGGGATTTCATTTTCAAGCAGGGTGCTGTTAATCATTTTCAAGTTCGCAATCGGGGTCTTGACCTGATGAGAAATGTCGGAAATCAGTTCTTGCAGGTCAGCCCGTTCTTGTGCAATGCTGTTCTTGTTTTCCTGCATGACTTCATATAAACGGTTCAGCCGATATTCAATTTTATAGAAAAGACTTTCTTCTTCAATAATCTGTTTCGGCTGCATATTCCCGGACAACATATTATCTATCAGACTACAAAAGCTATCGGAGAACATTGCTAGTTTACGCCGAACCAGCACCATAAAACAAACAGCGCAAAGCAGCACAAAGATGCCGAACAATACTACATACCAGACAGCGGTTATATTCTGAGTTAGCCCATACAAAGCTGCTGAAACCGTCCCCATTGCCACCAGCAGGAGAACAGCTAAAAAGAGACAGGCTTTGTTGACAGAGAGTTTTCGCCCATTCATTTCAGCACCCCTCCAATCCACATATAACCCATACCATATACCGTTTTGATGTACTGACGGTCGGGTGTTTCAATTTTGTTTCGTACCCGGCTGATAGCCGCAGTCAGAGCGTGTTCATCCACGAAATTTCCGTCTGCGTCCCACAATTTTTCCAACAAGACTTGCCGGGTCAAAACAATCTGTGGATTTTTCATCAGAATTTTCAAAAGTCGATATTCCAGTGGTGTGAATGTAAGTGGCTTTCCTGATAGAGTAGCACTCATTTCTGAAAAATTGATGGTCAGTATGTCATCCTCATAAGTATCACCACCATATTGTTTTGTCAGCCTCCCTAGCACTACCGCCAGTTTCTTTTGAAAGACACTCATAGGGAAAGGTTTTGTCACATAATCTTCTGCGCCCAGTTCATACCCTTTGAGCATATCGCTTTCCATATCATTTGCGGTCAGAAAGATAATAGCGGTATCGGGGCGGCGCTCTTTTACCTCCCGGCAGAAGTCAAAACCGTTCCCGTCCGGCAAATTTACATCCAGCACAATCAGGTCATAGTCCTGCTTCGTCAAGAAACTACCGGCCACTGATTTTGTCAGTGCAGAATCAACCGTATAGCCCGCAGTATTCAAGTTATAGCATAAAGTATGATTCAAAAGTCGATCATCCTCGACTACTAAAATTCGCATGGTATCACACTCCTTCATTTTCAGTGTAGCACCCAAATGTCACAGAAACCTCACAATATTTCTGATTTTATTTTAGATACCAACTTCTGATCTTCGGGACAAATTTAATTATAAGTACATTTTACATCACATTTTCAGCGTCATCAATTCTCTTAGCACGAAATTAAATATGCAGTGAAATGAAATTTGACGCCGTTCAAATGTTGCCACATGAAATGTAAAATTACATTAGGTGGTGATGCTATGAAAATTGAACGTGACGAACGCAAATTTGACTTTCACGGGATCGGACTTGCTATCAAGAAAGCCCGTGAGCGTG
>OLOU01002362.1_pt1 | contig 10841 bp, 9 predicted proteins | sample 1672101 | NCBI WGS metagenome assembly OLOU01 (sample SAMEA3136645, study PRJEB25190) | human gut metagenome | biome: human gut; feature: human-associated habitat; material: faeces | place: Austria | collected 2013
TGTGTGTAATAGTACATTGATATGTAAGCCATCTATTGTATGTGGTGTAACAACCAGCCAGCTTAAGAAACTGACAATCACAGGATAAATATCATGATCCCCATTTGCCTGGGCAATTTCACTAGATAATAATAATACAATTACGATAGAGATACATGAAATGGCTGCATAATTCAATGCTTCAAAGATTGGATTAAAAATTTTTAATTCCATAATAAGTGGAAAAACAGCACCTAATCCCCCACGATCATTAACTAGTACATTTATCCAAAATATTCCAACAGCGCCTGTAAGAGATATTGGCATATAATTTTGGAATGTATTTTTAATCGCATTTAAGTATTTATTCTGAGTACATCTCATAGCCACCCAGGATAAAGCATCTACTAATTTATTCATCCCATCACCCCTTTCGCACTCCCATCTTACATTTTTCAATAGAAAAAGTCCATCACTAAGATGGACTATTCAAAAAGAAGGATTTAAAAAACAATCTTCGCAATAATTCTAGCTTTAATAACACCTTCATGATTTTCAATCACTTTAGTGATATCTTCTGATAAATCATTTGTATCAATGACAGTATATGCATATTCACCACGTGCTTTATTGACCATGTTTTCAATGTTCATGCTCTTTTTCGCAAATGCGTTCGCAAATACTGCTAACATGTTAGGAATATTCTTATGAATAATACATACACGATATGTTGTAGTACGTGGTTCTACAACTGTAGGTAAGTTAACAGAGTTCTGGATATTACCATTTTCTAAGTAATCAATCATTTCTTTTACGGCCATAGTTGCACAGTTATCTTCTGATTCTGGAGTAGAAGCACCTAAGTGTGGCAATACAACTGTATTTTCAGTTTCTACAAGTTCTTTAGAACCAAAGTCTGTAATATAACGTGCCACTTTTCCTGATTTTAATGCTTTAATGATATCTTCAGTATTTACTAATGTATCACGTGCAAAGTTTAAGATACGTACACCGTCTTTCATCATTGCAAGTGACTTCTTATTAATCATGTTCTTTGTATCAGGAGTTGCTGGTACATGGATAGTAATATAGTCACATTCCTTGAATAATTCTTCTACAGTAGCTGCTTTATGAACCCATTTAGATAGTTTCCATGCTGCATTAACACTGATATATGGATCATAACCATATACTTCCATACCTAATTTAACAGCTGCATTGGCTACATTCACACCAATTGCACCTAAACCAATAACACCAAGCTTCTTACCATCAATTTCAGGACCAACAAACTGGCTCTTACCTTTTTCTACAGTTTTTCCAAAATCATCAGCTGGTAATGTCTTTACCCATTCAATACCAGGAATTACCTGTCTTGAACTTAAGATTAAAGCACATAATACTAATTCTTTAACCGCATTCGCATTAGCCCCTGGTGTATTAAATACACAGATTCCTTTTTCAGTACATTTATCTACAGGAATATTGTTGACACCTGCACCTGCTCTTGCGATAGCCTTTAATTCAGCTGGGAAATCATAGTCATGTAATTTAGCTGATCTAACTAAGATCCCATCTTCATGTTCTAAATTATCACCGACTTCATAATTATCATCAAAGATTTCTAAGCCCTGTTCAGAAATCTTATTTAAAGTTTTAATCTTATACATATTACTTACGTTTCTCCTCGAATTCTTTCATGAAATTAACTAAATATTCTACACCTTCATATGGCATTGCATTGTAGATAGATGCTCTAATACCACCTACACTACGGTGTCCTTTTAAGTTTGTCATACCTGCCGCAATAGATTTCTTTACAAATTCAGCATCTAATTCCTTAGATGGTGTTGTGAAAGTCACATTCATATTAGAACGTGCATCTTTCTTTGCATGTGGTTTATAGAAATCAGACTGATCTAAGTAGTCATAAAGAAGTTTAGCTTTCTTTTCATTCTTTTCCTTCATCACTTCTAGTCCACCCTGTTCATCAATCCATTTCACTACAAGACCTAACATATAAATAGCCCAGCATGGTGGTGTGTTATACATAGAATCCTTTTCTAACATAGTATCTAATTCAGAAAGAACTGGAATATTAGCTGGATGTGGTTTAACTAGATCTTCTCTAATAATCACAACACCAAGTCCGGCAATACCCATATTCTTTTGTGCACCGGCATAAATAACACCATATTTAGAAACATCTACAGGTCTTGATAAGATATCAGAAGACATATCTACTACAAGTGGTGCGCCCTTTGTATCTGGTACATAGTTCCACTCTGTACCATAGATAGTGTTGTTGTTACAAAGATGTACATAATCAACACCTTCACGAATATCTAACTGATCCTGCGTAGGAATTTCTGTAAAATCGTTGTCCTTACCGTTATAGGCAATATGAACATCCCCAAACTTAGCCGCTTCTTTTGCCGCTTTACCAGAGAAGCTTCCTGTAACGATATAATCTGATTTACCATTCACCATAAGATTTAAGGCAATGTTTGTGAATTCCTGTGTTGCCCCTCCTTGTAATAATAGAATCTTATAGTTATCTGGAATATTTAAAACTTTCTTTAAAGTTGCTTTTGTATCATCAAAAATCTTTTGGTATGTTGAGGAACGATGACTCATCTCCATTACGCTCATTCCTGAGCCTTTATAATTCAGCATCTGATCTGCTGCTTCCTTTAATACCTCTACAGGTAACTGAGATGGTCCTGCAGAAAAATTATAAACCCTCTTATCTGTCATTTTCGATTTCCTCCTCGTTAATTTATATGCATTATATTAGTTTAATACAAATTTGTCCACTGATATTATTAAAAAATACAAATAATTTGAAAATTATTTCAGATTGTATACAATATAGGTGCATTTTGATAGAGATAGACTCATCTTGATAAATCATTATAATTAGAATTAAGAAAGAGGTGGCTTATGAAGAAATTTAAGAATGCAACAATGAATGATATTTTTGCAGGTGTTATTGTTGCTTTTATATCTATTCCTATATCCATGGGTTATGCTCAGGTAGCAGGTCTACCAATGGTCTATGGTTTATATGGTTCTTTGGTTCCTATTCTCGTATTTAGTTTATTTACTACGAGTCATGATTTTGTATTTGGTGTAGATGCAGCCCCTGCAGCTCTTACTGGAAGTGCATTGGCGACTCTTGGTATTACTGCAGGAACTAAAGAAGCAATGCAGGTGGTCCCTGTTATTGCACTCATGGTTGCTTTATGGTTGATTTTCTTTTCAATCATTAAAGCAGGACGTGCTGTTAAGTATATTTCTACACCTGTCATGGGTGGATTCGTAACAGGTATCTGTTTATCTATTATTATGATGCTTGTTCCTAAACTCTTTGGTGGGACAACAGGAACAGGTGAAATATTCGAATTAGTCAATCATATTATTAAAGAGTTACCACTCTTTAATGGTTTATCTTTTGTATTAGGTATTAGTACCCTTGTCATTATTCTTGTCGTAAAGAGAATAAATAAGAAGATTCCTATGCCTATTCTTATGATGTTTATCGGTGCTTTATTGACTGCCCTATTCCCTTTAGAAAAATATGGAGTAAAACTGTTACCTCATGTTGATCCAGGTTTACCAAAACTTGTGATTCCTTCTATTGCCCATGTAGATATTTCTGCTTTATTCTTTACTACATTATCTATTGCGATCGTTGTACTCGCACAGACTTTATTATCTGCACAGGGTAATGCAATGAAAGATGGCTATAAATTAGATGGAAATAAAGAAATATTTGCCTATGGTATGGCTGAACTGGCTACTTCACTTGTAGGATGCTGTCCGACGAATGGGTCTGTTTCTAGAACTGGTCTCGCAAGACAGTATGGATGTAAGACTCAGGTCATGAGCTTATCAGCTGCTGCGACTATGGCACTTCTTCTATTATTTGGTACAGGTTTTATTGAATATCTTCCTGTTCCTATTTTAACTGCGATTGTGATTACTGCCTTACTTGGTGCCTGTCACTTTGCGTTAGGTCAACGTTTATTTAAAGAAAGTAGAAATGAGTTCTATATCTTTATGGCAGCATGTTGTGGAGTACTTATCTTTGGGACTATTTATGGTGTAGTAATTGGTATTGTTTTATCATTCCTCGCTGTAGTTATTAAGGCTGTCACTCCACCAGCCCATTTCTTAGGTGTTATTCCCGGACAGACAGGTTTCTTTAACCTAGAGAAGAATGCGAATGCAAGACCAATTAAACATACTATTATTTATCGTTTCCCAGGAAATCTATTCTTTGCGAATATTGATAAGTTCCAGGAAGATATAGAAAAAGCGATTAAAGAAGATACTGAGCAGGTTATTGTAGATGCTTCTGGTATTAGTAATATTGATTTTACTGCAATTGATCGTTTGATTATCTTCTATAATGATCTACAGAAAAGAAATATAGATTTCTATTTAACACGTCATATGGATCATCTTAATCAAGCATTAAGAGAAAATGGTGGTATAGAAATAATTACAAGTGGTCATGTAAGACGTACAATGCAGCAGGCATTATTAGATTGTGGGCTTGTCCCTCCTTATCCATTAGAAGATTTAGAAACATCACATATCTCATTTATACAGCCTGAATTAGAATGGGCTTTTGGAAATGAAGCTGAAAAGTATAAACAGAAGATGACTCAAGAAATGTTGGATAAGATTCATTCTAAAACAGACTTATCTCCTGATCTATTAAAGGATATTGAAAATCATACAGACTTTGGTGAACTAGGTTTGATTGAAGCGGATGAATTCTTATCAAGACTAGAAATGCATATTCCAGAAATCATGGAAAAGATTCATGAAAATGAGCAATATGTAGAAGAACGACTCGAACAATATCGTGATCGCATTGAAGAAAAGTTACAGGAAATGAATCCTGAAACATTACGTGTATTAAAACAGTACCGTAGCAAATATGAAAAGAAGCTGCAGGAATTAAATCCTCATGCTTTTAATCATTATAAAGAGCTCCATCAGAAACATTTAGAAAAATTGGAGAAAAACAAAAAGTGAAGATGAATCCATCTTCACTTTTTACATTAAGGAGTAATACAATTATCAAATATTATCCGAGGATTTTCAAAGCAGCATCTAATACCTTTTCACCGTTCATCATACCATAGTCACGCATATTGATGACTTCAATTGGTGTAGATGTTAATTCTCTTAATCTCTTTTCCATATGACGAACTTGTGGGCCTAACATAATGACATCCCAGTCATTGAGTTCTTTTTCTGCATCTGTTACTGGGAGAGCCTTAACTTCCATTTCAATGCCTTTATCTTGTGCTGCCTTTTCCATCTTTAATACAAGCATACTTGTTGACATACCAGCATTACATACCAATAAGATTTTCTTCATAAGTCTCTCTCCTTCCTTCATATTTATTATATATTCATTAAATTCCATTGAATTATTCAATGTGAAATTAGAAACAAACTTATCAATATTTGTATATCATTCAAGTACTATTATGATAAAAATATATCAAAAAAGTGAAGACAGTCTTCACTTCATTGTTTTATCCCAGACATCTGCTATATTACGACCTACATCTTCTGGATGATGCGCATCACTTGCAGTAATCATCTGGATATGATGTTTTTTAAAGGTCTGTAATAACTGATCGGATAAGCCTATATCAGGTGTATGATAACGATAGTAACATCCTACATTGTTTTCTGCTTTCATATGATGTTCATTTAATAATTCAGCAAGTTCATCATATGTAGGCTGTAAGTCATAAGTAGGATAATGGCCAAACATCTTGATCGTATCTGGATGTGCAAGCTGTGTAAATAAATCAGATTTTACAAGTGAGAAAACACATTCATAGTATCTCTTATAAATTTCATCCACAGGATACTTGTTCCATAAGATTTCTTCTGACCATTTCATATCATAGAGTTTACCATCAATAGAATGAATGGCTCCTACTAAGAAATCAAAATGATAAGGTTTTAATATTTCTCGAATTGTTTCTTCATATTCAGGTACATAACATACCTCTAAACCAAAAGACACCTTAATAGGTAAATCCATTGCCTTGATTTCTTTAATCAAAGCACAATATTCATCTAAAGTACTATGAAACTTCATTTCTCTATTGTTTAACCATTCTTCTTGATAAGGAGATGCTTTTCTTACGCCTTCATAAACAGGTCTAAATTCTTTAAAACGATGTGTGTGATCAAGAATCTGTATTTCATCCATGCCATTCTTTACTGCACTTTCCACAAACTGTAGTACATACTCTTTTGAGAGATCTCCATATTCTAGATGCATATGTCCATCTATCATAAATATCACCTTCCTTTTTTTGGGATTATAACACATACATATATATAGTTGTAGAAATATGATAAATATTTTAGATAATTCTAAGAAAGTGATTCATATGTCTGACAAGGAAATAAGTGAAGCAGGTTTTAATGTAATACATTAGGATTATCTGATTTATAAGAATCATATCCCTATTGTACTGATTTCTTCTACTGAATATGATCCTGAAATCGAGATTACGTTAAAATAAAATCACTATAAGAAAATATCTTCCTATAGCACAAGATTAAGTCTATTATTTATATTAGATACTCTTTATACAGCTTATTTAAGAGACATTATGAAGAGAATATTGAAAAGAAGACAGTATACTATAATAAAAATGACGAGGGAATAAATATGGATATACGTGCTATTGTATGTGATGTAGATGGAACATTACTGACTAGTAAACAGGTCGTAGATGAAAGAACTGTTACAGCTATTAAGAAAGCAAGAAGTAAAGGTATATTATTTGGAATATGTACAGGTAGAGATGCAGATAGTGTAAGAAATCATATAAAATCATGGGGTATTGAAGGATGTATTGATTTTGTAGTGGGTTCTGGAGGTTCTGAGATTGATGATTATATTCTTGATATATATCAGGAGAATCATACTTTGAGTCCTGAATTAATTAAAGAAATCATGAATCATTACAAAGATATGGATTGTAACTTTACAATCTGTCATGAAGGTATTCTATATGCACCTAAGGATGATGACTATATTAGAAATATGGCTGAAGGTGATGGAATTGAATATAGAGTTGTAGATTTTGATACATTCTTAACACGTCCTTATCGTAAATTGATGATTATATGTAATCCAAGCTATATGCCTCAGATAGTGGAACGTTCTAAATCATTTAAGAATTGAGAATATAAAGCGTCTGCCTTAGTGACTACCAGTTTTTTATATGAATATATGAATCCTCATGTGTCTAAGTCTAATGGTTTAAAAGAGGCTTTAGCCCTTCATGATATTTCTATATCTCAATGTATAGCTTTTGGTGATGAAGATAATGATATAGATATGTTGGAAGAAGCAGGTGTTGGTGTAGTAATGGAAAATGGGTCTATTCATGCGAAAGCTGTCGCTAACTATGTCACAAAGAATAAAGATTCTAATGGAATAGGTGTATTTATTGAAAAGTTTATATAAGCTTTTTTATCATTTTTTGAGCGTTTTTTTAGAAAAATGATATAATGTGAGATGGTTAAGAAAGGAGTCAATAAAATGGCAAAAGTTGATATTATTTCTGGATTCTTAGGTGCTGGTAAAACAACACTTATTAAAAAATTATTAAATGAATCTTTAAAAGATGAAAAGTTAGTACTCATTGAAAATGAGTTTGGTGAAATTGGAATTGATGGTGGTTTTATGCGTGATGCAGGTATTACTGTCAATGAATTAAGTCAGGGTTGTATTTGTTGCAGTCTTGCAGGGGACTTCGAAACAGCTTTAAAGGAAGTTGTAGATACATATCATCCTGATCGTATTATTATTGAACCAACAGGTGTTGGTAAGTTATCTGATATTATTGCGGCTGTACAGAAGGTACATGGTGCTGATTTAACACTTGATCGTTTCTTTACTGTAGTAGATGCAAAGAAATGTAAGATGTATCATAAGAACTTTGGTGAGTTCTTTAATAACCAGATTGGTGCAGCAAGCTGTGTAATCTTAAGCCGTTCACAGGATGTGTCTGAAGAAAAGATTGCGGAATGTTTAGATATTATTAGAGAATTAAATCCTCATGCACCAGTCGTTACTACTCCATGGGACCAGATTACAGGTGATATGATTCTTGAAGCAAGTAATCATAAGGATGCTTTAGAAAAGGCATTGATTGCGGCTGAAAAGGAACATCAGGAAAGTGTTCATGGACGTCATCATGAACATCATCATCACCACGATCATGACCATGAATGTGAATGTGGACACCATCATGATCATGACCACGAATGTGAACATCACCATGAACATGATCATGAATGTGAATGTGGTCATCATCACGATCATGAACATCATCACCATGATGGAGAAAGCACATTATACTATGATGAAGAAGATATGCATGATGCAGATGAAGTATTCAATAGTATTGGTATTGAAACAGCACATCCATTTACTAAAGAAGAACTTGATGATAAGTTAAAGACTTTAGGTACTGATGACTCTTTAGGTCATATTCTTCGTTCTAAAGGTATTGTGAAGGGTACTGATGGTAAGTGGTTTGAGTTTGACTTTGTAAGTGGTGATTATGAAATCCGTGAATGTACACCAGATGTTGGTGGAAGAATGTGTGTGATTGGTGAAAAGCTTGATGCACATAAAATCTATGATTTAATGAAAGGTTAATGTATGGATAATTTAGAAACAAGAATTTATCTATTTACTGGCTTTTTAGAAAGTGGTAAAACAACATTTATCAACGATACAATTATTAATACTGACTTCTGTGATTATGAGACATCTGTGCTTATTGTGACAGAAGAAGGTGAAGTAGAATATAATGTAGCAGCCATTAAGGAACATAACTGTGAAATCGTTTATGTAGAGAATGAAGAAGACTTGACTGCCGATTTCTTTAAGGATTTAAAGGAGAAATATCATCCTACACAGGTTCTTGTAGAATTTAATGGTATGTGGAATGTAGATCAGTTTGTAGAATCAAAATTCCCTGAAAACTGGGATGTTGTACAGATTCTAACTACTATCAATGCCTCTACTTTCCAGCTTTATGTGAATAACATGCGTGCACTCTTATTCCAACATTGTGCTAAGAGTGATTTAGTCATCTTTAACCGTATTGAAGATGGTATGAAGAAGTCTACTTTAAGAAACAACATCAAGGCAATGAATCCTGTATGTCAGATCATCTATGAAAATAAAGATGGTTCTGTAAATACTATGCAGGATGATGAATTACCATATGATTATACACAGGATCATTTAGAAGTGGCTGATCATGATTTTGGTATCTTCTGTTATGATGCGATGGAACATCCAGAACGTTATGATCAAAAGACAATTAAAATCAAAGGTAAATTCATAGGTCGTGATAAAGTGATTCCTAATGGTTTTATTCTTGGTCGTTATGCAATGGTATGCTGTGAACAGGATACTTCATTAATTGGTATGCTTTGCGTAAGTGAATATGCGTCTAAATTCATACCTAATGAATGGCTTCTATTAGAAGGTCATACACATATTGAATATGACCCATCTATGAATGCGAATATCTGTGTTCTTGATGTAGATCATGTTGAAGGGGCTAAACCTTTAGACAACGAATATGTTACATTTGATTAATCCAGGATTATTTCCTGGATTTTTTCGTATTATAAAACTAGATATTACGTATAGTAAATAGTACTACTTCACACATTCCATGTATTTAACTAAAGTCATTAATTCTATTCCCAAAAAACCATAAAAATCATTTAAATGTGTCATAAAAAATCAATCATGTAAGCCTCTAAATTATAGAGCATCCTAACATAATTTATTATGCACTATTGTTTTAGGAATGTATGTTTTAGAACTATGTAATAGTTCTTTAGGAGCAGTTCATAAACTATATTATTTTCAAATGTTTTTTAGCGGTAATAGAAAAGGTGTCTGCTATTTTATAGCAAACACCCTTTCTTAATGACACGAAGGTATTAGTTTTCTTTATCTTAATACCATTGCCTATTTCACTTAAGGAAGCATATCATGAGTATCATTATGATATTTTTGCTGCGTAATATTATCATCTAAAGCAGCATTTTACTTAAAAAGAGCGATTTCATTTAATACATAAGTTAAATTCTAGAATTACTTATGCTTATTTAAGATTAAAAAACCAAATATAATAATAAGTGCAATAATAACAATGCAACTAGCAAAAATAAAATCAAGGATAACAATATGATTAATTCCTGGTTGAGATAAATAACTATTACTAAGCAATGAATCAATAATATAAACCATTAGATAGGCTAAAAGAATTGAGACAATAAATTTTATAATCATTTTATTTTTTATTGTACTATTTCCTCCCGTTAAAAATATTTAGTACTTATAATTATATTGTAATATATTTATATAGAATATTACGGACTTTTAATCTTCAGTCTTTTTCATATAATCATTTAAATGAATACCATTTTTTAAAGCATCTATGACATGATCTTTATCGATCAAATTTTCTACCTTTTCATCTAAAATCATTCCAATAAAGCGGGCATCATCATCAATTGTAAAAGGACAATAGAAATAGAAATGATTCCCATCTTTAAATTCAAAGCGATAATCAAGAACATACCAATCTCTAGCAATCGGTGTTCCATAATTTTCATAGCGATGTTTTAAAAGAAGTTCTACACTTTGAATATCTTCATATTTATATTCATTCATAAACTTAGCTTCTTTTCCAAATAAAACGGCATAGAAATATTTCAAATTATCCTTGAAACCTTTAAATTGATAATAACGAATACGATCATTTAAAAAC
>OLOU01002365.1_pt1 | contig 10830 bp, 9 predicted proteins | sample 1672101 | NCBI WGS metagenome assembly OLOU01 (sample SAMEA3136645, study PRJEB25190) | human gut metagenome | biome: human gut; feature: human-associated habitat; material: faeces | place: Austria | collected 2013
TTTAATATACCAGACGAATCGACCGGTGTCAAGTAATTTTTGAAAAAATTTTCGGTGATCTTCATTTTTCCGCTTCGGCCGGTTTTCCGGGCGCAAAAAATGTCTCCCGGGCAGCATCACCCGGGAGACACACGGAGAAATTATTTCGTGATCTGGAACGAGCGCGTGATGGGCGCCGCCTGATAGTTGCCGCCCACAGTCACAGCCGTCATGACATAGCGGCCGGGCTCAGTCGGCGGGGTCGTGGTGCTGGAGTAAGCCTGCCAGTTGCTCGTGATGCCGGTGTACAGGCATTTCACGGAGGACTGGTCCGCGACCGGCTTCTCGTTATAGCGCAGCGTCGCGCCGAAATCGAACGCAGCTGCCTCTTCCACGGTCAGCTTCCCGTTGATGGGCGCATTCCACGTCAGGCGCACATCGGACACGTGAGCCTTCACAACAAGGCTGCCCATCGCAAAGCCGGTGTGATAGTTCTTGTTGTTCGTGACTGCACACACGGTGTAGATGCCCGCCTGATCCGGCGTGCCGAAGGCCACGCGGACATCGTCGAGCAGATTGGGGAACTTGTTGAGCGCCTCGTTGAGCTTGACGAGCGTGTCAATATCGATGCCGGCCTTCGCAAGCAGCTCCTTCACTTCCTGCGGCAGATTATCAGCATTGGTGATAATATCGTTAAAGAGCTTGCGCAGCTCGCCGACCGTCATGCCCTCCTGCATCATCTGCGTGAGCGTCTTCTGACCAAGGCCTTCGAGCGTCTTGTCAATGAGCTTGATGATCGTTCCCTTTGTCATGCGCTCGGGCAGCTGCACGAACACGCTGCCGGTCACGTTGTTGGTCACGCCGCCAAAGACCGTGAAGATATCGAAATTATCGGCAGGATCGGTGGTGATGAAGTCCTTGCTGAGCTCCTCATCGGCATAGATGCTCGTCGAGTGCACCTTGACAGTGACAGGCGCTTTCTTGATCGTCAGATAGCAGCCATCCGGAAGCTCAGCACCATTGCTGGGACGGTAGTCCGCGTTGCCCTTGTAGGTCACGCGGATCTTCTGCTCGCCCGCGCCGATCTGCTCACAGAACGTGTAGCTTGTCAGGACTTTTTCGCCCGCAATCGGTGCCCAGCGCTTCTCGCCGGTGCCGACGACCAGGCCGTCCTTATCCGTGATCATGACTTCCGCTTCGTACTCGAACGTGAAGTCGTCCGCGCTCAGCGTGTCCTTTTCGGGCAGCTTGGAGTCGTCCCAGTTAATGACATATTCGAAGATCTGTCCCGCAACGACGGAGACGTCCTTATTGTAGATGAGCGAGATGCTCGGCTTGAGGACGACCTCGGTCGGCTGACGGTTATCGACCATCTTGACCCGGACGCGCGTCTCCTCAAACGGCTTGTAGTCCGCATTGCCGCGCCAGGACAGGCGCAGGACCTGATCGCCGAGATCGAACTTTCCTGCCTTGATCCCATCCAACACATCGCTGTCGAGCACCTTATAGCTGAGGTCCTTATAGTTGGCGATCCAATCATCCGTAAGGTGGGTACCGTAAATGTTATACTCCACCTTCACAAGATCGACCGGGTAGCTCGGGTCGGTGCTCTCGATGAGCGTCTCGCGCAGCGCCTGCTCGGTCGCGGCATAGTCGATGCTCAGGTCCGCGTTGTAGACGATGCCCACCTCGGTCACGCCGCCCTTGAGGTGGAACGGGGCTGCATCGCGGTCGAGGAACGTCACATTCATTTCCCTGCTGCAGCCTTTGTAGTCGGCGTTGCCGTTGAAGGTGATCCTGATCTTCCAGTTGCCCTCGGAAATGGCAGGATAGCCGACCTTCTGGTTAATAACCGGGATCGTCTTATACTCGCCTTCCAGCTTCACCCATTCCTTATGGGAAACCAGTGCGGACTTGGCATGGTACTCGATCGTGACATCGTTCACCGTCATCTTCGGCGTGCTGCTCGCAACGACCTGCTCAAGAATGCGTGCGCGCAGCGCGTTAAAGTCCAGCGCACCGGCATCGGTGTACGGCATCTTCACCTGGACACCGCTGCGCAGCGAGATGGACGAATCGAGCTTCTCCACCTTCGTCAGCGTCACCGCAGCATTCGTATCCCGAACGCGCACGTTATAGTTGCCGTCGCTATTTTTGGCAAGCGCGGGGCAAGTATACTTAATCTTAAGCCAACCTTCTTTAACTGTTCTGCCACCGCCAATGGAATCCCAGTACATCTCTTTGCTTTCGCTTCCAGTGACATTATTCACAGCCTTCGTGTAATACTCCCACTGAAGGCTGTCGAGAAGTGCGTTCTGATCTGCCTCGCTCATCTGGTCAAAGCCGACGACCAGTGCCCGCGTCAAGGCACAGTTCACCTCACCGTCCGACATACCGGACTTGATGATGGCCGTACCGTTTTGCAGCGAGTATCCGCCTGCTGCACGCGCGGCCGGCAAAAACGCACCGACCTGCGACAGCAGCAGCACCGCCAGCAAGCACGCCAGCAGACGCTGCAGTTTTTTCCCTGTCATAGTAGTTTCCTCCTGTCATTTTTTTCGCCGGAACAACAGCCTGTGCCCATTCGGCTCGTTGTCCGTCACGATGGTAAGGTCAAAGTAGCAAAGTGTTTAGAAAATGTCAAGGATTTTTATTGAAAAAATTGAAGTTTATGAGCAATTGCATATTAAATTTTAATTCGTTGCCAAAAGTGCATTTTTCCTCTTGCTTTTTCGGTTTTCGTGTGCTATATTATTTGAGCAATTAAGATATCCGGGTGTAGCGCAGTTGGTAGCGTGCTTGAATGGGGTTCAAGAGGCCGGAAGTTCGAATCTTCTCACTCGGACCAGCAAAAAGTCCTGTATTCTCAAGGAATACAGGACTTTTTCTTTTTTTCGGACACACTGTTCTGACGCTGTGTGTCCACGCAAGGTGTCAACAAGCGCAGCGGATACGTTCGCCCGGCACGCAGAAGTGCCGGGCGAACGTCGTTTTGGTGGGGTCAACCGAGTTGACGGGTCTTTTCAAACGCCGCCTCCACAGCGGCGATGCAGCTGCCGCGAAAGGCGCGCCGCTCAAGCGCGTCCACGCCGGCGATCGTGCTGCCGCCGGGGCTGCAGACCTCGTCCTTGAGCAGCTCGGGGTGCTTGCCGGAGTGCAGGACCATCTCCGCGCTGCCGGCGAGCATCTGCGCCGCGTAGCGGATGGCCTTGGCGCGCGGCAGACCACACTTGACGCCGCCGTCGGCGAGCGCCTCGATGAACATATACGCAAACGCAGGACCGCAGCCCGTGATGGCGCAGCCGGCATCGATGAGGTGCTCCGGCACGGGGTCGACGATGCCCGCGTCCGCCATGAGCGCGCAAAACGCCGCAAGGTCATCGTCCGTGACGCGCGCATTCGCGCAGTAGAGCACGACGCCCTGCCCCACCGCGCAGGGCGTGTTCGGCAGGATGCGGATGATCTTCTTATCCGCGCCGAGCGTCCGCTCGAGCCGCTCGAGCTGCACACCCGCGAGCATCGACACGAAAACGCTCTCCGACGCTGCAATGGGCGCGGACAGCGACTGCACCACGCCGTCAAGCATCTGCGGCTTGACGCCGAGGAACACGAACCGGCTCTCGCGCAGGATCTCCTCCGGCGCAGCCGCCAGGCAGCCGAGCCGCTCGGCCGCTGCCGTGCTGTGCGCGGGGGTGCTGCACGAGACGGCGACCCGCTCCCCCGTCACCTGCCGCGCTGCGGCGGCCGCCAGCGCGCCGCCCATATTTCCGGCGCCGAGAAATCCGGCTTCATACTTACTCATGGTGTTTCCTCCTCAGCGGATCTGTCCGTCGCCGCGGATGATGTATTTATAGGTACTCAGCTCGTCGAGCCCCATCGGGCCGCGGGCGTGGAGCTTTTGCGTGGAGATGCCCATCTCGCAGCCGAGGCCGAACTCGCCCCCGTCAGTAAAGCGCGTGGAGACGTTGACATAGGTCGCGGCGCTGTCCGTGCCGTTGATAAAGCGCTCGGCGCTCGCGGCGTCCTCGGTGACGATGGCATCGCTGTGGTGCGTCGAGTGGGCGAGCACGTGCGCGATGGCGGCATCCAGACTGTCCACCACGCCGACGGCGAGGATGTAGTCGAGATACTCGGTGTCAAAGTCCTGTTCGCCCGCCGGTGTGCCGTCAATGATCTGCGCCGCGGCCGCATCGAGCCGCAGCTCGACCGGCGTGAGCCCCTGCGCCGCGCGGTCATCGACCAGCGCCTTTTTGAGCATGGGCAGAAACTTTGCCGCGACCGCCCGGTGCACGAGGCAGACCTCCTCGGCGTTGCAGACAGAGGGGCGGCTGGTCTTGGCGTTTTCAATGATGCGCACGGCCTTGCCGAGGTCAGCGTACTGATCGACGTAGACGTGGCAGATGCCCGTGCCGGTCTCGATGCAGGGCACGGTGGCATTGCGCACGCAGGCGCGGATGAGCCCTGCGCCGCCGCGCGGGATGAGCAGGTCGACGAGACCCTTGGCCTGCATGATCTCCGTGGCGCTCTCGTGGCTGGTGTCCTCGACGATGTTGACGATGTCCGCATCGCCGCCGACGGAGACGATGCCCTGCTTGAGCGCCGCGACGATGGCCTTGGCCGTGCGGAAGGCCTCCTTGCCGCTGCGGAGCATGCAGACGTTGCCGCTCTTGATGGCGAGCGCCGCCGCGTCGGACGTGACGTTCGGCCGGCTCTCATAGATGATCGCCACAAGGCCGAGCGGCACCTGCTTTTTATAGATCTTCATGCCGTTGGGGTGGTCGATCTGCGCAAGGATGCGCCCCGTGTGGTCCGGCAGCGCCACGGTTGCGCGGATGCCGTCGGCCATGGCATCGACACGCCCGCGATCCAGATAGAGCCGGTCGAGCATGACGTCCGAAATGTGGCCGCGCGCGGCGTCCATGTCCTCGGCGTTGCAGCGCAGGATCGCATCACACTGCGCCTGCAGGCTGTCGGCCATGGCGGAGAGAATGCGGTTTTTGTCCTCGGCAGAGGCGTTGCAGATGCTCGGCCACGCGGCCTTCGTCCGCTTGAGAATATCGAGAGTCGTCATAGCAGTTCCTCCTCAGATTTTGGGATCAAGAATCTTGTGCCGACGCGCTTGCCGCCGACGATATCATAGAGCACCTCGGGCTTTCCGCCATTGGCGATAACCATCTCGCAGCCAGCCGCCGTGGCGATCTGCGCCGCGTGCAGCTTGGTGATCATGCCGCCGGTGGCAAGCTCCGAGCCTTTGTCGCCCGCGAGCGAGAGAATGTGCGCATCGATGACCGGGACGGTCTCAATGAGCTTGGCATCCGGGTCACGGCGCGGATCGCGGTCATACAGGCCGTCGATGTCCGAGAGCAGGATCAGCAGATCCGCCGAGACGGTCGCCGATACGATTGCCGAGAGCGTATCGTTGTCGCCGATGACGATCTCATCCGTGGAGACCGTGTCGTTCTCGTTGATGACCGGCAGTGCGCCGAGCTCCAGCAGGCGCGCGAGCGTATTGTGAAAGTGCGCCTTGCGGCTGCCGCCCTCGGCCAGATCGGGTGCGGTGATGAGCAGCTGCGCCACGATGTGATTATACTCCGAAAACAGCTTGTCGTAAATATACATCAGCTCACATTGCCCGATCGCGGCCGCAGCCTGTTTCGTGGGCATGTCCTTCGGCCGTGCGGACAGGCTCAGCTTGCCGACGCCCATGCCGATCGCGCCGGATGAGACGAGAATGATCTCATGCCCCGCATTTTTCAGGTCGCTGAGCACCTTGCACAGCCGCTCCATACGCTGGATATTCAGCCGTCCGGTGGCGTGCGCCAATGTGGATGTACCGACTTTGACGACGATTCGCATAATGATACCTCTTATATATAAGAATGCAGCTATTATAGCGCATTGCGCACAAAATTGCATCTGTTTTTGTCTTTGCTGTGCAAAAGAATCGGAAATTTTTACGGCATACCATACAATAAATTATGTGGGAGTTGCCCAAAAGGCAGCTCCCACAATGATTTCGGTATCATGCGCCCTCAGTCGGCGAACAGCGGCGTGGACAGGTAGCGGTCGCCGGTGTCCGGCAGAAGCGCGACGATGGTCTTGCCCTTATTCTCCGGACGCTTGGCCAGCTCGATCGCCGCCCAGACGGCAGCGCCGGAGGAGATACCGACCAGCACACCCTCCTTGTGGCCGATCAGCCGGCCGGTCGCAAACGCATCCTCATTGCTGACCAGGATGACCTCATCATAGACCTTCGTATTGAGCACCTCCGGCACAAAGCCCGCACCGATGCCCTGGATCTTATGCGGACCGGCGTGACCGGCGCTCAGCACCGGTGAGGTCGCCGGCTCGACGGCCACGACCTTGACCTTCGGGCACTGGGACTTCAGATACTCACCGACACCCGTCACGGTGCCGCCGGTGCCAACGCCCGCAACAAAGATATCCACATTGCCGTCCGTGTCCTGCCAGATTTCAGGTCCCGTCGTCGCGCGATGTACCGCCGGGTTCGCGGGGTTGACAAACTGCCCGGGGACAAAGCTGTCGGGGATCTGCGCGGCAAGCTCGTTGGCCTTCGCGATCGCGCCCTTCATGCCCTGCGCGCCGTCGGTGAGCACGAGCTCTGCGCCGTAGGCCTTCATAAGCTGACGGCGCTCTACACTCATGGTCTCAGGCATGACGATGATGATGCGGTAGCCTCTGGCGGCGGCAACGGAGGCAAGGCCGATGCCGGTGTTGCCGGAGGTGGGCTCGATGATAACGGAGCTCGGCTTGAGCACGCCGCGCTGCTCTGCGTCCTCGATCATGGCCAGCGCCACGCGATCCTTCACAGAGCCGCCGGGATTGAAATACTCCAGCTTTGCCAGAATGCGCGCCTCGAGCTGCTGTTCCTTTTCAATGTGCGTCAGCTCCAACAGGGGTGTCTTGCCGATCAGCTGATCTGCAGATGTATAGATATTGCTCATACAAGATTCCTCCATTTTTGTCTCTGATAATATATATGTATGTCCGGTTTCGCATATGTCTCTGCGCTCAGACGCCGCAACAGTGCCAGCAGATGCACAGGCGGCCGGAAATTCGGTTTCCCACGCTAACGCCTACCTTCTCTATAGGTTAATAGGATTATATCGTCTTTTCCCCTCCTTGTCAACAGGAAATCTGCTCCGAATAAAAATTCCGGCAGTTAACACTGCGTCCATTAACAAGACTACGCTCTAAGATGCCGCAAATGCGCAGATGACCTTTGTGCACATTGCTTCCATAGCTTGACTTTTCCCATGGGCACGTGTATACTGTGACCATAAGTGTACGCAGCCGGTTGTTTTACCCTGCTTCCGGCGAAACGGCGCTTATGCAATCTATCAAAGGAGTGGAAACTATGAAGAAATCCCGCAAACTGCTCTGCATGCTTCTCGCTCTGGTCATGGTCGTCAGCCTGCTGCCGGTCATGGCTTTTGCAGCCGATGAAGACATCGCAGCGGAAGAGGTTGTCCCCGCTTCTGTCGAGGAGATCTCTCCGGAAACCGCCGGCATCATCACCGATATCTTTGCCAAACTGCCCAACTATCTGGTCGTCGTCAAGACCCCGTGGGGCACGCTCGCGAAGGGTGCTCAGGTCGTTCTCTACAACCAGAACAGCAACACGGTCGTCGCTTCCGAGGTCGCTACCTACGGCGTTGCCGTCTTCACCAAGGATCAGCGCCTGAAGGCCTACACCATGTCCGCCACCTGGACGCAGAAGGAGACCGGCCTGACGTTCAAGTCCGCGCCGAGAGTTTCGATCGGTAAGGTTCTGGACATGGATGTCATCACCGTTTACCCGACGTTCCGCATCGGCCTGAAGGACACCGATCATGATGCGTACATCTCCGGCTACCCGGACGGCCTTGTCCGCCCGAACAACACGCTCACCCGTGCGGAAGCTGCTCAGATCATCTTTGAGCTCATGACCGACGAGTCCAAGGCACAGTACGCCAAGAAGGCCGGCAAGACCTTCATCGACGTCGGCAAGGACCACTGGGCTTACGAAGCCATCACCATGATGACCAAGGCCAGCATTCTGGTCGGTGTGGGTGACGGCCGCTTTGATCCGGACGCCGTTATGACCCGCGAGCAGTTTGCGACGATGATCGCGCAGCTGTTCATGATCGAAATCAACCAGCCCATCGCCGGCTTCATCTTCAAGGACCTCAACGGCGGCTTCGCTGACAAGTACATCAGCTTCCTGTACGCGCTCGGCATCCTTGAAGGCAAGGGCGACAACATGTTCGGACCGAAGGATTCCCTGACCCGTGCGCAGGCGATCACCGTTGTCAACAAGCTTATCGGCCGTCTGCCCGGCGAAGGCACCACCAGCTTCGGCGCCGTTGCCGACCAGATGAAGACCTGGCCCGACAACATGGACACCACTGCTTGGTACTACGCCGCCATTCAGGAAGCGACCAACAGCCATGACTACACGCTGGACGTCAACTTCAACACCTTCGGAGACCTCAAGGGCGACATCTTCCAGAACATCAAGCACCCGGTCACCGAGCGCTGGACTCTGATCCGCTGATCAACCCCTGACTTTTGCAGCAGACACCTTCGGGTGTCTGCTGTTTTTATCATCCGCGAAGCATAAGTCCTCGGCATTTTGCCGAGGACTTATGTTTTGTAGAGGCGGAATCAACGCTCAGGTGCGGTCGAACGCGGGGTTAACTGCATAGACGTTTTTCTGGTCCATCTTTTCCGTGGCCAGCCGCAGCGCCTCGCCGAAGCGCTGATAGTGCACGACCTCACGCTCGCGCAGGAAGCGGATCACATCCGTCACATCCGGATCATCGCACAGACGCAGGATATTATCATATGTCTTGCGCGCCTTCTGCTCGGCCGACATATCCTCGGAGAGGTCAGCGATCACATCGCCTGTCACGCCGATCGTCGCCGCCGTCCACGGTGTGCCGGATGCAAACTGCGGGAACACGCCTGCCGTGTGGTCAACGAAGTACGTGTCGTAGCCGGAGCGCTTGATCTGCTCCGGCGTCATGCTGCGTGTAAGCTGGTAGAGGATCGTACCGACCATCTCCAGGTGCCCCAGCTCTTCCGTACCTGCCGGTGCGGCAAAAATGTTCCCCCGCCCGTTCTCATACCACTGAAAATGTGCATACGCTCTCTTGGGAGGTGATAGGATGCCGGAAATCTGGGTCTGCACCGCGCAGCCGGAGGATGCAGCGCTGCGCAGTGCCGCCGCTGCCTGCGCGCTGGAGCTCGAGCACGCCGTGCTCTCTCTGCTGCTCGCGCGCGGACGGCTGACACGCACGGAATACGATCGCTGCGCCGCACTGCTTGGGCAGGCGCTGACATGAGCGCCGGGGAAAAGGCGCTGCGCGTGGCTGCCTACTGCCGCGTCTCCACAGACAGCGACGATCAGGCGAACTCCTTTGAGAGCCAGCAGCGCTACTTTCGCGCCTATATCGCGCAGCAGCCGCACTGGGAACTCGCCGGGATCTTCGCCGACGAGGGGCTGTCCGGAACGAGCACGAAAAAACGGCTTGCCTTTCAGCGCATGATCGCCTGTGCGCGCGCCGGCACGCTCGACCTGATCGTGACCAAGGAGATCTCGCGCTTTGCGCGCAACACGCTCGACAGCATTTACTACACGCGCGAGCTCAAACGTCTGGGTGTGGGCGTGCTGTTTTTGAGCGACAACCTCTGCACGCTCGACGGTGACGCCGAGCTGCGCCTGGCGATCCTCTCCTCCATCGCGCAGGAAGAGAGCCGCCGCACCTCCGAGCGCGTCAAATGGGGGCAAAAACGGCGTATGGAGCAAGGCGTCGTGTTCGGGCGCGACCTGCTCGGCTACGATGTGCGCGGCGGCATGCTGTATGTGAACGAAGCGGGGGCACAAACCGTGCGGGAGATCTTCCGCAAATGCGTCGATGAGGGCAAAGGCGCGCACACCATTGCGCGCGAGCTGAACGAGGCCGGAATCCCGGCAGCGCGCGGCGGTGCGTGGCGCAGCAGCGTCATTCTGCGCATCCTGCGCAACGAAAAATACTGCGGCGATCTGGTGCAGAAAAAGACCTACACCCCTGACTATCTGACGCACGAGAAAAAATATAACCATGGGCAGGAGGATTATATCATCGTGCGCGAGCACCACGCGCCGATCATCCCGCGCGCAACATTTGAGACGGCCGGGCGCATCCTCGATCAACGCGCAGCAGCACCAACCGGGCAGCGCAAGTGCAGCCGCCGCTATCCCCTGTCCGGCAAGCTGCGCTGCGGCATCTGCGGCACTGTCTGCGCCGCCCGGAAGAAAACGCGGCGCGACGGCACCGATGCCATCTCGTGGCGCTGCGGCAATGCCGTGAAATACGGACGGCCGCACACGGACACAGACGGCCGCTGCCGCGGCTGCACCGGCGAGAGCCTGCGCAATGCGGATGCGCTGCAAATCCTGTCACAGGTGTGGGCCTCTCTCCCCCTTGACCGCGACACCATTGCAGCCGACGTGCTGGCAGCAGTCCGTGCGGTCGCGCCGCACGAGCAGACGGACACCATCGCCTCCGAGATCCATGCAATGCTGCGCGGTGACGCGGCGCTGTCGGCGCAGCTGCTCGCGCAAATGACCGTTTACGACCGCACGCACGTCACGCTCACGCTCCGCGGCTTTCCGGGCAAGTGGTGCTTTGCGCGCACGCAAAAGGCGGCATCTCCGTGAATACGGAAACGCCGCCTGAGGCTGTCAAAAAGTATTACTTTTTGACAAAGGGATTTGCGGCCTGACTGCAGCGCACGCGCTGTCCGCCGCAGGCGGACGGCGCGCACGTTTGCAGGCCGAGAAGTATTTTCTTCGCCGCACATGTC
>OLOU01002369.1_pt1 | contig 10815 bp, 10 predicted proteins | sample 1672101 | NCBI WGS metagenome assembly OLOU01 (sample SAMEA3136645, study PRJEB25190) | human gut metagenome | biome: human gut; feature: human-associated habitat; material: faeces | place: Austria | collected 2013
AATGCCGCCCTAACAGGCGCGCCACCATGTCTGTGCCACCCGTAGTCCCACCGCGCATGAAGACCAAAGCAAGGCCTGTTCCCTCCAGCACACCGCCAAATATGGCGGCCAGCATGGGGTTTCCTTCATAGGGGGGCACTACATATCCTATCAGATCAATTGCCGCAGAGGATAACAACGTCGCCACGAAGGTTTTCGCCACCATCTTATAGCCAATTTCCGTAACCGCCCAAAGGAATATCGGGATATTGATGAGGAAAGCAGTCGTACCGATCGGCGTGTGGAACAAATAGTTCAACACGATGGACAAGCCCGTCACCCCTCCAGAGGCAATTTGGTTCGGCGCAGTAAACATTTTCACCGATACTGCATAGACCAAGCTTCCCGCTACAAAAAACAAGATATCCTTGGCAAGCGCTTTGGATCGCTCCTGGCTCCACGAAATCTTCATAGCAACCCCTCCTCTCATGTCAACGGCTCATTTTTCCATCAAATGCTGCCCATCCTCCTCATCCAACGCCTCACATGCAAGCTGAAACAGCTCGCGAAGGCGCTGTAAGTTGCCGGTCAGATAGACATAACCGAACAGCGCTTCAAAGGCCGTGGCCGCATGGTAATCCGCAACCTTGGCATTCTTCGGCACATGCCCCACATGCGCATTCCGTCCGCGGTTGTATACCGCTGCCTCTTCCTCCGTCAGCATGGGAAGAAGCTTTTTGGCCGCGGCAGCCTGGGCGCCGCAGCAGACCTGCTCCACCGAGCGCTTATGCAGCTTGTTAACCGGGCAATTGCCCTGGCAAACCAGCTTTTCCCGTACGAAAAGTTCGAACACACCGTCCCCCACAAACGCCAGCGTCAAAGGGCTAAGCTGTTTTGGGTCGCACTGGGCACCAAATAACCGTTCCAAACGTATCACTCCACAAAATCGAATTCAATTTCATAAATGCTGACGGTATCGCCCTCCTGCAGCAGCACCGCACACCGGCGGAACGAAACCGTGCAGATTTCCTGCAGGTCGGCTGCCAGCGCCCGCTCGCACAGGTCGTTCGGCGCACCAAGCTCGGGCAAACGGCGCAGACCGTCAAGCAGAGAGACCGCCTCGCACTGGTACTCCTCGTGGGCACGCATGCCGTCCGGCGTATCCGTGTTGCGCAGCTTCATGCAGCACACGCTGCGGTCGTTCTCGCGGCGCAGACGCAGTGCCGCCTGATGTTCCTTCAGCAGTCCGTCCGCCGTGTCAAAATAGCTGGATTCCATGTTGATGGTTCGGCTCTGGCTGCCAATGCGCGAAGAAGCCCACAAAAGCGCCTGTCCGAGCAGCTTCTCGTCCGCACGCCACTTATATTCCTTCTCCATCGTTTTATCCATTATCGCACCTGTCCGTTTCCGTAAATGATATACTTGGTGGTGGTGAGCGCGGTCAGACCCATCGGGCCGCGTGCGTGCAGCTTCTGGGTAGAAATGCCGATTTCAGCGCCGAAGCCGAACTCAAAGCCGTCGGTAAAGCGCGTAGACGCATTGACATAGACAGCCGCCGCGTCCACTTCCTCAAGGAATCGCTGCGACGCATCATAATCGCGGGTGACGATACACTCCGAGTGACCGGTGTTAAAGCGGTTGATGTGCTCGATGGCCTCGTCCAGCGAATCGACCACCTTGCACGAAATTTCGTAGCCGAGGTATTCTCTGCCGTAATCCTCATCGGTCGCGGGCGCAATGCTGTCACCGAGGATGTCCATCGTGCGCGGGCAGCCGTGAATTGCCACATGATCGGGTGCAAGGCCCTCTGCTGCCATCGGCAGAAATTTCTCCGCAGCATCCTTGTGGACGAGCAGGCTTTCCGCCGCATTGCACACGCTCGGGCGCTGGCACTTGGCGTTGACGAGAATATTCTTCGCCATCTCAAGGTCGGCAGTCGCATCAACGTAAACGTGGCAGTTGCCCGTGCCGGTCTCGATGACGGGCACGGTCGCGTTCATGACAACCGAGCGGATCAGTCCTGCGCCGCCGCGCGGAATCAGCACATCGAGATAGCCGTTCAGCTTCATCATCTGGGTTGCGGTGTCGCGGCTGGTGTCCTCCACCAGATTGATGGCGTTCTCCGGCAGACCCTCGGCCGCCAGTGCCTCGCGCATCAGCCTGGTCAGGCACATGGAGGACTGGAACGCCTCCTTGCCGCCGCGCAGAATGCACGCCGAGCCGGCCTTGAAGCACAGCACAGCCGCATCCACGGTAACGTTCGGACGAGCCTCGTAGATAATGCCGATCACACCCATCGGCACGCGCTTCTGACCGATGTTCAGGCCGTTCGGACGCTTATGCATCCAAAGCACCTCACCGACCGGGTCGGGCAGCGCCGCCACCTGACGGCAGCCTTCGGCAATGCCCGCAATGCGCTTTTCGTCCAGCATCAGACGGTCGATCAGGCCGTCGTTCAGACCTGCCGCTCTGCCGTTTTCAATATCAATCCTGTTTGCCGCGATGATCTCGTCCGCATGTGCCATCAGCGTGTCCGCAATGGCGAGAATGCCGCGGTTTTTGTCGTTCGTGCCGAGCTTCGCCACCGCGTACTTGGAGCGGCGGGCGTCCTCGGCGATCTGCATGAGCGTTCTCATTATATATTCACCTCATAATCTGCACAATTTATCTCGTAGGGCGTGACGACCTCGGCACGCCGCTGTAAACCATCTGCAATTCGTTAGAAACGGCGCGCCGAGTCGTCGCGCCCTACGGTATACGTTAGCGTTCGCGTTGGAACAGGGTTCCAACCTCTTTACCGTCCACAATATCATACAAAAGTCCCTGCTTATCGCCGTTGGCGACCATCATGGGAATGCCTGCGTCCATGCAAAGCTCTGCGGCGGTGATTTTGGTCGCCATGCCGCCCGTGCCGTGCGCGGAACCGGCGCCGCCCGCCATACGGCGGATTTTTGCGTCGATCCTGCCGACGTGGTTAATCAGCTTGGCCTGCGGGTTGGTGCGCGGGTTGGAGTCGTACAGGCCGTCGATATCCGAGAAGATAACCAGCAGATCGGCATCGCACATGCGTGCCACGACTGCGGACAGCGTATCGTTATCACCGAAGTTCTCGATGTGCTTCAGCTCGGCGGTTGCAACCGTGTCGTTTTCGTTGATGATGGGCACAACGCCGATCTTGGTCAGCGCGGTGAACGTGTTATGGATGTTGGTGCGCTGGTCGTCATCGACGATATTCTCGCGCGTCAGCAGGATCTGCGCCACGTTGATGCCGTATTCCAGAAACATTTTGTCGTAAATGTGCATCAGCTCGCACTGCCCGACAGCCGCCGCCGCCTGCTTGACCGACAGCTCCTTCGGTCTCTCCGCCAGGCCGAGCTTTGCCGTGCCGACCGCCACCGCACCCGAGGATACGAGCACCATCTCGAAGCCGCGGTTCTGCAGGTCGCTGATCGTGCGTACCAGACGCTCGATACGGCGGATATTCGGCTTGCCGTTGTCATAAGTCAGCGTCGAGGAGCCGACCTTGACGACAATGCGCCGGACCTCGTTCATGTTCAGCATAAAAATGACCTCCAAAAGATAACGTGGAAGCCTTTTCCCGGACTTCCGCCAATATACACATTTTATCACACTAAAACGCGCGAGACAAGCCGAACACAAATCTTTTACACTTTATACACATTGTGAAAATTCTATACGGAGTTTTTTATCGTTTGCACAGAATTTTTATTTCAAAACCTGTCATATTGTGCTATACTATATCTTATCTTCTTATGCCTATTCGAGCAGAGCCGCCTGTTTTCGGCTGCTCTGCCTGCACTATATTTAATGAAAGGAAGGGACCCGTTATGGCAAACCGCATGGTTCTTCATATTGCCGGTCAAAAATACAACCTGGTCTCCGACGAGAGCGCGGACTATATGCATGAGGTAGCCGAGCTGGCACGCCAGACCGTAGCGCACTGCGGCGGCTCGCCGTCGTTTGCGTCCACACGCGCGCTGGCACTGGCAACGGTCACGCTGGCGGATGATTACATCAAGGCCAAGTCTGCCGCCGAAGCCGCTGAGGCAAAATGCCGTGCCCTCGAAGCCGAGCTTGCCGCACTGCGCGACCGGCAGACGCAGAATAACGGCAAGCACCCGAATCACAACCGCAAATGAGGAATAAAGTAGAACTTCTTGCTCCCGCCGGTTCGCCGGAGGGCATTCGCGCCGCTGTGCAGTCCGGTGCAGGCGCAGTCTATATGGGCTTCGGCATGTTCAACGCACGCCGCAACGCACAGGGCTTTTCGCATGACGAGATGGCGGACGCCATCGCCTACTGCCGCGCACGCGACGTAAAAACCAATATCACACTCAACATTCTTGCGGGCGACCGCGAGCTTGAGGACGCCCTCGAGGACGCAAAATTCCTGTACGAAGCAGGCGCGGACGCGCTTATCGTGCAGGATCTGGGGCTGGCGCGGCTCATTCACGCACACGCGCCGGATTTCGCGCTGCACGCCTCCACGCAGATGACCATTCACACGCTCGACGCAGCAAAGCAGGCGCGCGACATCGGCTTTTCGCGCGTGGTGCTCAGCCGGGAATGCTCCCGCGAGGAGATCAAACTCATCACCGAGCAGGCCGGTGTCGAGACCGAGGTGTTCGTGCACGGTGCGCTGTGCATGTGCTACTCGGGTCAGTGCTACCTGTCCGCCGTGATCGGTCAGCGCTCGGGCAACCGCGGTCTGTGTGCACAGCCGTGCCGCCTGCCGTACAGCGGCGGCTATCCGCTGTCGCTCAAGGATCTCATGCTCGCCGGACACGTTGCCGAGCTTTCCGACTGGGGTGTGTCCTCGCTCAAGATCGAGGGCCGCATGAAGCGTCCGGAGTACGCCGCTATTGTTACCAAGGTCTACTCTGACCTGCTCCGCGAGCACCGCAGACCGACCGCCGAGGAGCGCGACATTCTGCGCCGCGTATTCTCGCGCGACGGCTTCACCGACGGCTACTACACCGGCAAGCTGGGCGACAGCATGTTCGGCACCAAGACCGATGTGCCGATGAATGAGGTAAAAAAACTCTACGACGAGGCCGCGCACCGCTTTGCCGAGGGCAAGGAGGCGCCGCTCGTGCCGGTTTCGCTCTGCTTCACCGCCCGCAAGGACACCGGCGCGGTGCTCAGTGCGGACGGCGTTTCGGTCGTCATGCCGGTGGAGCAGGCGCAGAACCGCCCGACCACACCGGAGATGATCGAAAAATCGCTCAGAAAGACCGGCGGCACGCCGTTTTATATTGAGAATATGCGTATCGAGGTGCAGGACGGTCTGATGATCCCGGCGTCCGTGATGAACGGCATGCGCCGCGATGCACTCGACCTTCTGCTGGCAAAACGCGGCGTTGCGCCCTCCCGCGACTGGCTGCACGGCAGCGTGCTGCCGCGCGACGATGAGACCGCTGCCCGCGAGGGCTTCCGCGGCTACACCGCCACAGTGCGCACCAAGGCGCAGGCGGATGCGCTGCGCGAGCTTGGTCTGGAGACCGTTTACGTCCCGCTTGAAGTTGCGGCACAGACCGGACTGCCCGCCATCCTGCCGCGCGTGTTCTCAGACAACGAGCAGCCGCAGATCGAGATGCTGCTCGGTGAAGCCATGAGCCGCGGAACCGACACGGTTCTCGCCGGAAACATCGGTCACATCCCGCTTGCAAAGAGATTGGGCTTTACCGTGCACGGCGATTTCGGTCTGAACGCCTACAACAGCAAAACGCTGAGCGCGCTGGCTGAAATGGGCGTTTCCCGCCAGACGCTTTCGTTCGAGGCTCGTCTGGCGCAGATTCGAGATATGCGCGGTCCGCTCGAGACCGACCTGATCGTCTACGGCCGTCTGCCGCTGATGATCTTTGAAAACTGCGCGATCCGCCGTCAGCACGGCGGCAAGTGCTCGTGCCAGAACGGCGTGACGTACCTCACCGACCGGCGCCGGGAGCGTTTCCCGCTGCTGAACGAATTCGGCTGCCGCAACACGCTGCTGAACAGCCGTCCGCTCTGTCTGCGTGAGGATTTTGCCCGTCTGGGCGTACAGACCGCGCGTCTGCAGTTCACCATCGAATCGCCCGAGGAATGTGTGCGGATTGCCCGCGCGTTCCTGTCCGGCGCACCGCTGGACGGCGAATTTACCAACGGATTATATAAAAGAGGAGTCGAATAATGGAGATCGTTTTAGCGTCCGCTTCGCCGCGGCGCAGGGAGCTTCTGAGCCTTATCACCGAACACTTTACGGTCTGCCCTGCCGATGCGGACGAAACCCTGCGGGATGCGCCGCTCGGCGAAGAAGTCACCCGTCTTTCCCGCCTCAAGGCCGAGGCTGTGCAGGCGCAGTACCCGAACGCCGTGTGTATCGGCTCGGATACCATGGTCACGATCGACGGACTGCGCCTCGGCAAGCCGAAGGACGCGGACGAGGCCGCTTCCATGCTCCGCCGTCTGCGCGGACGCACCCACGAGGTGCTGACCGGACTTGCCGTGCTCACGCCGGACGGCGGGGCGCACACGCTGCACACCTGCACACGCGTCACCTTCCGCGATTTTGCGGAGGACGAGCTTGCCGCCTACCTCGCCACCGGAGAGCCGCTCGACAAGGCCGGCGCCTACGGCATCCAGGGCCACGGCGCACTGCTCATCAAGGGCATCGAGGGCGACTATTACAGCGTCATGGGTCTGCCTGTGGCTCCGCTTTATACCATTCTGCGCGATATTCATGCGGTGTAAGCCGCATTTACCTGCTGAAATTCCACATTTCAGTGCAACATTATGAAAGGAAGATTCGTTTTGCGACGACGTCATAAAGTCGGCTCTCCGCTCCTGATCGGTGCGGCAGTCGTCATTCTGCTGTGCATTCTCTCCGCGGTGTACAGCGGCATCAGCGGCAATTCCTCGCCGATCACGAGAGCCGCCGGTGCGGTTGTCCGGCCGTTTCAGCAGTTCGGCACCGGTGTCGGACACTTTTTCAGCAAGGGACTGGATTATTTCACCGAGTTTGATGCACTCAAGGCCGAGAATGAGCAGCTCAAGCAGCAGATCAGCGACAATGCACAGCTTGTGCGCGACGCACAGATCGCGCTCGAGGAAAACAACCAGCTGCGCTCTCAGCTTGGGCAGCCGGAGAACACCCGCACCACCACCACGGTCAGCGCCGAGGTCATCGCCCGCAGTCCGGGCGACTGGGCGGATACGCTGACGCTGGACAAGGGCAGCTCGAGCGGCGTCAACAAGGACGATCTTGTAACGACCGTGGACGGCATGCTCGGCTTTGTCAGCGAGGTGACCGACAACACCTGCGAGGTGACTTCCATCACCGACCCGAAAATGCAGTGCGGCGCGCTTGTCACCCGCACGCGCGAGACCGCCATTGCGGAGGGCGACTATAACCTGATGACACGCGGTGCGCTTCGCCTGTCCTATCTGCGCGAGGACTCCAAGGTGGTCGTCGGCGATACGGTCGAGACCTCGGGACGCGGCGGTGTATTCCCCAAGGGCATCCTCATCGGCACGGTGGAAAGCGTGCAGCCGGAGGAAAGCGGCCTGTCGTACTACGCGGTCATCAAGCCGTTTGTCAGCGTGGACAGCGTTTCCTCGGTTTCCATCATCACCGAATACACGGACACAGCGGAGTAAGCCATGCAGAGAGAACATATTTCCATCCCGAAGCTGATCGCGTATGTGCTGTTTTCGGTGATTATCTTCGCGCTGCAGACCGGCACGTTCGGCGGCATGCGCATTTTCGGCTCTGCGGTCGATCTGCTGCCCGCACTCGTCACGGCAGCCGCGCTGCTCGGCGGCCCGGCGGAGGCGGCTGTTGTCGGCTTGACGGTCGGCATCTGCTATGACCTCAGCTTCACCGGCGTGGACGGTCTCTATCCCCTGTTTTTCCTGCTGTTCGGCTATGCCGCCGGAAAGCTCTGCCAGAGACTGCTCACCCGCAATTACATTTCCATGCTCATCCTTACGGCGTTTGAGTGTGTGCTGCTCGGTCTGCTGCGGTATCTCTTCTCGCTGATGCATGCAGGCGCGTCCTTCCTGATCGTCCTGCGGCAGCTTGCCGTCGGTACGGTGCTGACCTGCCTGTTCTGCTTTATCGTTTACCTGCCGCTGCGCAGGCTCAGCGGCAAATCCCGCAAGCGCAGCCGCTGACCCTTTGCGGAAAGGAGCACTTCCCCATGTTAAATAAACCTCAACTGCTTCGCCGTCTGCTCGCGCTGTGCGGACTGCTGCTGCTGTGCAGCGGTGTGGCGCTCTCGCAGTTATTCCAGCTGCAGCTTCTGAACGGCGAAAAGTATGTCCGCCGCTCGGCGGAGTTTCTCACCACCACGTCTACGGTTTCCGCAGCCCGCGGTGAGATTCTCGACCGCTACGGCAGGCCGCTCGTCACCAACAACACCGGCTTTTCGCTCGTGCTCATCTACTCGTCCTTCTGGGACGGCAACGACAAGCGGTTTGATACCCTGCTCGATCTGACGCACCGTATCCAGACCGCAGCCGTGGACGCGACCGCAAAGCAGAATGCCGCAAAGACGGCTGCTGCCACCGATACCTCGAGTGACACCTCTGCGGATGCCGCAGACAGCACGGATACGTCCTCGGACACCCCGACCGACACCGCGCAGGCGGTTTCTGCGGACACGGCGGCGATTCCGTCCATCAACGACCGGCTGCCGATCACGCAGTCCGCGCCGTTCACCTACAACAGCGCATCGCTGACCGAATTGTCGGGTTATATGAAGGACAGCGCCAAGTCGCTCGGTCTGGATGCGGTTACGGCGGCCGTAGACGCTGCCAAGCAGGCCAATGAAACCGCCCCCAAGACCGACGAGAACGGCAACACCATTGATCAGGCGGCACAGGTGGATGCGACCAAGCTGGTCTCCCCGACCGAGTTTATCAACGCCATGCGCGCCTATATGGAGAAAAACCTCGGCATGCCGGCCGATCTCTCGCTTGCGGATGCCCGCACGATGGTCGGCATCTATTACAGCATGCGCACGGTCGGCTTCAGCAATCAGGCGACCTACACGCTTGCGGACAATGTGCCGATGGACCTGATCGCCTATATCAAGGAGCACAGCGCGGATTTTCAGGGCATTGAAATCCAGAGCGAAGCCGTCCGCCAGTACGACACCGCCACCGCCGCACACCTGCTCGGCACGATCGGCTCCCTGACCTCCGACGAGTGGAGTTCCGACAAAAACGGCGGCCCTTACAAGGACAAGGCAGGCTACCAGATGAGCGATCTCATCGGCAAATCCGGTCTGGAGAGCGCGCTCGAGTCCTACCTGCACAGCACGGCAGGCTCCCGCACGGTGGAGACCGATCTTGGCGGTTCGGCTATTGCCGAGCAGACCACCGCTACGGCTCCCAAGCCCGGCGACAATGTTATCACCACGATTGACCTTGACCTGCAGGAAGTCGCTGAGAAATCGCTGGCAGGCAATCTCTCCGCTTACGGCAAGGGCGGCGCGGCTGTTGCGCTCGACCCGAACACGGGCGAGGTGCTCGCAATGGCGTCCTACCCGACCTACGACCTGGCAAACTACAACAAAAACTACGCCTCTATCCAGGCGGACAGCCGCCATCCGGAGGTAAACCGTGCAACCTCGGGTGTGTACCCGCCGGGCTCCACCTTTAAGATGGTGACCGCCATCGCGGGTCTGGAGGAAGGCATCATCTCCGGTGACACCTACGTTACCTGCACCGGCACCTACGAGTACGGCGGACAGACCTTCCGCTGCAACAACCACGACACGCCCATGACGCTCAACGTCACGGATGCGCTCAAATACTCGTGCAATACGTTCTTCTACACGGTCGGTCAGAAGCTGACCGGTGAGCACCTCGAGCAGTGGACTAAGAAGTTCGGTCTCGGCACGGCGACCGGCATCGAGGTCGGCGAAGCCACCGGTCAGGCAGCAGGCCCGACCTATCGTGAGCAGCAGCGCAAGGCCGACCCGGCGATCCGCGAGTGGCAGGGCGGCGATGATCTGAACGCAGCGATCGGTCAGTCGGATAACGGCTTTACGCCGCTGCAGCTGGCAAACTATGTTTCCGCTATTGTAAACGGCGGCACGCTGTACAAGCCGACGCTCGTCAAAAGCATCAAAAGCTACGATTACAGCAGCTTTATGAAAACCGATGAATCCGAGGTGCTCGGCAAGATCGACATTTCGGATGCCACGCGCGAGCTTGTCATGCAGGGCATGAGCGAGGTTACCGACGAGGGCGGTACCGCAGGCAGCGTTTTCGCGGACTACCCCATCAAGGTTGGCGGCAAGACCGGTACGGCCGAGATGTTCGAGAACGGCGAGTCATTCGACAACGGTCTGTTCATCGCGTTTGCGCCCTTTGACAACCCGCAGATCGTTATCTGCGTGGTCGGTGAAGGCGCAGGCCACGGCGCTTACGTTGCACCGATCGTGCGTGATATGCTCGATGAGTATTTCTCTGTCGGCAAGTCGGACCGCGCAGCCTCCCGTCAGGCGGAGAACACCCTGATTCGATAAAACAATTGTAAGCGAAACTGCAGTTTCGCGGCAGCTTAAGCCCGGCAAATGTGATTTTGCCGGGTTTTTTCTTTCCAAACCCGGTGCCATTTGAAGTTTTCGTCAAAAAATTCGCGTGGAACGCTTGTAAACCGCCCGCTGTTAGTTTATAATACACTTGTAGGCGAATCTGCAGATTTATGCAGTATTGCCTTAAGGCAATACCGCATAATTGAACAAGAGCGATTTGCGAGCAAATTTTGCGTTCTGACAAGGCGCGGTTTTGCGGTAATACTTGATGTATTACCGTGAAATCGCAACA
>OLOU01002377.1_pt1 | contig 10792 bp, 10 predicted proteins | sample 1672101 | NCBI WGS metagenome assembly OLOU01 (sample SAMEA3136645, study PRJEB25190) | human gut metagenome | biome: human gut; feature: human-associated habitat; material: faeces | place: Austria | collected 2013
AAGGTGAATTGCCCGTAGGGCAAGAGAAGGTTCTCTGGAGCCGCCCAAGGGGAAAGCCTCGCACTGCTTGATAAACAATAAAAGGGAGGAACCGACATGAAACGACGAATTGTATTTGTTTTGATAGCCGTTTTGGTTTGCGTTGGAGCGGTATCGTGCTTTACATCGTACACGCCAATGCCGGATACAGCAGAGATTGTGGACGTGCTGGTACTCCATGTTCATGCGGGAGATACGGCTGAGGACATCACCGGGCAGGTCGATACGAACGCCGTATGTGAACTGCTGCCGCAAATCAGAGCGCGCCGTCTGCCGAGTTATCATCGCGGCATCAGTGAAGACTGCTATCAGATTCAGGTGATATACAGCGGTAAAACCGTATGTTTCAGCCTCGGTGAACCGAGTTATGCGTACGAGGTCACAGAAAGTATGTCACCGTGGGTACATAAGCTGTCCGGCGGCGAGAAACTCCTCGCGCTGCTTGATAAACAATAAAAGGGAGGAACCGACATGAAAAAACGAATCGCATTTGCATTGGTGGGCATACTGGTGTGCGTTGGAGCGGCGATTTGGCTTATTCCGTATGCACCTATGCCGGACATGGACGGCTTCTGGAACGTGCGTATCTGGCGCGTCAATGGCGCGGATATGACCGAACTGACCGAGCAGGTCGATCAAACAGCTCTGCGCGAAACGCTGACACAGGTGCAGGCCAAACGTGTTCCGCGTTCGCAGCATAGCTTCTCGATGGATAAGATCAGCTACGAAATCATCGCGGTGTATAATGATACGCCGACCTTCCTTAATATCGGTGAACTTAATTTTGTGTACAACGGCAACGGCTGGGTGCATGATTTGAAAAACGGCAGTGAGATTCTTACTCAGCTGGATGAAATCTGCAATTCGTAATAGCAACGCCGTGATGCAATCTACCTGAACAGATTACCGTAGGGGCAGACCAATGTGTCCGCCCTTTTTCATAGGTGGCGGTTCGCTTAGGGCGCACACATTGGTGCGCCCCTACGATGCTGTGTATAGCTGAGTAAAATCGGTGCAATTTAGAGAGAAACGGCGGGATGACCCCATCCCGCCGTTCTACAGAGAACACATACGCAAACAAATGCAAAACAAAAGGACTGCCCGTCTCGGTCAGTCCTTTTTACAGCAGCGACAGCTGTCCATCCGCGAGATTTACAATTTTCAGTCCGCTCTGCTCAGCCATATGCACGGTCTGCGCCGTACCGCCCGACCGTCCATCATAGTAACAGATGAGCCTTGACGATGCATCCACCATAAACCGGTTGCGCGCGGCAAAGCACCCGGCGTGATAGCTCCGCGAGAGTGCGTACACCTTATCTGCGGCGAGCAGGCAGCGGTTGAACCGGCGTTTCCACTCGAGCGGAAACCGATCGGCCTGTCCGTCGAACGGCACAGCACACAGCAGCTGCACCGGGAGTGCGGCGCGCGCGCGCAGAACAGCTTCGGCGGCCCACAGATCAAAGCCGGTGGACATACCGGAGAGAAACCGTGTACAGCCGTCAGCGGCGGCCTCTGCGACCGCAGCATCGAGTGCGGCGAACAGCTCGCGCGCAGCGGGACAGTCCTCGTTCCGGAACGGCATTTTTTCAATTCGGTAGCCGGAAAAACAGCAGGTCACCGGACGCAGATCCGCCATGACACACCCTCCAATCAGAACAAATGTTCTATTTTTATCAGTATACAATAGATGAAGCCAAAACGCAAGTTGTAAATTTGATAAAAAGCTGATATGATAAGTACAGCAAAATTTACCGACACAGGGGAGGGACGCAATGAACGGTCAAAACCGATGGCTATATCTGATCAAGCGCATGGTTTACCGCTTTTTTGATGACGGCATTCCGCAGTCTGCGGCAGAGCTTTCGTATTTTCTGCTGTTTTCCATGTTCCCGCTGCTGATGTTCGTCAACTCCATGCTCGCACAGCTTGACCTGTCAATCGAGGGGATGCAGCCGGTGCTGGAAATGCTGCCGAAAAGCCTGCAGCAGCTCATAGGCGGCTATATTCAGCAGCTGACCGGCACGCCGTCGTTCAGCCCGATGATCGTCGGTCTGGGTCTGACGCTGTATTTCCTGTCCCGTGCGGTGCGCTCAATGATGCGCACGGTCAACGATATTTACCACGTTGAAATCTCGCGCGGCATGGTCAAGGACGTACTCATTTCGTTCGGCATTACGGCGGGCTTTCTTGTTTCGGTTGTGTGCAGCTTTGTGCTCGTCGTCGCCGGACGAACCATCATCCGCGTTGTACCGAAATATCTATCGGTGCCGCCGGCTGTGATGGACGGACTGCACGATGCCAGCTTCTGGGTGATGATCGCGTTTATTTTCGTGTTCCTCATGCTGTTCAACAAGGTCGTGCCCAATCTGCACCTTAGGTTCCGTGAGGTGTGGCCGGGGGCGCTGTTCTCGCTGGTAGCGTGGATTCTGGTCTCGCTTGGATTTTCGTTCTATGTGGACAATATGGCGCGGTATTCTGTGCTGTACGGCTCTTTGGCGGCGATTATCGTACTGATGCTGTGGCTGTATATCGTCAGCATGATCCTGCTGATGGGTCCGCAGCTGAATCATACGCTGGTCGTGATGCGGCTGTACCGGCTGGAAAACGAGAAACACATCTAAGTAAAAACAGTGCGGATACGCACTGAAAATAGAGAAAACACGGAGGAAAAGGATATGAAAGTTGTAGCAATCAACGGCTCGCCGCGCAAGGACGGCAACTGTGCGCAGATGCTCGAGGTGCTCGGCAAGGTGCTCGAGCAGGAGGGCATCGAGTTTGAGGTATGTCAGCCGGGGGCGAAGGTGCATCCGTGCATGGCGTGCTATCACTGCCTGGACAACGGCACGCTGCGCTGCGTGCAGGACGACGACGGTGTAAATGAAATCATCGCCAAGTGCATTGAGGCGGACGGCATCGTGCTCGCGTCTCCGGTGTACCACGGCGGCATTGCGGGCGGTATGAAGTGCGTGCTCGACCGTCTGATTCTGGCGGCAGGCTGCGGCGATAATCAGCTGAAGCACAAGGTCGGTGCGGCGCTGTGTACGCTGCGCCGTTCGGGCGGCATGGAGACCTACCAGCAGCTGCTCGGCACGATCAATACCATGGAGATGGTGCTTGTTACCTCGGACTATTGGAACGCCGTACACGGCGCAGACAAGGGCGAGGCTGTGCAGGATATCGAGGGCGTTGAAGTCATCGAAAAGCTGGGCCGCAATATCGCATGGATGCTCAAGGTGATCGACAAGGCCGGAATCGAGCCGCCGGAGAGCCACCCGCGCACGATGATGAACTTTATCCGCTGATCCGCATGGTTATCCGCTAAACAAAAATTGCAGAGTTCCAAAAGGCACAATGAGAAACTCATTGTGCCTGAGGCTGTCGAAAAACTTCGTTTTCCGAACAGCCTCTCGCTCGAAACCACGCTTTCGAGCGAATCTCGAAGAAAAACCGCGTCCTACGGACACATTTTTTCTTCCCTTGTATAAATTCCGAGATACATGCTCCCGGAATTTATGAATTTGCAAAGCAAATTCGATTGAATGCGTGCTGCCGCACGAAGCATAAAAATCGAATATTGCTTTTTCGACAAGCTGAGGCACAATGAGAAACTCATTGTGCCTTTTTGTGCATAAATTTATCAAATTGGTGGGCATATCCTGTGTAACTGCTGAAATGTGCGAAAAAATTCACGAATTGTTAACGGAACTGTGCAAAAAATGTCATGTAAACGCGAGTGGATTCTGATACAATAAATATATCACACAATGCAGTAAAAGGGAGGAATCATCATGACACCGGAACACGATATTTTACAGGTCACGCCGCGCGTGGAAGCGCTGGCGGCGCTCTGCCGCTCGAACAGCCGCATTGATCCGACGCTGTACCGCAAGTACGATGTCAAGCGCGGTCTGCGCGACATCAATGGACAGGGCGTACTGGCCGGTCTGACCAACATTTCGGACATTATCTCCCGCAAGGAGATAGGCGGCGAAATCGTGCCCTGTGAGGGCGAGCTGTACTATCGCGGCATTCGCATTCAGGATCTGGTGCAGGGCTTTGTTCGGGACGGCCGCAAGGGCTACGAGGAAGCTGCGTACCTGCTCCTGTTCGGCGAGCTGCCGGATGCAAAGCGGCTGGGCGACTTCAAGGCTCTGCTGGCGCAGGGACGCACGCTGCCGACCAATTTCACCCGCGATGTCATCATGAAGGCGCCGACGCACGATATGATGAACAGCCTGTCGCGCAGTGTGCTCACGCTGGCATCCTACGACAGCAACGCGGATGATATCAGCCTGCCCAACGTGCTGCGGCAGTGCCTGATGCTGATTTCGGTCTTTCCGATGCTGGCGGTGTATTCCTATCACGCCTACAATCACTACGAGTGCGGCGGCAGCATGTACATTCACTACCCGTCGGACAGTCTGTCTACTGCGTCCAACTTCCTGCGCATGCTGCGCCCGGATATGCAGTACACGCCGCTCGAGGCAAGAGTGCTCGATCTGGCGCTTGTGCTGCACATGGAGCACGGCGGCGGCAATAACTCGTCATTCACAACACACGTCGTCACGTCCTCCGGCACGGATACCTATTCGGCTATTGCAGCGGCGCTCGGTTCGCTGAAAGGCCCGAAACACGGCGGAGCGAACTACAAGGTCGTGCAGATGTTCGAGGATATGAAGAAAAACGTGACGGACACCACGGATGAGCAGGCAGTCGCGGACTATCTTGTCAAGCTGCTGCGCCGTGAGGCATTTGACCAGAAGGGACTCATCTACGGCATGGGCCACGCTGTGTACTCGATATCGGACCCGCGTGCGCAGGTGTTCAAATCCTTCGTCGGTCAGCTGGCGCACGAGAAGGGCAGAGACGCGGATTTTGCGCTGTACACCATGGTCGAGAAGATGGCGCCCAAGGTTATCGCGCAGGAACGCCACATCTATAAGGGCGTGTCTGCAAATGTTGATTTTTACTCGGGTTTTGTGTATTCCATGCTGGGTTTGCCGCCGGAATTGTACACGCCGGTGTTCGCCATGGCGCGTATCGTCGGCTGGAGCGCGCATCGCCTGGAGGAGCTGATCAACACGGATAAGATCATCCGTCCGGCGTACCGCTGCGTGCAGCCTGCGGAGCCTTATATTTCTCTTAAGGAACGCTGAGACTTAATATAATAAAGAAAACAGGTGCTGTAAGCGGAAATTACAGCACCTGTTATTATAGATATAAGATTTGAGGCAATACCGCATAATTGAACAAGAGTGATTTGCGAGTGAATTTTGCGTACTGACGAGGCACAGTTTTGCGGTAATACTTGATGTATTACCGTGAAACTGCAACAAAGTCAGGACACAAAATTTCCGCAAAGCACCGCCGCTTTAATTGTGCGGTGTTGCCTTAACCAATATTGAGCGCTTCGCGCAGCACCTGCAGGCTGGCGAGATGACCGTCGAGCATGGAGAGCGTCAAATCTTCCATTTCAAGGGAAATCTCATCGTTGTAGCCCGACATGCGGACAACCGAGAAAAACTCCTTCCACCACTTGGCATCGTGTCCCGCGCCGACGGCAACATAGTTCCACGAGCGGCGGGCAAATGCGTCGATCGGCTTGGTATCCAGCATGCCGTTTGGCTGCCAGTAGCGACGCTCCGGCCTTGAATCCTTGCCGTGGATATGGTAAATTGCACCGTGCTCACCGAGCACACGGGCTGCTTCGATCGGATCGCCGCCCATCCAGAACAGGTGGGACGGATCAAGGTTCATGCCGATCATCGGGCCGACAGCCTCACGCAGACGGAGCAGCGTTTCCGGGTTGTAAACCAGCTGCATACCGTGGTTTTCGAGCGCAATCCGCTCGATTCCGCAATCCTCTGCCAGCTTAACGAGCTTTTTCCATGCGGGAATCGCAACCTGATTCCACTGGTAATCAAGAATATCCTGCGTCTCGGGCGGCCACGAGGTCGTGATCCACACCGGCGTTTTATCGCCCTCGCAGCCGACCGGCAGACCGCTCATCATAACGATCTTCTTTACTCCGAGCTGATGCGCCAGCTCAAAGGTTTTCTTTGTTACATCCATGTCCTTTTCATACGCGAGCGGGTTGCCTGAGCAGTTGAGTGCGCACAGCTCCAGACCCTTCTCGCGCATGGCATCATACCATTTTTCGCGGGCGGTCTTGTCGCTTACCAGAAGGTCGAGGTCACAGTGCGGCGCACCCGACCAGTTGCCGGTGCCGATTTCAATGGCGGCAATTTTCTGCTCCACGCAGAAGTCGAGCATCTGCTCATAGGGCATATCCAGCGTGCAGGTTTTGATAGCAAGCTTCATTGTCATATTCCTTCTCTCATTAGGATACGGTAATTTTACCACATTGTAACCTTTGCTGGCAAGAGATGTCTCCAAAATGTGCCCAAAACGACCATGAAATTTCCATGATTTTATAGGAAAAATGCCGTAAGAAAAATAAAAATGCACAATGCACAGTGTCTGGTTTTCGATTGTCAAAGCAGGAATTTGTGAATGTGCACAAAACGAAACATGCGAAAATCACCACCTCTTACAAAAATAACAACGAAGGGTTGCCAAAACGGTATTATTGCATTAAAATATTACCAGAACGTTGGAGCGTTCCTAAGTCCCACAGCAGTGGGAACCGACCGCAGAGCAGACAACCTGAGAGTCTGTTTGCTCCGCATGAAAAAGGAGAGAGGTTTTTATCATGAAGAAGAGATTACTTGCTATGCTGATGACTGGCGCTATGGTTGCAAGCCTTGCAGCTTGCGGCGGCGGTTCTTCTACCCCGGCTGGCGGCGACACCCAGAAGGATGGCGGCGCTAAGGCTGGCACCACTTCCGGCTGCTCTGTTGACGTTATCCTGAAGACGACTGCTTCCGAGTACTGGAGCTACGTTAAGGCTGGCGCTGAGGCTTACTCCAAGGACAACCCGGACGTAAAGGTTGAGGTTAAGGGCGCTACCTCCGAGACCGCTTACGACGAGCAGCAGAATATGATCGAGACCGACCTGAACTCCGGCGCATACGATGCATTCGTTATCGCTCCGCTGCAGGCTGACCTCGTTAAGACCCTGATCGCTGGCCAGACCGCACCGATCGTTGCAGTTGATACCAACATCGATGCACCTGAGGTTCTGTCCTTCGTAGGCACCGGCAACGAGGATGCTGCTGCAATGGGCGGCAAGGCTGCTGTTGAGGCTGCTAAGGCTGCTGGCTGGGATAAGGTTCAGGCAATCGCAATTTCCGGCGTACAGGGCGACGGCACTGCTACCGCACGTCTGACCGGTTATGAGAAGGGCGTTACCGAGGCTGGCGGCGAGTTCCTGAAGGACGAGATCCAGTACGCTGACGCTGTTGCTGATAAGGCTGCTACCTCGATGGAAGCAATCATGCAGAACCATCCGGACGGCGTCGCTATCATCGTCTGCAACAACGACGATATGGCTATGGCTGCTGCTCGTGCTGCAAAGGGCAACGCTGCTTACGCGAAGACCATCTTCGTTGGCTTCGACGGCATTCAGTCCGCTTGCAACGCTATCCTCGCTGGTGAGGAGACCATGTCCGTTGCTCAGGAAGCATACGACATGGGCTACAAGGCAGTTGAGGCTGCTGTAAAGGCTGTTAACGGCGAGACCCTGGAGAAGTTCATCGACTCCGGCTGCTCCGTTGTCACCAAGGATAACGCTCAGGAGCGCCTGGATAAGCTGAAGGGCTACATCGGCTAAGCAATCCATCCCACACGCTTGTGGTTTTCCATTAGTTCCAGCATTTAAGTGAACGAGAAGAAACCCCTGCTCGATTTTAATCTCTGCAGGGGTTCTCTTTTCAAACATGCTCCCGCGGACAAGAAATGGTAAAGAGCTTGCACTGGGCAGGCTTTTCCTTAGGGAACTGAACCGAGAACAGTTTACTTTGTCCCGCACTTCATCTCGGAGAAGAAAAGGTGATATGCAAATGAGTGAATACGTAGTAGAACTGAAAAACGCGACCAAGCGTTTTCCGGGCGTAGTGGCTCTGAAAAACATGCAGCTTTCCGTCAAGCCGGGCGAGATCCTCGGCCTGATCGGTGAGAACGGCGCAGGCAAATCTACGCTGATCAAGGTGCTGACTGGTGTACATCAGGCAGACGAGGGTCAGATTTATGTAGACGGCGTCGAGCAGCATTTCAAGGACCCGAACGATTCGGCAGCGGCTGGCATCGCGTGCGTATATCAGGAGCTTAACATTGAGAAGCTGCTGAGCATTACTGACAACATTTTCATCAACAAGTGGATCAAAAAGGGTACTCTGCTGGATTACCCGACCATGCATAAAAAGGCAAAGGAAGTTATGGCTTCGCTCGGTCAGGACGTAGACCCGACCAAGCCGGCAGGTAACTTTGGTATGGGCGTACAGCAGATGATCGAGATCGCAAAGGCGGTTCTGATCAACGCAAAAATGATTATTATGGACGAGCCGACCTCCTCTCTGGGCGAGAAAGAGGTTGAGCAGCTGATGAAGACGTGCCGTGACCTAAAGGCACGCGGCATCGGCATCGTCTTTGTATCCCATAAGCTGGAGGAGCTGTTCGAGCTGTGCGACCGCGTTGAGGTTATCCGTGACGGTGAGTTCATCGCAACCAAGCCGATCGATCAGTGGGATAATGACTCCCTGATCACCGCAATGGTAGGTCGTTCGCTGGACAACCAGTTCCCGAAGGAATTCGGCGAAAAGTCCAAGGAGCCGATGCTCGAGGTTGACAACGTTGTTGAGGCAGGCGTCCTGAACGATGTATCCTTCAAGGCATACGGCGGACAGATTCTGGGCTTTGCAGGTCTGGTCGGCGCCGGTCGTACCGAGATTATGCGCGCAGTATTCGGCGCAGATCCGATCGATAGCGGCAAGATCAAGATCAAGGGCAAGGAAGTACATATCAAGTCCCCGCGTCAGGCTATCAAGCACGGCATTGCGTTCCTCACCGAGGACCGTAAGGGACAGGGTCTGGTACTGGCTCAGACCATTCGCACCAACCTGATTCTTGCTAACATGAAGGGCTTCTCTTCGGGCTTGTTCCTGAACGAAAAGAAGATCCTCGAGACAGGTGAGCAGAACATTGCGTCGCTGCGCATCAAGACCCCGTCGATCGACGAGATCGTAGGCCAGCTGTCCGGTGGTAACCAGCAGAAGGTCGTAATCGGCAAGTGGGTCAACACGGATGCAGAGATCTTTATCTTTGACGAACCGACCCGTGGTATCGACGTCGGCGCAAAGGTCGAGGTTTACAACGTAATGAACAGCCTTGTCAAGCAGGGCAAGTGCGTTATCATGGTATCTTCGGAAATGCCTGAGATCCTCGGCATGTCCGACCGCGTAATCGTAATGCGCGGCGGCGAAGTAATGGCCGAAGTAGACCGTGACAGCGAACATTTCAATCAGGAAGACCTTATGAAGGCAGCTTGGGGAGGTAAATTAGATGACTAAATCGAAGAAATCCAGCAGTTTGATGTCTTATGCTGGTACTTTTGGCGCACTGGTAATCCTTTGTGTAGTTCTGGCGATCGCTTCGCCGAACTTCTTTAAGTATTCCAACATGATGTCTGTTCTCAAGCAGACCTCGTTCAATGCACTGGTATCCACCGGTATGCTGCTCTGCCTGATCACCGCCGGCATCGACCTGTCCGTAGGTGCGAACGCAACGTTCGCTGCCTGCCTTGCAGGTATGCTGGTTAACAAGGGCATGAACAATCCGGTTCTGCTGCTGGTTGTTGCCATCGTTGGCGGCACCCTGATCGGCTGGATCAACGGTATGCTTCTTACCCGTCTGCACCTGCCGCATCCGTTCGTATCTACCCTCGGTATGAAGAACGTACTGTGGGGCGGTGCGCTGATCATCACCAACTCTCAGATGGTATCCTTCTCCGGTAATGATGCTGTTATGTGGCTCGGTTCTTCGACCGTAGCCGGCTTCCCGGTATCCTTTATCGTAGTACTTGTCATCTACGTTATCATGCACATCCTGCTGACCAAGACCGCTCTGGGCCGTTCCATCTACTGTGTAGGCGGCAACCCGGAAGCAGCTCGTCTGTCCGGTATCAACTCCGCTAACGTGCTGACCTTCTGCTACACCCTGTCCGGTTTCATGGCAGCTCTGGCTGGTATCGTATCCATCGGTCGTTCCGGTATCTGCAACGGCGTTAACGCAATCCAGCCGTACGATACCGACGCAATCGCAGCCTGCATCATCGGCGGCGCATCCTTCATGGGCGGCAAGGGCACCATGGTTGGTACCATGCTCGGCGCGCTGATCATCGCTGTTCTGCGTAACGGCTTCTCCCTGCTGTCCGTTTCTTCGGCAGTACAGAACCTCGTACTCGGCCTGGTTATCATCGGCGCCGTACTGCTCGACGTTACTCGTGAGCGCATGGCTGCTAAGGCTCGCCGTCTGGCTGCTAAGTAATCAGTCCGCGCATATCAAACAAAAAAGAGTCGCTGTAAAGCGGCTCTTTTTTTGTTGTGTAAATCGTTATCTGATTATTCAAGTATTGGGAATGGGAGCCAACCTTTGGCTGGGAGATCCAAAAGGATAGACACCTAAGGTTTGCCCGTAGGCCACTAAACCTTGTTCCCGCGCCGTGCGCGGATAAAATGAGTACTATCCTCTTGGGACTCCATCTTCCTTTATTTCTTGGGTTGGCGCAGATCAGAGACCGGCGACCGCTGCGAAATAGGGGATCGGCAGTCGGGTTACCATTGCGTGTCTTTCGCAA
>OLOU01002379.1_pt1 | contig 10783 bp, 6 predicted proteins | sample 1672101 | NCBI WGS metagenome assembly OLOU01 (sample SAMEA3136645, study PRJEB25190) | human gut metagenome | biome: human gut; feature: human-associated habitat; material: faeces | place: Austria | collected 2013
GAAAGACCGGATTTGATACATTTACACATTACAAAAGTATTGTGGATAAGAAGACGTGGATGGATTTGCCAATCCGTTATCAGAAATATACAGAAAAGAAAGAAAAAATATTGCGCAGATTCCTGTAAATATAAGAGGTTGAATGGTAGGAAGAAAGATATGAGAAAAGGTACTGCGAGATCCATTTTAATGCTAGGGATTTTTTACTTTGTATTTCTTGGTGCAGAGTATTATTTTGATAATATGATGGCCTTTGTGACAGATGCAGATGGCGTAGTATTAGCACAGAGCTATGTGTTAGGTAGTAGTGTGCTGGGATTTCTGCTGTATGCACCAATGGAAAAAATGATACCGGCAAAGATAAAGCGGCTGTTTTGGAGCGTGAGCAGTGCAGCCGTGATTCTGATGTTCTTTTTTATCAAGATTCATAGCGGCTATGGTCACACATTGCGCGCCGGTTTGTTTTTATTTTTGTTGCTTGGGTATTTTGGAAGTGGTGTGCATTATTTGGTGGCGCAGACTTTTACGGCAGAAATTGAGACAGAAAAATCGCATTTGGCACGGACAGTAGGCTGTGCCTATGCATTTGGGATTTTATTGCAGTTTATCAATAACAATTGTATTTCATCCGTAGCAGTGCAGGTGGTGTTCTTATGTCTGGCTTTTGCTGTTATGGAAGGCTTATTTATGGTAAAAGCACAGCAGGTCGAAGAGCAAGGAGAAACGCATCCGGTCATAGAAGCGGATGGTGTTGCACGAAAGACGGGTATGTTGTTGATTTTTATTGTCGCTCTCATGACATTTATTTTTGCAACATTAGATAACGCGGTGACATTGGTACATGCTGGTGGAGGTGCGGATATTGGACAATGGCCGAGGCTTTTACTTGCATGCAGTGGTTTGATTGCAGGAGTTTTATATGATATCAAAAAAGGCGCTTACCAGAACATTATCATGTATTGCGTGATGATGCTTTCAACGATTTGCGTGGTTGTGATCACGTGCGGTGGACCATTTCTATTGGGATTGGTTGTATTTTATCTGTCAGCTGGTTTCTTTTCCATCTATTTTGCCAGCAGTTTTATGCGTCTTTCGTATGCAATGAAAGAGGAAAAGCTGTGGGCTGGACTGGGGCGTGCTGTCAACAATCTGTGTGCGGTGGGAACGGCTTCGATGTCACTGACACTGTTACATTCGCCAAGTTATGTCACCATTGTCATTGCGCTTGTGTTATTTGCCGTTACAAGCGTTCTGATTTTTGTATACCAGAGATCTGGGGATCAAATGCGATGGAAACAGGAAAATGCAATTTTATCGCAGGAAGCAGAAAAAACAGAAAAGATATTAGAAACACATAAGAAAAACGAAGAGGAATTGCTTGCACTTTTTTCACAGGAGTTTTCCTTAACACCACGCGAAGGGGAAGTGCTTGCGTGCATGCTTCATTCAGAAGATAATGTGACAGAGATGGCGACGCAGCTTGCTATTTCGCGGGCAGCATTGTACCGTCATATTTCGAATATGAATGAGAAAACAAATACCAAGGCAAGAATTGGTTTGCTCCAATTTTATTATGCCTGGATGCAGGAAAAATAAAGGATTTTGACAATTTGAGACATATGTCAACTCCCATATTACGACCGCATATGCTAGAATTTTACCCATCATTAAGTAGTAAATACGATGTTGGAGGGTGAGCGTATGCGACGACGTAATGTGGGAGTTTTTTGTTGTTTACTCTGCCTTGTATTGGCATGTTCTACCATGATGTTTGGATGTGGAAAAGCAAAGCAGGAAGAACAAAAGAGTTCGACAGAAAAGAAAACAGAAAACACGGTTGAACCGGAAGAAACTGGAGATGATGTAGCAGCAATTTTAAAAAATGCAAAGTATGTGGCTGTGATTCATGTAAAAATTAATCCTGAATTTAATATTTATCTTGATAAAGATGAAAATGTCGTGGCATTGGAATGCCTGAATGCAGATGCAAAGGATGCATATAGCAAGAAATCGTTTGCCGGGAAAACACTAGACGAGACATTACAGACTGTGGTTTCTATTGCAGCAGAAGAAGGCTACATGAAAGAAGACCAGACGGTAGCACTTACCATCACAGAATGTACGACCGATTTGAATGCTACCGAGTTACAAACCAAAATGGATAGCGTCGTAACGGAAGCGGCAAAGGAACAGGACATCACAATCACGACAGTGATGGATATGAGTGAAGAAGTCAGGACAGCACAAAAAGAGGCGGGATTGATCAAACAAGCATGTTCAAACTGTAATGGCACGGGAGATTGTCCGGATTGTGATGGCGGTCGCATGACGTGTCCTGCCTGTGGCGGTGATGGTATTGAGGAGTGTGGTAACTGCTTTGGTACCGGATTGGATCATGGAAATACATGTACTTTTTGCGGTGGCGCAAAGACACACACCTGTACGCATTGTGGTGGTGTTGGAATAGCAATGGATTGTCCTGTGTGCGGCGGTAGTTTTAAGTGCGTTGTCTGTGGTGGCAGCGGTACACTTTAAAATGGAATGGTGCGTTAAGAAGATAACCATACATAGATAAAAAAGCGACAAAAGGAGGAAGACAACATGAGAAAAACAAAAGGAAGGATGCGTGGAATCTTATCGCTGGTCTTAGCGATGCTCTTGATGGTAACGATGATTCCGGCAAAAAAAGTATTGGCGGAAGGAAAACCGGCAGGAAGTACAGCAGGAAATACAGGGAATCTGATGTTTCAATATGAAGATACTGCATTGGGATTTGGTTATGTAGAGTGGAAAGACGATACTGGAAATTGGCATACGCAGCAGAATGATGGTACAGTGACAGCGACTGCCGTAAGAGTTAATTGTGTTTCTGGTGGACAATTAGAACCTGGAGCAGGTCTGTATCTGGATGGAGACAATATCCTGAAAGATAAGGCAAACAAAACGGCTTTAGAATCAGAGGCAGGACTTGCATTGGCACCAGATAAGAATTATGCATTTCAACATATTGCTTTTATCGCAGCGGGTGGTTCCGGCGGCGAAGAACAACCACCACAGCCACCAGCATCACAGGGAATTGAACTTATCTTAGAAGGCAATGCAAAAGATACATTTGATACCTTGATTGCAACAGGAGATGATGCCAACAATATTTATGTGAAGGTGAATAAGGATACATCTTATCAGAAGATTAACGATTTGATAAAGAGTAAGATGGTTACCGTATCTCAGAATGGACGTTATCAGTTTGACAAATCTGTGACAAAGGTTTCTCTCTATGTGAAATATGATGCAAACTATATGGTACAGTTTATGCCAAATGTAGCGGGCATGGGCTTTAGCGAAAATGCACCGCTCGTTTTGGATGGCTCTGGCTCACAGCATATCCAGATTGATAAAAAGGTCAACACGATCACATGGTCGTATGACGATGTGCGTTATGGCAAAGATGCCTATCTGGAGCATGGAACAGCAGAAATTATTGCAGTAAACGGAACACCGGTTGCAAAACTTCCGATGGATCCGGATAATTTTGCAACAAATGCAGGAAATAAAGATGGCGGACACTTTGCGGCAGATCCTGGTGCTAAGATTACCATTAAGCTGACACCGGATTATGGTTATCAGTTATCGGGTGTGCAGTTAAATGGCGGCGCTACGTTAGAGGCACAAAAAGATGTATCTACGTTTACATTTATCATGCCGGATACGAGCATTCACTTCAAAGGTATTTTTACAAAATCAGAAGATGCCGTAGTAACGACTGGAAATACAGTCAAAAATGCAGCAATTGCAAATGGTGCAAATGCTGCAAACAGTGGAAATCTGGAGTTGAAGGTTTCGGATAACACAGAGTACAACACAGCAGCAGCCACAGCTCTTGTTTCGGATGCTGTAGCAGCAGAGGCAGTAGACCTTTCTTTGAACCAGGTTGTCAGCAAAGGAAATGGCACCAATTGGGAAACTGGAATTACGGAATTCGAAAAACCAATCACATTATCTTTAGCATTGAAGGATTATGATGCCAATTATGATTATACGGTAATGAGAAACCACAATGGAAAACTGACAGCACTTGATACAACAGCAATCAACGGAACAGTTTCTTTTGCGACCAATCAGTTCTCTACCTATGTTATTGTAAAGAAAGAAAAGAGTAAGACACCGGTTTATAGTACTGAGGCTAATGCCGGCGCAGGTGCACCACAGACAACATTTTCACAGACGACAAAGGAACTGTTAGATGCCATTGGTCTGACCGCGGCAGAAAAGAAAGCAATTGCAAATGGCGCAAATGCAAATGTTGTGTTAAATGTAAATGTTAAGACATTGACAGAGAAAGAAGCAAAATTAATCGAAAGTGTCATTGGCAAGAATAAGATGGAAGAAACATATGACATCAATCTTTTGCTTCAGATTGCAGGCTTACCGGATCGGAATATCACAGATCCAAGCAGTGCAATCGGTATAACCATCACAATCCCGGATAAATTTATTAACACAGATACCAGTGTGAAGAGAGTTTATCGCATGGTTCGTATTCATGATGGAAAAGCAACGGTAATTGACGGAACGTTTGATGCGAAAACAAAACAATTTACATTTGCAACGGATGGATTTTCCACCTATGCATTGGTATATGAAGATGTGGCTGCAACTACAACAACCCCAGCAACGACATCGCCAAAGACAAACGATACTTCATTACCTATCGCATGGCTTCTGCTTTTAGGTGCCTGTCTTTGCGGATGCATGGCAGTAACGCTCGTAAAAAAGAAAACGAAATAAACAGTACATCGAAATAAACAGTACATATGGTTGTAACAATATAGAGCGGAAGAAGAGGAAGGTTGTTTGGGTAATTGAATAGTGATTAAAGAATGGCACTCTCGGGTAGATACTCGAGAGTGTTTCATCACAGATATATTAGATAAGTTTATTTTCATAATATGCATAGTAATAAAATATACTGTGAGTTATCTAAAGCGAGGAGACTTATTATAATTAAATTACAAATTATAATCTGCAAAGATACAACTTTAGAAAGGGGACATGATATCTTGCTTTATCTACAAGAACTAAGAGAAATGAATGTAGATGAGCAAGAAACACAAAAATATGGAAAAGATTAGATTCAACAAAGACTGGACATTTAAAAATGATATAACGGGGGGAGATGAAATAAAAGTGACGCTTCCTCATGACGCAATGCAGACAGAGAAACGCCTTCAAAACATGAAGAACGGTGCAGCGGCGGGATTCTTTCCCGGTGGAAGGTATGTATATCTCAAAAATTTTTATGCACCACATGAGTGGGATGGTAAATGTATTTTGATTGAGTTCGAGGGAATCTATCAGAATTCCTCTGTCTATGTGAATGGAAAGTACATTGGGGGCTGGATATACGGCTATACGGGATTCGTTCTTGAACTGTCAGAACAATTGAACTATGGCGAAGATAACGAGATAAGAGTCATAGCGGATAATACCAGGACGCCTAACAGCCGTTGGTATACAGGAAGTGGAATTTACAGAAATGTAAATCTATATGTGGGCAATAAGAACCATATTGCAGTTGATGGGATTCAAGTTACTACAAAGAGTATTGACCCTGCTGTAATTTGTGTTAAGACAGAGATTGAAGCTACGGAAGATTGTGATGTGACAATCAAGGTTTATGATGGTGATACACTTGTGGCGAGCAGTGTAGGATTAAATGCAAAACTTACGATCAAGGATGCAAAGTTATGGAGTGATGAATCGCCACATCTGTATAGAGTAGAGTGCAATCTTGTGAATAATGTAGGAGAGGTGATTGATAGGCAAGAGATTAAGACCGGTATTCGGCTTTTGGCATGGAGTGCAGAGCACGGACTTGAAATAAATAATAAGTATGTAAAGCTTCGCGGTGGTTGTATTCACCATGATAATGGAATACTTGGAAGTAGAGCCATTGATTATGTGGAAGAGAGGAAGGTTAAAATTCTAAAAGATGCGGGGTTCAATGCCATCCGTTCGGCTCATAATCCTGCCAGCAAAACTTTGCTTTCAGCTTGTGATAAGTATGGAATGTATGTGATGGATGAAGCTTTTGATCAATGGCAGTTTATGAAGGTAGAATATGATTATTCAATCTATTTTGATGAGCAGCATGAAGCTGACCTTCGCGCTATGATTCGAAAGGATATAAGTCACCCATCTGTAATTATGTATTCTATTGGAAATGAGATTGGAGACACAGGAAAACAAAGTGGTGTAGAAATTAGCCGCGAATTGGCTAGAATATGTCATGAAGAGGATAACACGCGACCTGTTGTGAATTGCATCAATCCGGTTGTATCCAGTATGGGGGGCTCTAAGTCAAAGTGTACATCTCTGGATGAGGTGAATCCTTATGAAGAGACGAAAAATTCTCAGGCAGCAGCAAGTTTGCTAGCGAATATTATTGTCACAGTGGTTCCATTTATTAAAAAGATAATGGGTAAACCGGAAAAAGTCGAGAAACTTCTTAGGCCATGTTTTGAGGAACTGGATATTGTAGGACTTAATTATGCTGAGGATTGTTATGAGCCACATCACAAATACGACCCGATGAGGATTATGGTGGGGTCGGAGACATATCCTCATTCCATGGCAAAGCGCTGGCCGCTAATTGAAAAAAATTCTTATCTGATAGGAGATTTCATGTGGACCGCTATAGATTATCTGGGCGAGGCAGGAGTAGGTGTGCCGATTTATGGCACTACACGGGGAGGATTTAATAGACCATATCCTTGTGTCAGCGCTGGATGTGGCGTTATAAACCTCCTTGGAGAGATGGAGACGGAAGGATATGCTGCAAATATAGCATGGGGATTGTATAAGAAACCTTACATAGCGGTTCGTCCAGTTAATCATTCGGGAGAAAAACATTTTTTTGGAATGTGGAGAGATACAGACGCTATATCAAGCTGGAGTTTTAAAGGATGTGAAGGTCGAAAGGCTGAAATTGAGGTATATAGCATTGGAAAGTACATAGAACTGTTTCAAGATGGAATATCGATAGGAAGAAAAGAATTGGTTGACACAAAAGCCTGCTTTGAGACGGTTTATAAGCAGGGAGAATTAAAAGCAGTAAGTTACGATGAATTGGGGAATGTAATTGCGGAAGAGACAATTAAGACAGCTGGCAAGGAGGATGTAATCAGAGTGATTCCTGAAAAGACGGAACTGTATGCAGATGGAGAGGATGTCACTTTTGTATTGGTCAAACTTACTGATCATAATGGTATCGTAAAACTGTTGGAAGATAGAATGGTAATTGTTGATGTTACAGGTCCTGCCGAGATTATTGCAATTGGAAGCAGAGAACCGATTACCGAGGAACGATATACGGGAAATTGTTTTACTACATCCAATGGAACACTGGGATTTTATGTTCGCTCAACAGGAGAAGAAGGTGAAGCTATTATCTCAGTATCTGCTGAGGGGATAGATGCAGTAGAAATAAGAAAAATTCAATGTTGTACGAAAAGAGGCTAAAAAACTTAATGCGGATTGTGTGCTTTGCGGTAAGCACTAGGTGTCATGCCATAGTGTTCTTTGAAGACGCGGCTAAGATGAGAACTTACAGAGAAACCGCATAGTTCTGAAATGTATTCCAGAGAGAAATCACTGTTTTCCAGATATTGGCAGACGATGGCAAGACGTATTTCTATAAGAACGGTATTAAATGTTTTCCCGGTAGCTTCTTTTACAATTTTGCAGACATATTGCTTGGTGTAATGGACATATTCAGCTGTGGAATTCAAAGATGCAAATTGATAATTTTGTTTTAAATAATCGATGATTCTCTGATATTGGAGATCATTCTGACTTACCCGGATAGATGATTCTATCTGGGTATTTTCGTCTCTAAGCACATAGGTGAAAATAAGCGATAAACAGTTTTTCATAATATTATTTGCATATTTATTTTGATTGATATATTCAGCAAAGCAGTTAAGTGCTAAATCTTTAATGATTTCGTTGGCATTCGTCCGGATAATCAAATAGTTCATTTGATTATTTTCATTGAGACTATCTATAAGAAATGTGGTTAGACGTTTGTCGTCATGAAAGATATCTGAGTACTGTGCCGTGACAAAACTGCGTTTTAGGTTAAAACATATACAAATACTTTCAGGGACAGACGTAATCATATACTGAACATGAGGTGGTATGAAAATAAAGTCACCCTGAAATAAGGCAAACTGTGAATTTTTGATCGTAACCTCCGCCTTGCCTTCAATGATATAGAATAAAGAGTAGTATTCGCAGGAGTGAGGTGCTCCGCCGGGAAAATTGAACTGTTTTGCCATAGCGTAATCGTATCCGGGTAGAATATTGAGCTTTTCTGAAACAGTGCCAATATCCGTAATGTACTTTGGCAGATTGAGTTCTGGAGTAATAGCTATCGGAAAGTAAAATCGTGAAAGATTATGATTTCTAATGGCATAGCTGTTGAAGTATTCGATATAAGTATGATACTCTACGAAATCTTTATTATTATCCGAATAGTCCAGAAATGCCATCTCCAGATTACTTAAGTTTTGCAAAATATGATAAATCTGATCGGTACCTTTTATTTCCATGGATAAACTCCTCTTTGAAAATGAAAATATTTGAAACGCTGAAAATACAGTAAAACATGACAATGGCATGTGGAAACTGTTAGTATAGAAATTATATTACGTTAATTTGAAAATTTCAATATGAGTTTCATCACAGATAAAAGTGGGAAGTTTTTTTTATGGGAGTGAAATATGTATGAATCGGTGAGATGTTATATTTTGAAATCAGAAGGTATGATTAAACTCGCAAAGGAAAAAGTTTTAAGGGCAATGCTATTAAAACGCTGAATTTAGGAGGAGAAAATATGGAGACAACGCGATTAAATATTGCAGATGAGAAATTCTCAAAAAAGAAGACATTGGGATTTGCATTGTTAAGATTAGGAAATATCTTAGCGGGACTTATGATAGGAGAGGTTACGTATTTCGCTACGAATAGTCTTGGCATTGCAGCAGCAGCGATTTCGATTGGAGTGGCTATTAAGACAGCAATTGATGCGCTTACGGATCTTGTGATGGGAACAATCGTTGACTCTACACATACAAGATGGGGAAAGGCAAGGCCATGGATACTTGCAGCAATCCCGATGTGGATTACACTTATACTCATTTTTATAGCACCAAGAGCGTTGATGAGCGATATGGGGTTGGTAGTTTATATTACGGTGTTTGCAACATTGCATAGTGCAATCTTTTCTACCATGACCAATATTGCATACGAAACAAATATTAAACGAAGTGTTGTAAAAGAGGAAAACAGAATTAAGACACTCACGATTATAGGGGTTGTATTTGCTATTGGCTCACTTGGGCTTCAAGTGGCACTTCCGGCAATTATCAATGCATTTCACGGATCACAGCAGGGATTTGTAATTCTTGTTTTGATTGTGGGAGTATTTGGAATCGTAACATCTTTAATTTCGTTTATGATATGCAAAGAATATACAGAGGAAGAACTCGCTTCTTTTGGCGGATATGATGCGAAGGAAGCAATAGAGAAAGTGCCTATTAGAACTTTTTTAAAGAGTGTGCTTAAGAATAAATATCTTATGATGTACACAGTCATTAATTTCTTATACATGCTTGTTATGATGAGTTCGTTTACAACGGGTCAGTATTATTTCCAGTATGTATATGGAGACTTGGGTGTGTTTTCTATCGTAATGGCTGTGTCTGTGGTAGAGATGCCGGTATTTTTCTTTATACCAAAGCTATGCAAGAAATTTGGTACTGCAAAAGTGATACAGATGTCCATTGTATTTGCGATGATTGGGGTGGTGCTTCGCCTAATTATGCCATCATTACTTCCGATACAGATGATAGGATACTTATTTGTGAGTCTCCCTAATATTCTGGTTGCATGTGTTGGCTCACAGATAAATTATGAATGTATGGAATACGGACGGTATAAGACTGGTGTTATTGCAGAGGCAATGTATTCTTCATTTATAAGTTTTGCACAAAAGATGGCTACCTCATTGAGCTCAGTAATCATCGGACTTATTTTGTCACTGACAAGTTTTGATTATTTGACGAAGGGTGTTGTAGACAATGGTTTTGATGATTGGGCAGAACTTGCAGCGCTTGGAGAAGCGGGATTTAATAAATATATTGAGGGTGGAGTGGACGCTGTGAACTCTGCCATGGCAGGAATTAATTTTGCATTCAACTGGATGCCACTTATCTTTCTGGGAATATGTGTAATTTTATTTGCATTCTTTAAAGAAACTTAGAGTGGAGAATGGATTGAATGAGGATGGAAGTCAAAAGAACTAGTGTGATGAAAAAAATGTGCTGGCAGAGAAAACTTTATGTAGAAGGAATCATGGGTAACGAAAAAAGCAATAATCTTGAAGGATGCAGAGGCATTTAAGGTATACAGACAGGTATATGAGTTTTTGACGAATGAACTTGGAATGGAGAGTATATGATTCAGGCAATAAATCTAAAAATCGCATATATGAAAAATCCGATAGGGATTGATGAAAAGAATCCAGTATTGACATGGAAATGTCGAGATGCGATAAAGCAAAGTGCATATGAGATTGAATATAATGTGCAAAGTTTTGGAGCAGAATGCAGTGAAACAAAGATTATCAGAGCAAATACGGATATCATGGAGTTTCGATTTGAGGATAATTTTAAAAGTAGAGATATCGTAAGTTGTCGCATTCGCCTTACGAACGAGAATG
>OLOU01002391.1_pt1 | contig 10747 bp, 9 predicted proteins | sample 1672101 | NCBI WGS metagenome assembly OLOU01 (sample SAMEA3136645, study PRJEB25190) | human gut metagenome | biome: human gut; feature: human-associated habitat; material: faeces | place: Austria | collected 2013
ATAGCCTGTCACCACTGTAGTCAGCAGTTTGGACTATGCTAATATCATACCAAAGAGGGTGTGACCAATGGCTGAACAGCAGGTCTTTGCCACAAAGGGAAATCTTATACTTTATAAAAAGGCTCTGAAACTTGCCGCATTGGGCTATGAACTTCTGGACAGAAAAAGAAATATCCTTATAAGAGAGCTTATGAGCCTTGTTGACAAAGCAGGGGAGCTTAGAGGAAGCATTGAGGACACCTACAAGGAAGCCTACAGCGCACTCCAGCTTGCAAATATCTCCATGGGTCTTGTTACACCTTATGCAAATTGTATCCCTGTTGAAACAGGCGTTGAGATAAGCACAAGAAGCGTCATGGGCGTTGAGCTGCCAAAGGTCACCCTTAAAGAACGCCCTCTGAAAGTCACATACGGCTTTTCTCAGACCGATTCTCAGCTTGACAGAGCCTATCTTGCCTTTGAAAAGGTAAAACAGACCACAGCAGTCCTCGCAGAAGTGGAAAACAGTATCTACAGACTGTCCGTAGCCATAAAAAAGACACAGCGCAGAGCAAACGCCCTGCAAAACATAATCATTCCAAGAAATGAACACATAGTGAAATTCATTACTGACTCTCTTGAAGAAAAGGACAGAGAGGAGTTCTCACGAATGAAAGTAATAAAGGCGGCAAAGCTAAAGTCGGCACAGAAATAATAATTGTAGGGGCGACCTGAGGTCGCACGTCTAGTCGCCAGCTTGCAGCATTATAAAAACATGAAAGGAAAGATAAAAATGGAATATATCAAAAAAGTATTCAGAAGCTATTGGATATTGTCTATATTCTGCGTAGTGCTGGGCATTGCGCTCATAATCGACCCTAATTTCTTCACCGCCGCCATAGGCTATGTTATTGGTGGACTTTTCACCGCATTCGGTGCAGTGGAGCTTATAAGATACTTCGCCATGGGCAGAGACGACCAGAGCTATTCTTCAAGCCTTGTGAGAGGGATCATCCTCGCTGCCATAGGCATTTTCATTATCATAAGACCTGATTTTATCCCGAAAGTCATTGCCGTTGTCTGCGGACTTTATATGCTCATAAGCGGCATCGTGAACATTCAGGACTCCCTTAACCTTAGACGTGCAGGTGTAGAAAGCTGGAACGTAAGCTGTATCTCAGCCGCTGTTACCACTCTCGTTGGTATACTTCTTCTTTTTGACCCTCTTATTTTAGGGGAAACCGCAATGATAGTCCTTGGTATCGCTCTGCTCGTTTCAGGTGTGACAAATATCTTCGGCTGTTTTACCGCAGGCTCAAAGCTCAAAAAGGTAAATAAGCTTATGAAAAAAGAGCTCAAAGACAGACCTGATAAGGATCATTATATAGATATTTAGGATATTATCGTAGGGGCGACCTAGGGTCGCCCACTTTTTTTCACTATTTTAGCAGTTTGGCGTATTTCTTTACAAAAATATGTGCATTTTATTGACACGGGATGTGATTTCACAAGTTTCAACAAATATTTTTGCGTCGATTTGTAAAAGTCTATAAAAATTAAAAAAAGCCTTGACAAATGAGGTCAAAAGGTATATACTCATAACTGTAAACAGCAAAGGCGCTGTGAACCACTTAGGTTCGCAGTGTCTTTTTTATTTTTTTAGACTATAATTTATAATAGGAGGAATTCAATATGGCAAACGTTCCTGAATATTTCGGCTCAGACGTATTCAATGAATCAGTGATGAAAGAAAGACTTCCAAAGGCTACATACAAGGCTTTGAAGAAGACTATCGACAACGGCGATCCACTTGATATCGAGGTTGCAAACATCGTTGCAAATGCAATGAAGGATTGGGCAGTTGAAAAGGGCTGCACACATTACACTCACTGGTTCCAGCCAATGACAGGTCTTACAGCAGAAAAGCTCGACAGCTTTATCTCACCAACTGAGGACGGTCACGTTATCATGGAGTTCTCAGGCAAGGAGCTTGTTAAGGGCGAACCTGACGCTTCTTCTTTCCCTTCAGGCGGATTGAGAGCAACATTCGAGGCAAGAGGCTATACAGCTTGGGACCCAACTTCATACGCATTCATTAAGGAAAAAGCACTTTGTATTCCTACTGCTTTCTGCTCATACAATGGCGAAGCACTTGATAAGAAAACTCCGCTTCTCCGTTCAATGGAAGCTATCAATAAGTCAGCTCTCAGAATTTTGAAGATGTTCGGCTCAGACGCAACAAGAGTTACAGCAAACGTTGGTCCTGAGCAGGAATACTTCCTTGTAGACAGAGAGATGTATGCAAAGAGAGAGGACCTTATCCTTGCAGGCAGATCACTTTACGGCGCACCTGCTCCAAAGGGTCAGGAACTTGAAGATCACTATTTCGGTACTATCAAGACAAGAGTTCAGGCTTACATGAAAGACCTTGACGAGCAGCTCTGGAAACTTGGTATCTACGCTAAAACAAAGCATAACGAGGTTGCGCCTGCTCAGCACGAGCTCGCTCCTATCTATGGCACAACAAATATCGCCACCGACCACAACCAGCTCACAATGGAGATCATGAAGAGAACAGCCAGAAAGCACGGCTTCAAGTGCCTGCTTCATGAGAAGCCATTCGCTGGCATCAACGGTTCCGGTAAGCATAATAACTGGTCTATCTCAACAAACACAGGTGTAAACCTCCTCGACCCTGGTAAAACACCTGCTGAGAACGCTCAGTTCCTTCTGTTCCTTACAGCAGTTATCAAGGCTGTAAATGATTATCAGGATATCCTGAGAGCTTCAGTTGCTTCTGCCGGTAACGACCACAGACTTGGCGCTAACGAAGCTCCTCCGGCTATTATTTCTATCTTCCTTGGCGACGAGCTTACAGGCGTTCTCGATGCTATCGTAAACGGCGTTAAGTATGAGGACAAGAGAGTTGAGATGGAGATCGGTGTTGACGTTCTGCCACACTTCCCTAAGGATACAACAGATCGTAACAGAACTTCACCATTTGCATTCACAGGCAATAAGTTTGAGTTCAGAATGCCTGGTTCAAAGCTTTCAGTAGCAGGTCCTAACACAGTTCTTAACACTATCGTTGCTGACGTTCTCGATCAGTTTGCTGACGAGCTTGAAAAGGCTGACAACTTCCAGGACGCTCTTGATGATCTTATCAAGAGAACTATCAAGGAAAATCAGAACATCATCTTCAACGGCAATGGTTATTCAGACGAGTGGCCTGTTGAAGCTGAAAAGAGAGGACTTCTTAACCTTAAGTCAACTCCTGAAGCTGTTCCTGCATTCCTTGCACAAAAGAATGTTGACGTATTCTCTAAGTACGGAGTCTATACAGAAGCTGAGCTTCAGTCAAGAGTTGAGATCCTCCTCGACGAGTATTGCAAGACGCTCAATATCGAGGCTCTTACAATGATCGACATGGCTAAGAAGGAGATCCTTCCTGCTGCAGCTAAGTATATCAAGGATATCGCAAAGACTGCTGAGCTTGCAAAGAGCTGCGGTGCTGAAACTGTATTTGAGGAAGAGACCGTTAAGGAAATTTCAGCTCTCGTAACTGAGATGTACAAGGCACTTGGCACACTGGAAGCTGATGTACAGAAAGTACACTCTATCGAGGACACACAGGAAATGGCAAACTTCTTCCACGATACTATCTTTGCAGATATGGGTGCTCTCAGAGTTCCGGCTGATAAGATCGAAACACTGGTAGGCAAGGATTACTGGCCTTATCCAACATACAGCGATCTGCTGTTCTACGTTAAGTAAGGGACAATTCAAATTTTCAATATAACACGGACTTTATAACAAACTAACCACAGATCTACTACTTTGTTCCCCTACAGCTACAATAATATACAGAATGCACAATGAAGTGTATGACAGACCGAGCCGAATGGCTTTGGTCGTCATACACTTTTTTGTATTTTAGGAGGAAAAAGATATGACAAACACTGTAACAGTATTGGCTGAAAGCACAGGCTTCAGTGCCGTCAATACTATATGGGTACTGTTGGGAGCTGCACTTGTATTCTTTATGCAGGCAGGCTTCGCAATGGTTGAAACGGGCTTCACCCGTGCGAAAAACGCAGGTAACATAATCATGAAAAACCTGATGGACTTCTGTATCGGAACTCCGCTGTTCTGGCTCTTTGGTTTCGGTATAATGTTTGGCGACGGAAAGTTCATCGGAGCTTACAAGGGAATTGCAGATTCAACATATGCCTCAGCTGCTCCAGACGGAGTGCCTTTCTTTGCATTCCTTATCTTCCAGACAGTTTTCTGTGCAACAGCAGCAACTATCGTTTCTGGAGCTATGGCAGAAAGAACAAAGTTCATTTCTTATTGTATCTATTCAGCAATTATAAGCCTTCTGGTCTATCCTATCGAGGCTCACTGGATCTGGGGCGGCGGCTGGCTCGCAGACCTCGGCTTCCATGATTTCGCAGGTTCGACTTGCGTTCATATGGCAGGCGGCGTTGCAGCATTCGTTGGCGCAGCTATCCTTGGTCCTCGTATCGGTAAGTATGACAAGAACGGCAAGGCAAAGGCTATCCCAGGTCACTCGCTTACACTTGGCGCACTTGGCTGCTTTATCCTTTGGTTCTGCTGGTTCGGTTTCAACGGTGCGTCAACAACTTCAATGGAAGGCGACGCTATCCCGCTTGCAGGTAAGGTTTTCGTAACAACAAACCTTGCAGCAGCAGTTGCAACGATCACAACAATGATTTTTACTTGGATCAAGTACAAGAAGCCTGATGTTTCAATGACACTTAACGCTTCACTTGCAGGTCTGGTAGCTATCACAGCTCCATGCGACACAGTTTCACCAGTATCAGCAGCTATAATCGGTATCGTTGCAGGTATCCTTGTAGTTGTAGGTGTAGAGTTTATAGATCAGGTACTCAAGATAGATGATCCAGTTGGTGCTTGCGGAGTTCATATGCTCAACGGTATGTGGGGTACTATCGCAGTTGGTCTTTTCTCAGACGGTACTTGCGGTGAAAAGGGACTCCTCACAGGCGGTGGAGCACATCTCCTTGGTATCCAGCTTCTCGGTATGGTATCAGTTATCGCTTGGGTAGCTATCACAATGACTATCGTATTCCAGATCATCAAGCACACGATCGGTCTTAGAGCTTCCGAGCAGGAAGAGATCCTTGGTCTTGACGTTACAGAGCATGGTCTTGTATCTTCTTACGCTGACTTCGCACCAGCAATGTCACAGGCAATGCTCAGCTATACAAAGGACGACGCAAAGAGCGTTGTAAAGGTAGACAAGTCAACAGAGCCTGTAGTTCCTGTTGAGAAGGCCATCAAGGTAGAATCTTATGCAACAGACGCACCGTCTGCTGACGGCACACCTAAGATGACAAAGGTCGCTATCATCTGCAAGCAGCAGAAGCTCAACGATCTTATCACAGCTTTGGAGGACATCGACGTAACAGGTGTTACAGTAACGAACGTTCTTGGCTGCGGAATGCAGAAAGGACAGCCTGAGTATTACCGTGGTGCAGTTGTTGAAACAAATCTGCTGCCAAAGGTAAAGGTCGAGGTCGTTATTTGCAAGGTACCAACAAGAGCAGTTATCGATGCTGCAAAGGCAGCCCTTTATACAGGTCATATCGGAGATGGAAAGATCTTTGTATACAACATTGAGAACGTAGTAAAGATCAGAACGAATGAAGAGGGTTATGACGCACTTCAGGACGATTAAGCCTTAAAGATGACGGGTGACTACCCAATAAAATTGCCCCCATCCCACTTATAAATTATAGCTTGGAACCCGTGGTCGGAGAAATTCGGCTGCGGGTTTCAAGTTTTTATGAGTGGGAGTATAAGTGAGGAATGAGGAGTGAGGAGTGAGGAGTGAGGAATGGGCAAAGCCGACCAGAGTAAAGAACAAGCACAAAGTAAAAGTCAGCACCGAGCGGAGCGATTTTGCGGCGGAAGAACTTGCCCGAATAAGATGTAGGAGCTTGTTTGATGAATAATAAGATGTGCGTGCTGTGGAAAAGGTGGGTGAACACTGTTCGCCTCCACATTATGCCCTTATATCTCTCCGCCTGCGTGTCTTGTCACATGACAGCCTACGTTCACTGACACCGGTAGGCCTGCGATATGGGTCGGTGCTTCTTCTATATTTACTGCAAGGCAGGTCTGTGTGCCGCCAAAGCCTTGTGGTCCTATGCCAAGGAGGTTTATCTTCTCCAGCATTTTCGCTTCAAGCTTTGCATAACGTTCCTTTGGATTTCTCTTTGATACGCTTCTGCACAGTGCTTTCTTTGCAAGGTATGCGCACTTCTCAAAGTCGCCGCCTATGCCTACGCCTATGACTATTGGCGGACATGGGTTAGAACCTGCTTTTGCACACACTGACACTACCCAATCCACTATCTCGTCCTCGGTAACTGACGGGGTCATCATTTTAAGCTGTGACATATTTTCGCTTCCAAAGCCCTTTGGTGCCACCATTATTTCTACCTTTTCGCCCTCTGCTATTTTAAGATGCACAACAGGCGGTGTATTATCCCCTGTGTTTACTCTTTCCAATGGGTCGGATACTATTGAACAGCGCAGTCTGCCCTCTGTATAGCCTCTTGCTACGCCTTTATTTATGGCTTCATTCAGCGAACCGCCTACAAAATGCACGTCCTGTCCTATGGTCATGAAGATAACTGCCATGCCTGTGTCCTGACAGATAGGGATAGCTTCTTCTCTTGCTACTCTCATATTGTCAAGGATATCAGCAAAGACGTTCTTTCCCACCGGGGACTGCTCTTTCCTGGCGTTGCACTCTATACAGCTTTCCATATCCTCAGGAAGATACAGATTGGCTTTTATGCACAGATCTCTTACAAGTTCTTCTACTTCTGAAACGTTTATCTCTCTCATTTTTATTTATCCTTTCGCTCTGTATTTGCTACCTTTTCACGGTCGCTGAGCTTTATTACTTTTTCGCTGTCAAGGACATAGCATGGCTTGCCCTCCAGAAGAAATTCTCCTTTTAGAAAATCTGCGCAGGCTTCTTCGTTGACGTTTGGGGCTTTACACAGCTTATCCTCGGGAATATCCGTGAAGCCTGCTACGTTGTCGCACAAAAGCCCTACGGAAACTTCTTCGCCCATTGTGATTATTATGCAATCTCTGTCGGAGATCTCTTTTGGCTCATAGTGGAAACGTCTGCGCAGGTCTATGACAGGCACTACCTCGCCCTCGTTCACCACTGTTCCCGGCACATAGTCGGGAAAATCAGGCACGGGAGTTGGGGTCTGCGCCGCTATGATTATTTTTATATCCTCAAAGGGCAGTGAAAAGCTTCGCCCTGCTGAGGTGAAAATGAGATATCTGCTGTTTTCCACAGCTATCCCTCCTTGTTATATTTTATCATAAGCCGTTGTCGATGCGATAATGTATCTCCTGTGCTATCTTGTCAAGGGGACACTGCTTTGACACTGAGCCGTTTTCATATGCGGCTTTGGGCATACCATAGACTATGGAGCTTTCTGCGTCCTGTCCGATATTATATGCTCCCATTTTCTTCATGTTGAGCATACCCTTTGCACCGTCACAGCCCATGCCGGTGAGGATAACGCCTATAGCGTTACGCTTTGCGCTGTATGCTACAGAGTCAAAAAGCACGTCAACTGACGGACAGTGACCTGAAACCTTTACACCTGCTTCAGAGGTGACAAAATAGCCTTTTTTATCCCTGAACAATCTAAGGTGCTGACCGCCCTGCGCTATTACCACCATGCCTTGGCTGAGATACAGACCGCTTTTGGCTTCCACAACGTTGTGACCGGTTTCAGTGCATAGCTGTTCGGCATATATCCTTGTATAGCCCGCAGGCATATGCAGGACTGCCACTATAGGGGGCAGGTCGTGGCGGAGGTCTTTAAGGATAGCTTTCAGGGCTTCCGTTGAGCCTGTTGAACCGCCTATGGCTATTATTCCGGAGGTATTTATGGCAGGTATATGCACAACAGAATTAACTCTTGCTTTTTCAAGGCGCTGTATGCTTTCGGCAAAGCGTTTCTGAAAACGCTCGTTATCAGACGGAGTGCCGTCAGGTTTATATACGACGTCTATGGCACCTGCCTGCATCATGGGATATTTATTGTTGTGCTGAATGGTAAGATAGATTATAGGCACAGAATATCGTGGGGCAAGGCTTATGATGTAGTCGTCCATATTGTTTTGGCAATCACCGTCGAGAAGAACATAGTCGGGAGAAAGGGCAGTGACGCTTTTTCTGCCGTTGCTAAGGCAGGCTGAGGCAAGCTTTGAGCTTTGGAAGCCTGCGTTTGTAAGGGATTTTCTGCAAAGCTGTGCAAAGGCTTTGTTTTCGGTTATCACAAGAAAGAGAGGCGTCATTTTTTATCCCCTCCCAGCTTGCGGTATATTGCAGGGGCAACTTTTACAAAAGGCATATACTTCGGCACTGATTCTGCGTGACCGATATAGAAATAGCCGCCATCCTCCATTGCGTCATAGAATTTTCTGCATATCTCGGCTTTTGTATCGTCGTCAAAATATATCATGACGTTACGGCAGACGATAAGGTCGAATTTCTTTTTGAAAGTGAAATCATCCATAAGATTGTGGTAACGAAACTCAACATTCTGCCTTATTGTATCGCTGACCTGCCAGAGATCCTTTGTGTTTGAATATGGGTGAAAATATTTTTTACGCCAATCTTCGGGGATATTCTTTATGGACATACTGGTATAAATGCCGTTTTTGGCAGAACGCAGTGCGTTAAGGGAGATATCCGTGGCAAGTATTTTCAAGTCCCAGAAACGGCGATCAAAGCCGAAATAATCGTCCATACACATGGCAAGATTATATGGCTCGTTGCCGAATGAGCAGCCTGCACTCCATATACGCATATCATGATCGAGGACGTTTTTTTCGGCATAGGGGAGAAATTTCTCCATGAAGTGTTGGAAATGGTCCGTTTCACGCATGAAATATGTATGGTTGGTAGTAAGGCGGTTTATAAGGTTGGCAGTTTCTCTGCCTGTTTCATCGCTGTAGACGGCGCTGAGATATTCTGAAAAGCTGTTGAAGCCGCAGTCCAACACATAGTTGCTCAGCCTGCTTTCAACGATAGACTTTTTCCTTGCAAGGTCAAGACCGTATTTTTCTTTTATGAATGCAGTAAGCTCGTCAAAGTCTGACTGAGAGATCTCAAGACGTGACAGCATTCCTCTTCCTCCTTGTTATTATGTTTTACCTGTTTGTTCTGACCAGAATATCAGGGTCAAGCAGGGATATGTTTTTGTTGTTTGCGTTTATAAAGCATTTTACAAGGCTGTTTTTTACGGGCGACACGGCGGTCTGCTGGGGGAGGATATCCTCAACGTCCAAGACCTTATCGCATATTATGCCAGCCTGATTTGAGCCGACTTCTATCACTATGGTACTGCTTCTGTTGTCATACTCCCCTTCGGGCAGTCCAAGACGCAGGCGGAGATCTATCACGGGAACGGCTTTTCCTCGCAGATTTATAACGCCTTTTATGAACTTTGGTGTTTTCGGGAGCCTTGTGACGGGGAGAAGCCCTATTATATCGGTGACATCTTTTACCTCAAAGGCGTAATATTTTTCATCAGAAACAAAGGAGAGTATTTTTCCGCCCTTCTGACAAAATTCGTTTATATCCTGTTCTGACATCTTTATTCACCCTTTCGGAAGTCATAATTGCCGAGAAATTCTTTCATATCCAGTATTATGGTTATACTGCCGTCACCGAGGACCGAACAGCCTGCCATGCCTGATTCCTTGAGAGGATAGGCGTCAAGGAGAGGTGAGAACGGTTTTACTACCACCTGCTGGTCAACTGTTATCCTGTCTGCCATGAGGACGGCTTCCTTGCCGCCGTCTTTACAACAGAGCATTATGCCCTTTGTTACGTCCTTTTCGGCATTTGGTATATCAAAATGGTCGCTCATTCTGATAAGAGGCAGACATTTTTCACGGAGCATTATAAACTCGTTGCCCTCGGGGTCGGTGATAAAGCTTTCGGCTTTGCAGGAGAAAGCTTCGGAAACTGCGGAAACAGGCAGAGAGAAATTCTCGCCCCCTACGTCAACGCTTAAAACGTCAAGGATAGACAGAGAAAGTGGTATCCTGATAGTAAAGACAGAGCCTTCGCCGAACTTGGAGTCAACATAGAGCTTTCCGCCGACTTTCTCAAGGTTTTTCTTTACAACGTCCATTCCAACGCCTCTGCCTGAATATTCGGTTATTTTATCATTGGTGGAAAAGCCTGCCGCCACAACAAAATTGAATATCTCTTTGTCGGTATATTCATTCTCAGGCTTTGTGAGCATACCGTTTTTCTTGGCTTTCGCCATAAGCTTTGCGGTATCCATTCCTGCACCGTTGTCACGGCAGGAGATGACCACTTCGTTGGAGTCATAGCCTGCGCTCAGAGTAACTGTGGCAGGCTCCGTCTTGCCAGCTTTTGCACGTACTTCGGGGTCTTCTATGCCGTGGTCAACTGCGTTTCTCACAATGTGCATAAGGGGGTCATTGAGGATATCTACGATAGATTTATCCACTTCCGTTTCCTGCCCTTCAAACACAAGAGTAACGTTCTTTTTGAGCTTTTGGTTCATATCCCTGACAACACGGTTCATCTTCTGAAATGCTGTGGAAACAGGCACCATTCGTATGGACATTACAACGTCCTGAAGCTCATCGGTGAAGCTAATTTCAGCGGAATTATTGATCTGCTGAATGGTATCTCGTTCGG
>OLOU01002395.1_pt1 | contig 10739 bp, 8 predicted proteins | sample 1672101 | NCBI WGS metagenome assembly OLOU01 (sample SAMEA3136645, study PRJEB25190) | human gut metagenome | biome: human gut; feature: human-associated habitat; material: faeces | place: Austria | collected 2013
CAAGAACGGATCTATTACATCTGTTCAGGCTGTATATGTACCTGCCGATGACCTTACTGACCCGGCTCCGGCTACAACATTTGCACATCTGGATGCTACTACAGTTCTTTCAAGATCAATCGTTGAGCTTGGTATCTATCCAGCCGTTGACCCGTTAGAGTCTACGTCAAGAATTCTTGATCCAAGAATTGTTGGTGAGGAGCATTACAAGGTTGCAAGATCAGTTCAGGAAATCTTACAGAAATACAAAGAATTACAGGATATCATCGCTATCCTTGGTATGGACGAGCTTTCAGAGGATGATAAGCTTGTTGTTTCAAGAGCAAGAAAGGTTCAGAGATTCTTATCACAGCCATTCTTCGTTGCAGGACAGTTTACTGGTCTTGAAGGAAGATATGTTCCTGTAAGTGAGACTATTCAGGGCTTCAAGGAAATTATCGAAGGAAAGTATGATGACATTCCAGAGAGTTACTTCCTTAACTGTGGTGGAATTGATGATGTTTTAGCTAAGGTAGAGAAGTAGAAAAGAGGTTGTAATGGCAGATTTACAGACAATAAAGCTTCTGGTTAATACGCCGGACAGAGTTTTCTACCATGATGACGCTACATTTGTTGAACTTTCTACCAGTGAAGGCGATATAGGTGTTTATCCGGGACATATTCCGCTTACTGCAGTTGTTGTTCCTTGTGTTCTTAGCATACACAATGGTAATGATGTAAAGAAAGCTGCGGTACACGGTGGAATTATAGAGATTCTCAAGGATAAGATAACTATTCTTGCTGAGGTGGCAGAATGGTCAGATGAAATCGATGTAGAAAGAGCTAACGAGGCGAGACTGCGAGCTGAAAAGAGACTTGCCAGCCATGATTCTAATCTGGATATGGTAAGAGCAGAGACAGCGCTTAAGAGATCACTTGCGAGAATTAAGGCTGTTAATTAAATAATATGTATAAACCTTCCATTATCTGGGAATATTTCAGGTGATGGGAGGTTTTTTATATGGTGAAGATATATAGATTTCAGAGGCTGATGATAGCAGCCGCAGTAATTATATGGGCAGTATTTGCCGGCAGACTTGTATACAAGGGCATAAAGGGTGAGACAATGGATGTTGTAGATACATTTTGTGAAAATGTGTACTATGATATAAGTGCCGACATATCAGCGACAGGAAAGCTTGACAATGGAATGTCGGATACTGCAAAGAAACTTATGATGACACAGATGGCAAAGGCTCTGGGGCTTAACAGATATAATATAACGGAGGATGAAACAGGAATATATCTTACACAGCAATCAGTTAATGGCAGCGCAGATATATCAATAAAAAAGAGCAGTACAGGAGAATATTTTATAACTGATATAGAACTATATAAGGGATTTGAGAGCACTTCAGATTATGAAAAGCTGATGAAACAGGTGTTAGAGGAATATGGAATAGATACTCATGTAACAGTCAGCATGAAAGGAAGCATAGCCGGGGATATGTCACAGTATGATAAGAGCGAGGTCAGCGGCAGGATGCTTAAGATGCTGGGTGCAAAGACTGTGACTACGGGACAGATACAGGATTCATATGTTGTGTATGCTTACGCTAAAAGCGTTAAGGATTCTGTAAGTATAGGAAAGAACAAGATAAATGTTAATATAACAATGAATTATGACGAGACAAGGGGAGTGACGGATATACAGCTTTCAACACCGATATATAATGAGGATTTCTGATGATGATTTTTAAGGCATAAAACTTGCTATTGTGGTTTTTGTCTAAAGAGATTAAAATAACCATGTATATCCAGAGGATAAATCAAGAAAAGATGAGGCAGATATGGAATTAAAAGAGCTTTTAGATAAATGTATTAATGACAGGCTTATTGATCTTACAATAAGCGGACAGAAGGTAAAGAATGAAGAAGATGTGATGAGGGTTAAGATTCGTCCGGTACAGCTTAAGGATGAGATAAAATATCAGGCATCAGAATTCGTGGGAAGAAAAGTGCTTCACACCAATTATTCAGAAGAAGAGATTAAGACAAGAATTACAGAATATATGGAGAACACATTTAAACAGGCGCAGTTTAATATGACAGATGCGACTGCCACGGTGCTTAGTTCAAAGAAGGGCGCATGTACCTGTAAGTATAAAAGGCTTGCACAGATAAAGAGTCAGAAGGATATGTCACACAACAGAACCAAGACATATATTCTTAAAGAGGGCGAGAAGGTGGATTTTCTTGTTGATCTTGGAGTTATGACTAAAGAGGGGGCAATTGTAAGAACAAGATATGATAAGTTCAGGCAGATTAATAGATTCCTTGAATTTATAGAGGATATTCTGCCACAGTTAGATAAGGATAAAGAACAGACAATAATTGATTTTGGATGTGGAAAATCATATCTTACATTTGCAATGTATTATTATCTCAAGGTACTTAAGGGGTATAATATCAGGATAATCGGCCTTGACTTAAAGAAGGATGTAATAGAGCACTGCAATCAGTTAAGAACCAGATACGGCTATGACAAGCTGGATTTCTATGAGGGAGATATTGCTTCTTACAAGGGTGTTGAGTCTGTAGACATGGTTGTAACACTTCATGCATGTGATACGGCTACAGATTATGCACTCGCCAAAGCAGTAAAATGGGGTGCGAAGGTTATACTTTCTGTGCCTTGCTGTCAGCATGAGGCAAACAGAACAATTGCAGATGAAACTCTCTCACCTGTCATGGATTATGGAATCTTAAAGGAAAGATTTGCAGCAATAGCGACAGATGGTGCAAGGGCAAAGCTTTTAGAATCTAAGGGTTACCAGACACAGATACTTGAATTCATAGACATGGAGCATACACCAAAGAATCTGCTTATAAGAGCTGTTAAGACCGGAAAGCCTGATGCTAAGGCTTATGAGGAAGTACAGAATATGAGCAGGGTGCTTAATATTGACCTTACGCTAAAGAAGCTTTTGGAGGATTAAATTGAAAAGAATCAGGAATTATAGTATATCAGGTTCTAAGTATTTTATACTTGGAGTTATATTTTTAGTTACGGTTATCATAACATTTATATCAATGAAATTCGAACAGATAATGCCGTCAGCAACCACTATGGCAGATGCAACTCTTCCAACAGTTGCAATGGATACAGAGGCAGGAACGCAGTATAATGTGCTTCATGGTTACACTTCGGAGCTGGATTCAACATTGTTTTATGGCAATATTACACCTGTTGCAAAGGACAGAAAGCTGACAGTTACAATTAATACATACGGAGAAGATATTGAAGGTGTGGCATACAAAATCCGTTCTTTAGAGGATAAGTCGCTTATCGAGAATACTGAGGTTAGTGATTATGATAATGCAGGGAGCAGTATAAATGTTACATTTAACATAAAGAATCTTCTTGATACCGGGAAAGAGTATGCGCTTGAGATTGTGCTTAAGACAAAGAAGCATGAGGCAGTATATTATTACACAAGAATTGTTTATGGAGTGGATTATGACCTTCAGAAAAAGCTTGATTTTGTCATGGATTTCAATGCATGTACATTTGATGACAGTAGACTTAAGGACATAGCCGGATATCTTGAAACTTCAAGCTCAGGCGATAACACTAATTATGGAAAGGTAAATATTAACTGCTCATTAAGCCAGGTTGGCTGGGGAGACCTTGATCCATATGTAGAGAGTGATATTATACCGGAGGTTATATCAGTTGATGATGATGTGGCAATATTAAGACTTAGTTACAGAGTTGGAGCAGCAAATGATTATTCATCAAGTGATACATATACAGTAAGTGAGTATTATAGAATACGGCAGACTAACAGTGGTTTCTATCTTCTTAATTTCGAGAGGGAGATGAATCAGGTATTTGACGCAAGGAACGACCTGACTTCAACGGCAAAGATTAATCTTGGAATTAATTCTTCGACAGATGTTAATTGTGCATCTGATGAAAAGGGAATATATACCTATTTTGTTAATCAGGGTTCACTGTGGTGTTTTAACAGCAGTTCACAGACATTTACAAGAGTATTCTCGTTCAAGGGTGAGGAGACTGATTCTGTAAGAGAAGGTTATGATGCCCATAACATTAAGATAATGAAAATAGAAGATAACGGAGATGCAACATTTTTAGTATCAGGATATATGAACAGAGGAGAGCATGAAGGACAGGTTGGCGTATCTTTATGCAGATATTCGTATTCAGATAATGATGTTACTGAAAGACTGTTCATTCCAATGGCGATTCCTTATAACATTCTCACACAGAATGTTGGTGGAGTTTCTTATGTTTCTAACGACAAATTCTATATACTTATAGATGAGACTCTGTATTCTGTAGACCTTGTAAGTAAAGAGGTCATGACAGAGATAACAGGACTTAAAGAGAATTCATATGCTGTATCAGATGCCGGAGATGCCATAGCATATAGTGTGTCAGGTGATATATGCAACACTGATACGATAAGAGTTCTTAATATGAGCAACGACAGCGCTTATGAGTTAAAGGCAGATGAGGCAGATACATTAAGACCACTTGGTTATATCGATTCGGACTTTATATATGGAATGGCTCATAAGGAAGATATTGTATCAGATGCAGATGGCAGCAGAACATATGCAATGTACAAAGTCGGTATTATGGATGTTGATTATAATATTATTAAACAATATGAACAGCCTGATATATATGTATCTGATACAGAGGTTGAAGGCAAGAGAATTACGCTTACAAGAATAGTGAAGTCAGGAAGCGGTTATGTGTCAACGAGCATAGACCAGCTTATCAATAAGGATGAGAATGTTGTTGAAAATGTTGTAAAGGCTGATACAATAAGCACAGACGCAAGGAAACAGGAATTATATATTGACCTTATAACCAAGGTAAATGATATATCTGTTAGTTACAGAACTTCAGGCGAGATTATATTTAAAGACAATACAAGTCTGGAACTTGAAGATGAATTCACATGGGATGGAAGATATTATGTATATGGATACGGAACATTCCAGGGAAGCAGGACACAGCTTGAATCAGCAATAACTCTTGCGTATGACACATATGGAACAGTTGTGGATTGTGATTCAAAGTCTGTGTGGAAACGGTACAGAAGCACACAGGCATCAATAGACGGGGTTTCGCCGGTTATGGGTGGAAGTTCTCTTGAAAATGCAGTTACAACGGTATGTAATTATCTTGGGGCTGATTATAATGCCGCGGCTTACATGGAACAGGGGTATACAGCAGTGCAGACAATGAACATGATAAGCGGAGTACATGGAATAAGTCTTACAGGAATAACATGTGAGAAGGCATTAAGCTATGTCGGAGAAGGAAGTCTTGTGATAGCAAAGACCGGAGAAGACGAATATATAATCATTACTGCATATAATTCAAGTGAAATAGCATATATTGAATCATCATCCGGTTCAGTAAAGACTATGTCTATGAATGATGCTGGAAAAATGTTTTCTCAGGGCGGCAATATATATGTAACCTATTATAAGTGATGATATGCACAGGGATTGAATATTATGGCGAAGAAGAAATTATCAAAAAAGAAAAGAAGACGCAGATTAATAAGAAGGCTGATACTTCTTACATTATTGCTGGCATTTGTTACAACACTTGCAATATTTTCACCAAAGATAGTAAAGATTATAAAGCTTGCGCAGGAAGCTAAGGAGCTTGTAAATAAAAGTTCCTTAGACACATTTATGGCATCAGGAACAACAGTTATATATGATACTGATGGCAACGAGCTGTGTACCATGCGTGAGTCAAAGGATATGTATTATGTTGATATAGGTCAGATACCAGATACATTACAGAAATCTTTTGTTGTAATGGAAGATAAAGACTTTTATAAACATAAAGGAATTGATTTCAAGGCTATAATAAGGGCTGTGATAGCTAATACAGAGAATGATGAAATTGTTCAGGGTGCAAGTACAATAACGCAGCAGCTTGCAAAGAATATATTCTTAAGTCAGGAAGTTACCTGGCAGAGAAAGGTAAAAGAAATATTTGTGGCATGGGATCTGGAAAAGAAATATACAAAGGATCAGATTCTTGAATTCTACTTAAACAACATATATTTCAGTAATGGATATTATGGAGTAGGTGCAGCAGCGAGAGGCTATTTTGACAAAGAGGTAAGTGAGCTGACAGTTGCTGAACAGGTATTTATAGCGGCAATCCCTAACAATCCGACAAGATACAATCCACTGACTAATTATGATAACACAGTTGGGAGAAGAGACCTTATACTTGGAAAGCTGTATGAAAATGATATGATTAATTCCATGAACTATTACACTGCGCTTGATACGCAGGTGGTTCTGGCACAGCAGCCCGAGGTTTCAAAGAACAATTCTGTCGAGACATATGCAAGGCATTGTGCGACAGAGAGCATGATGCAGGCGAATGGCTTTGTGTTTAGAACGAATTTTAACAATGATGATGATTACGAACAATATAAAGAAATATATGAAAACAGCTATACACTGTTTCAGCAGAAACTGCTTTCCGGAGGATACAAGGTATACACAAGTATCAACATGGATGTACAGCAGATGCTTCAGGATGCTGTTGACGATAATCTTAAAGGATATACCGCAGAAAAAGACGGAGTGTATGAAATGCAGGCAGCAGCTACCTGTATTGATAATTCAACAGGAAATGTAGTGGCTATTGTTGGTTCAAGAACTCAGGATTTAGATGGATATACTCTTAACAGGGCATATCAGAGCTACAGACAGCCCGGAAGCTCCATCAAGCCTGTGATAGATTATGTTCCGTATCTTGAAAAGGGCAATACACCTGACACCATAGTTCAGGATGAATACATTCAGGATGGTCCGAAGAATGCAGATGGAACATATATGGGAAGCATTACATTAAGAACAGCGGTAAGTCTTTCACGAAACACAGTTGCATGGAATGTACTTAAAGAACTTACACCTAAGGTTGGCAGTTCATATCTTCTCAATCAGGGATTTCATAAAGTATGGATGGATAAAGAATACAATGCGATTGCCATAGGCGGCTTCACATATGGTGTGTCAACAGAGGAGATGGCAGGTGCGTATGCAACAATAGCTAATGAGGGCGAGTACAGAAGAGTTACATGTGTATCCCAGATAAAGGATACAAGAGGAAGAATAGTATATGATTCATCTGGCAGGGGGCAGAAGATATATGATGCTGAATCGTGCAGGATGATGACAGATATGCTTGAAACTGCTGTGAATGAAGGAACAGGACGCGGGGCAGCACCAGATAATGCAATTGTTGCCGGAAAGACTGGAACAACGAACTCTAATTATGATTCATGGTTCTGTGGATACAGTGCTTATTATACAGTGGCTGTATGGCAGGGATATGATTATCCTGCATCAATCCCACAGAGTCATACAAAGGATATATTCAGGCAATTTATGCAGGATTCACATAAGACTCTGGCAAAGAAGGATTTCCCTAAGTACAGACAGAAGTCAGACAATAAGGAGACAGAAACTGAATCTGTAAGTGAAACACAGACAGAAACGCAGTCAGTCAGTGAGACGCAGTCAGTAACACAGACGCAGAAGGGCAGTCAGATCCAGTCGTCAAGTCAGATGGAAACAGGCACGGCAAGGGATAATGATGCAACTGCAGGCACCAGACAGGATAGTACGGCAGGAGGAAGTGAAAGCCGGGCAGATACAGATAAGCCGGCAGAGACTAAAGGGGATATCTCAGGTTATTAATTGCAGATATATCGTAGATGTAAATAAAATAATACTTGCAGAAAAGTGGATTGTATGATAAATTTTAGTGGGGTAAACTTATAGAAATATAAGGACACAAAACTAGAAGTCTAAGGCTAACGCTATGATAGTTCGGTTGCATTTAGGAAATGTTTCTTAAATGCAGCCTTTTTTTGTTTTAGCAGAGACTTGAAAATAATTGTAGCTAGTGTCAAATGGCACACGAAATTAATGCATAGCAGGGAAAACCTACTAAAGTTGCTAAATATAATGAAATGGTAGGTTTACTAAGGGGATTGCTTATGAAAAAAGTAATAACACTATTTTTAATTTGTATATTGATAATATTTAATACCATATCATGTGGATCTGATTTGAACAATAAAAGTGAAACAATATTAGAAAAAACTGAAAAGATGGCAGAAAATGTCTACGATGCCATAAAGAATCATGACAGTGAACAGCTAAAAGAACAGTTCTGCGAAAGGCTGCAGCCGGGGAAAGAGACAGCGGTAGACAAGATATATGAATATATTGATGGAGAAATAGAAACGCTTGAGACAGATTTTGAAACAGATAATTATGCTGATGCTGGGGGCGGGGGAGAAATTAGAGGAGATAAATTGTCAAAGGGATTTAGTTTCGGTATATATGTTGTTTCTGATAATGGCACAAGATATGAAATTGTAGGAAAAGGAGATGTAATTAATACTATTGAACCTAAGAATCAGGGGCTGCAAACAATAATTATATATCGACAGAATGAAGATGGAACATGGAATTATTCAAAAGGTTACTTGCAGATAGGAAGTGAATTAGATTAAGAATTAAGATAAAAAGCGGAATCTGACAATTGAATCAGATTCCGCTTTTTAGTATAAATAATACCAGAATTACTTACCGTAATGAAGTTCGTTATATTCCTTAACTCTCTGCTGGATTCTTTCAACAGGGCTTAAGAGGTTGCTGATTGAAGAATCATGGTTAAGTGTATCAATAAGAAGAGCCATGTATTTGCTCATATCAACATTGATGTACCAAGGCTTAGAGAGAAGCTCTGTTGGCTGGTACACAAGGTTAGTTGTAAGGATTCTGTCGATAATACCATTCTCATATGCTTCATCAAACTTCTTGAAGCCGTTAGTGAAAAGACCGAATGTAGTTGCGCAGAATACTCTGCTTGCACCACGCTTCTTAAGCTCAGAAGCAACATCAATCATACTTTCACCAGAAGAAATCATATCATCAATGATAATGACATCCTTGCCTTCAACATTAGTTCCAAGGAACTCATGTGCAACGATAGGATTACGTCCATTAACAATCTTAGTGTAATCTCTTCTCTTATAGAACATACCCATATCAAGACCAAGAACATTAGCAAAGTAAACAGCACGTCCCATACCACCTTCATCCGGGCTGATAACCATCATATGCTCGCTGTCGATGTGAAGGTCGTCCACATTAAGAAGGAGATACTTGATAAACTGGTATGTGCATGATACAGATTCAAATCCCTTAAGAGGAATAGCATTGTGTACTCTAGGGTCATGTGCATCGAAAGTAATAATATTCTCAACGCCCATATCTGTAAGTTCCTGAAGCATAAGTGCACAGTCAAGAGATTCTCTTCCTGTTCTCTTGTGCTGTCTTGATTCATAAAGGAAAGGCATGATTACATTAATTCTTCTTGCCTTACCACCTGCAGCAGCAATAACTCTCTTGAGGTCAGCATAGTGATCATCAGGAGACATATGGTTCTTGAAACCGCAAACAGTATATTCAATGCTGTAGTTAGTAACATCATCGATAATGTAAAGGTCTGTACCACGAACAGATTCGCCTAAAGTACATTTAGCTTCACCTGTACCAAATCTTGGTGTTTTTACATCAAGAAGGTAAGAATCTTTAGTATAACCCTTGAAAGTAATAGGTGATTCTTTAGCTTCAATTCTCTGGCTTCTCCAATCAGCAATATAAGCGTCAACTGCTTCGCCTAACTGCTTACTTCCTGATAATGCAACAATTGCAAGTGGTCCTACAGGAATAGATTCAACATATTTTTTGATAGACATTTCAAAATTTCCTCCGTGTGTTAAATAGTAAATTTCTTTTTTATTCTTATATCATCACCAAAAATCTTTAAAGGAGTGTAATTACCCGCTGTACGGGAAAAAATACGCTCTTCATATTTCTGCTGTAATTCCTGTAAAGAAAAATTAGTAGAAATAATAGTAGATTTCTGATGTATAAGTCTCTCATTAAGACAATCAAATAGGGATGATTCAGTAAAGGAGTTAGACATCTCCGTGCCCAAATCATCAATAATAAGTAAATCACAACGAAGCAACTCGTCAAAACTAATCTGACGGTAAATAGTGGTGTTGCTACGTTTAAAGGAATAATCTGCCAACAAATCGAAAAGTTGTACTGCTGAAAGATAAAGCCCAGCAGCTCGTTGCGGATCTCGGCCAGCTGGTTTTTGTTCATCTGGCCCACGTCCTTGCCGTCCAGCAGATAGGTCATGGAAACGCCTACGGGAAGCTCCTGGTTGGACGTGCCCTTGTAGTACACGTCGTCACCGCCAGTGGCCCAGGTAATGGTACTTCCGGAGCCGGAATAGGTGGCGTCGCCCTTGACTACCTGGATGTCCTGGAGATTGGAGCTGTCCTCCAGGGAGCTGAGCTTGTCGCCGTTTTTCAGCCAGTCGGACACGATCACGGAATCGGGCACACCGGCTGCATCGGTAATCACGTAAACCGTTTCATTTTTCTCCATCTTGGAAAGGCTATCGGCTGCCAGTGCGGGGACGCCCAGGCAGGAAACCAGGAAACTGGCGCTGAGCATTACGCCGGACAGACGCATAAGACGTTTATTCATCACTTTCATAAGGATACCTCCTGTTTGGATTTGCCCTCGGTGTGCATACGAATCGCTTTCTTTGCACCGAAGGTGGTGGCAATAATCAATTTATCGAAGAT
>OLOU01002396.1_pt1 | contig 10725 bp, 7 predicted proteins | sample 1672101 | NCBI WGS metagenome assembly OLOU01 (sample SAMEA3136645, study PRJEB25190) | human gut metagenome | biome: human gut; feature: human-associated habitat; material: faeces | place: Austria | collected 2013
AAGGTGCTCGGTCATCGTGTAGCTGCCGCTGGTGTTGTCGCTGAGCACGCAGTCGGCGGCAATGGCATCGTCGTAGAAGTCCAGCAGCATAAAGGGCACCCCGGTCTGCACCGCCGTAGCAAGGTAGCGGCGGCTGATCCCGCCCATAAAAATCAGGCCGTCCACTTTCCGGTTTACAAGGAAGGTGGGCATATTGCAGCTTTTTTCTGCCTGCGGCAGAACGATCTCCATCAGAACCGAGATGTCCTGCTCGGTGGCAGCTTTCAACACGGCACGGTACAGATTGGAATAAAAGGCATTCTCGTTGAAAAAGCGGTCTGCCACCAGAATGCCGATGCTCTCGCCGCCGGGGTGGGCGTTGGTCCGGGCGGGGGGCTGGTAGCCCATCTCCTCAGCGGTGGCAACGATCTTGGCACGCATCTCGGCGCTTACGCCCTCCTTCCCTGCCAAACCCTTGGAAACGGAAACGGTGCTGATGCCCAGCCGCTGTGCAATGTCCGCCATGCGTACTGCTTTTGCCATGTTCCTGACCAGCTTTCTTCTTGATTTGGTTATGAGGTAAATAAAATTCCGATTAACTTTATAACTAGCATAACAGTTTTCGGTAGTTTCGTCAACAAAAACCTTTGAAAGCCTTCAAGCTAACCATTGTTTAGGCTAATTTTCTCTATTTTTGTTAGCTAACAAAACATTTTAAGTTCAGTTTTCGTGTTGTATCCCGGATTTGCGGGTCAGTTTTCACAAGAAAATCGCCGAATTGCCACCAAAACACCGAATCTTTTTGGTGATATTGACAGTGCATCGTGAAAAGACTATACTTAAATCACAAAAAGCGAAAGGAAGCAGTTAGCTAAATCAAGTTAACAAAAGCTTTCGCAACCCGGAAAAAGGTTCCACATTAAAGAAGGAGGACATCCCTATGCGTAAGATCAATCGCCGCAATTTCCTGAAGGTCACTGGTGTGTTGGCCGCAGCCTCTGCTCTTGCCGCCTGCGGCGGCAGCAGCACTTCTACCGCCGGCTCCACCGGCAGCACCGCCGGTTCCGCTGCCAGCGCAGACGGTGCAAAGACTTACAATGAGCTGACCGTTGGCACCGACAACACCGACCTGAAGGCCGATCTGAAGTTCGTCAGCCACCGCACCGACCTCATCGAGGACGGCACCTTTGACGGCTACGTTGCCGCATTCCAGAAGCTGTATCCCAACATCACCATCAAGTACGAGGGCATCACCGACTATGCCAACGACATGACCACCCGTCTGACTTCCAACGACTGGGGTGATCTGTGCATGATCCCCACCAACATCCCCCTGACCGAGTTGGGCGACTACTTTGAGCCTCTGTGCGCACTGAGCGACATTGAGAACGATTACAACTTCGCTTCCAACCGCGCTTATAACGGCAGCGTGTACGGCATCCCCTCCACCGGCAATGCACAGGGCATCGTCTACAACAAGAAGGTTTTTGAGGCTGCCGGCATCACCACCCTGCCCAAGACCCCGGACGAGTTCCTGGATGACCTGCAGAAGATCAAGGACTACGATCCTTCCATTGATCCCCTGTACACCAACTACGCCGCCGGCTGGACCATGACCGCATGGGATGCTTACACCAGCGGCGGCGCAACCGGCGACCCGAACTGGATGAACATTACCATGCCCCAGACCAAGGATCCGTTCCAGAAGGGCATTCTGGGTGCGGACGATATGGGTCCCTACGCTGTGTACTACATCCTGTACGAAGCAGTGAAGCGCGGTCTGACCGAGGCCGACCCCACCACCACCGACTGGGAGGGCTCCAAGCCCCGCATCAATAATGGCCAGATCGGTGCCATGGTTCTGGGCAGCTGGGCCATCGTGCAGATGCAGGCCGCCGGTGACCACGCCGACGACATTGGCTATATGCCGTTCCCCATCACCGTCAAGGGTACCCAGTACGCCAGCGCAGGTGCAGACTACTGCTACGGTGTGAACAAGAACACCACCGATGACAAAAAGCTGGCTGCTATGCTCTACATCAAGTGGCTGACCGAAAGCTCCAACTTTGCTTATGATCAGGGCGGTGTGCCGGTGCTGAAGAGCCAGGAATACCCCGATACCCTGAAGGCATTTGACGGCATCGACCTGGTCGAGGATGCCCCCGCCCCCGCAGAGCTGGCAGACCTTGCCACCGAGGTGCAGCAGGAGGCTGAGCTGATGCTGAATGCCGACCAGACCCACGTCATGCGTGTGGTGGAGGCTGGCATCAACGGCGACGAGACTCTGGACGACATCGTGGCCGACTGGAACGCCGCATGGGACGCAGCTGTGGATGCTTGCGCACCGCAGTAAGCGATCTATCGTTATAAATCAGCAGGGCGGGCCCGTGTCCGCCCTGCTTTTGGTGAAAGGAGGTCTTTTACATGGCATCTTCCGCAACCGTATCCGCGCCTAAAAAGCGCAAGAGCTTCAGCGAATACTTTCACAGTATGCGCGGCCAGCAGCTCATCGTCACGCTGGTGTTCCTGTTCGTTCCGCTGGTGCTGCTGTTCATGTTTACCTATCTGCCCTTCTTCAAAATGGTGGAGTTCAGCTTCTTCAAAATGAAGTACATCGGCAGACGTACCTTTGTGGGTCTGCAGAACTACATCTCGGTCTTTACCCGCAAAGACTGCTTCCATGCTTTGAGCCTGAGCCTTTACTACATGGTAGGTTCGGTGGTGCAGATGGCGCTGGCGCTGCTGTTTGCCACCATCCTGAGCTTCAAGTGCAAGGGCAGCAAGTTCTTCCGTGGTGCACTGTACTTTCCCTGCCTCATCTGCGGCATCTCGGTGGGCTTCATCTTCAAGTTCTTCTTCACCCACGGCTTTGTGCTGGATACCCTGCTGAGCTGGGTGGGCTTCAACGTGGATAAGCTGCCCTTCTGGCTCCGGGATGAGTCCATCAACAACGTCGTGCTGGTGGCCTGCTCTATCTGGAAATACATCGGCCAGAACATCGTCATGTTCATCGGTGCTATCGCTTCTGTGGACCCCGTGCTGTACGAGGCTGCTGAGATCGACGGTGCCAACGCATGGCACCGCTTCAAGGACATCATCCTGCCCTCCATCAGCACCATCGTGGTGCTGAACCTCATCATCTCGGTGTCCGGCGCACTGTCCGCCTTCGAGATGCCCTATGTTGTCACCGGCGGCGGCTTCAACACCTCCACCTACTTCGTGGTCATGGACAAGATCGCCCATACCGACCAGAAGGTGGGTCTTGCATCCGCCATGGCTGTGGTTCTGCTGCTGCTCATCGTGATCGTCACCTACGCCCAGAAGGCTGTGGAAAAATGGCTGGAAAACCGCAGCAGCGGCGTAACCAAGTGAAAGTGAGGCAGAACGTATGAACGCAATCAAAATGAAGCGCATCCTCATCAATATCTGCAAGTATGTGCTGCTGATCTTTGCCGCTTTCGTGGCACTGGTGCCCATCGTGTCCTGTATCTTCACCGCCTTTAAGACGGAGGAAGAGTATGCCAGCACCAACGTCATCACCCTGCCCAAGAACTTTTTGAACTTCGATAACTTCATCATCGCATGGAACAAGGCCAACATGGGTAAGGCGTTCCTCAACAGCTTTATTATCCTGATCTGCGTGCTGGTAGGCAGCATTATGATCAGTGCCATGCTGGCTTATGTGCTGAACCGGTTCAAGTTTCCCGGCAACAAGCTGATCCGCAACCTGTTCACCATTGCCACCCTGATCCCCGGCATCGCCTCCCAGGTCACGGTGTACCAGATCATGACCGCTCTGCATCTGGTAAACTCCATGCCCGGCTACATCATCCTGATGATGGGCACGGACGTTATCACCATCTATATCTTCCTGCAGTTCTTCGAGAACCTTTCCCCCACGCTGGACGAAAGCGCCATTCTGGATGGCTGCACCTACTTTGGTGTGTTCTTCAAGATCCTGCTGCCCCTGCTCAAGCCCGCCATCGTCACCAGCGCCATCCTGAAGGGTGTGTCCACCTACAACGAATACTACATGGCAAACCTGTATCTGCAGGATAAGACCAAGTATCAGGTGGTTGCTACCTCGCTGTATGTGTTCTCCGGCCCCATGGGCAACCAGTACAACTACATCTGCGCCGGTGTCATCATCACCATCATCCCCGCCCTTATCGTGTTCCTGCTGTGTCAGGATCAGATCTACAGCGGCATGGCTGCCGGTGCTGTGAAGGGCTAAAATTGCGACCGCCGCCTGCGGCGGAAACAGGGAGCAATTTTTGGCGCCGCGGTCAGCAGGACACGAGGCCCGCCCAAGGGCCGAAGTGGACGCTGGGCACCGCAAGAGGAAAGCCGTTTTCGGCCAGTACAGTCTTTTCAAGACATCCACATTTTTCCTTCATCATCTGCTGCTTCTCCCGGTTTCTGTGCAGGAGCCGGGAGAATACAGCAGAAGGAAAACAAACAATCTTCTATTACAGGAGTTTATCTTATGAGCAACGTAAAAATGTTCTGCGACGCACTGCCCAACATCCCTTGGCAGGAAAAGCCCGCTGACGTTACCGCCCCGGTGTGGCGGTACAGCGAGAACCCCATCATCGACCGCAACCCTGTGGAAGGGGTGGCACGCATCTTCAACAGTGCCGTGGTGCCCTACGAGGGCAAGTTCATCGGCGTGTTCCGTGGCGAGCAGGTCGATGGCATCCCCTACATCTATCTGGGACGCAGCGAGGACGGCATCCACTGGAACTTTGACAAGGACAAGATCCCCTTCGTCAACGAAAAGGGCGAGCCGTTTATGCCGGTGTACGCCTACGATCCCCGTCTTGTGAAGGTGGAGGACACCTACTACATCATCTGGTGTCAGGACTTCTACGGTGCGTCCATCGGCATCGCCAAGACCACCGACTTCAAGACCTTTGTCCGCATCGAGAACCCCTTTATCCCCTTCAACCGCAACGCCGTGCTGTTCCCCCGCAAGATCAACGGCATGTACACCCTGCTGAGCCGCCCGTCTGACAGCGGCCATACCCCCTTTGGTGACATCTTCCTGAGCCAGAGCCCGGATATGGAGTTCTGGGGCCGTCACCGCCATGTGATGAGCAAGGGCTCCAACTGGTGGGAGAGCGTGAAGATCGGCGGCGGTGCTGCCCCCATTGAGACCAGCGAGGGCTGGCTGCTGTTCTACCACGGCGTTACCGGCACCTGCAATGGCTTCGTCTACTCCATCGGCGGTGCCATTCTGGATAAGGACGAGCCCAGCAAGGTACTGTACCGCTGCGGCAACTTCCTGCTGACCCCGGAAAAGTGGTATGAGGAGCGCGGCTTCGTGCCCAACGTCTGCTTCCCCTGCGCCACCCTGCAGGATGCCGACACCGGCCGCATCGCTCTGTACTATGGCTGCGCCGACAGCTATGTCGGTCTGGCCTTCACCACCGTAGACGAGGTGGTGGATTACATCAAGACCCACGATAACGCAGGCCCCACCGACCACGAGGTGGGCATCCGCTAAGCGTCAAGCGCAACCCTCTCTGTCAATGCTTCGCATCGCCATCTCTGCAAAAAGAGGTTTTACGTCCCCTACCGGGCGCTGGCACGGCGCAAGCCGTGACCGAGAGGGTTTTACTTTGTACAGAAAGGAAGTTCTGTATTATGTCTTCCATCAAACAGGCAGCAGAAGAAATGCTGCTGCAAACCATCATTCCCTTCTGGAAAGGGCTGCGGGACGAGGAAAACGGCGGCTTTTACGGCTACATGGATTTTGACCTGAAGCTGGATAAAAAAGCCGAAAAGGGCTGCATCCTGAACAGCCGCATTCTGTGGTTCTTCTCCGAGGCTGCCATGCTGACCGGCCGGGCAGACCTTGCCGAGGATGCCCGCCACGCCTACCAGTTCTTCCTGAAAAACTGCTACGACGAGGCAAACGGCGGCGTGTACTGGAGTTGCGATTACACCGGCAAGCCGCAGGACACCACCAAGCACACCTACAATCAGGGCTTTGCCATCTATGCCCTTTCCGCTTACTACCGGCTGACCAAAGACCCCGTTGCGCTGGACTACGCAAAAAAGATCTTTCATCTCATCGAGCAGCACTGCACCGACAGCGAGGGCTATCTGGAGGCCTTTACCATCGACTGGAAGCCGGAGAGCAACGAAAAGCTCTCGGAAAACGGTGTCATGGCGGCAAAGACCATGAACACCCTGCTCCATGTGTTCGAGGGTTACGCCGGGCTTTATCAGGCAAGCCGTGACCCGGAGGTGGAAAAAGCCCTGCGCCGCATCCTTGATATCTACGAGCACAAGATTTACAGCCCGGAGCTGCACCGGCAGCTGGTGTTCTTTGACCAGCACTACAACTCTATCATCGATTTGTACAGCTATGGCCACGATATCGAGTCCAGCTGGCTCATCGACTGGGGCTGCGATTTACTGGGCGATGCAGCGCTTTCCAAGCGCATCCACGCCATCAACTCCGACCTTGCCGCCCACATCTACAAGGAAGCTTACATTGACCACTCGGTGGTCAACGAGTGCGACCGGGGCAAGGTGAACACCACCCGTGTGTGGTGGGTGCAGGCCGAGTCCGTGCTGGGCTTCGTGAACGAATACAACAAGAGCGGCGATGCAAAATACCGCGATGCCGCCGCCGATATTTACCACTACATCTGCAACGTGATGGTGGACAAACGCCCCGGCAGTGAATGGTTCTGGGAGGTGGACGCAGACGGAAAACCGTCCAGCCGCAAGCCCATCCTTGAGCCGTGGAAGTGCCCCTACCACAACGGCAGAATGTGCATGGAACTGATAAGGAGGAATCCCGATGTCACAGTCTAAACTCCACCCCGAATACCTGCGCCAGAAGGCTTTGCAGGATGCCTACCTGGCCCGCAAAAACAAAAAGACCGATTTCTACAACGGCATCTATGACCGGTGGGAAAACCCGGTGCTGACCCGCGAATCCATCCCGCTGAGCTGGCGGTTCGACCTGAACCCGGAGACGAACCCCCACTTTATGGAGCGTCTGGGCGTGAACGCCGTGTTCAACTCCGGTGCCATCAAGCTGAACGGCAAGTATTACCTTGTGGCGCGCATCGAGGGCAACGACCGCAAGAGCTTCTTTGGCGTGGCAGAAAGCGACAGCCCGGTGGAGGGCTTCCACTTCTGGGAAAAGCCCATCCTGCTGCCGGACACCTGCCCGGAGGAGACCAACGTCTACGATATGCGCCTGACCCAGCACGAGGACGGCTGGATCTACGGCGTGTTCTGCTCCGAGAGCAAGGACAACAGCGTGAATGACCTGTCCGCTGCCGTGGCTGCTGCGGGCATCGTCCGCACCAAAGACCTCAAGACTTGGGAGCGTCTGCCGAACCTTGTCACCAAGCGCAGCCCCCAGCAGCGCAATGTGGATCTGCTGCCGGAGTTTGTCAACGGCAAGTACGCCTTCTACACCCGCCCCATGGATGATTTCATCGACACCGGTTCCGGCGGCGGCGTAGGCTTTGGTCTGTGCGAGGACATCACTCACGCCGTCATTGACGAGGAGATCATCACCAGCCCCCGCCGCTACCACACCATCACCGAGGCAAAGAACGGCGAGGGTGCCACCCCCATCAAGACCGAAAAGGGCTGGCTGCACATTGCCCACGGCGTGCGGAATACCGCCGCCGGGCTGCGGTACGTTATTTATGTATTCGTCACCGCACTGGACGACCCCAGCAAGGTGATCGCGGAGCCCTCCGGCTTCCTGATCGCTCCCCGGGATTGGGAGCGTGTGGGCGATGTCTCCAACGTGGTCTTTACCAACGGCGCGATTGCAGACGATGACGGCAGCGTGTATATTTATTATGCAGCCAGCGATACCCGTCTCCATGTAGCTTCTACCACCATCGACAAACTGCTGGACTTCGCCTTCAACACCCCCGCCGACCCGCTGCGCAGCGTGGACTGCGTAAAGCAGCGGTGCGCCCTCATCGACAAAAATCTGGAGTACCTCAAGAGCATCGGCGAGTAAACCGCCCCTCTGAGACCTCCGCCCGAAAGGAAACGCCATGAAAAAGACCAACATCGACAGCCCCTTCTACCGCACTATGGGGAAGATCGGCGATCTGCTTTTTGCCAACCTTCTGTGGCTGGTGTGCTGTTTGCCCATCGTCACCGCCGGAGCCTCCACCCTGGGGCTGTTCACGGTGGTGAACAAGATGGCGGCAAAGGAGGACTACACCGTCCATACCGACTTTTTCAAGGCGTTCAAGCGGGATTTTAAGCAATCTACTGCCCTGTGGCTGGTGCTTTTGCTGGCAGGCTTTGCCGCCCTCACCGGGCTGCGCACCGCCACCGCACAGGACACCCCCAGCACCGGCATTCTGGCGGCAGCGTCCTTTCTGCTGCTGGTGCTGGCGGGCTGCTGCGGCAGCTGGGGCTTTGCCCTGCTGGCACGGTTCACCTATCCCGGCGTTCTGCCGGTGCTGGCGGACAGCGGCCGCATGACCCTTGCAAACCTGCTGCCCACTGTGGGGAATCTGGCTTTTCTGGCGTGGTTTCCTCTGCTGGCAAAAGCCGCCCCTGCGTGGTTCGTCTATCTGCTGCCCCTGTGGCTGCTCATCGGCGGCGCAGGTTCTGCCCTTGGCATGGCAAGCCTGATGCGCCCCGCCTTTGCTCAGCTGGAAAAAGCCGGGCGCAAGGAAGAGGAACCGGAAGAAGAACCTGACACGGAGGACAGCGTGCAATGATCGTCTGCACCGAAACTGTCCTTATTGGAAGAAAGTGTGATCCTATGGAAGAAAAAGTAAAACAGCAGTATGACCGCTGGCTTTCCCAGCCCGGGATGCCTGCTGACCTTGCCGAGGAGCTGAAGAGCATTGCAGGCAACGAGGACGCCATCACCGACCGCTTTTACCGGGAGCTGGAATTCGGCACCGGCGGTCTGCGGGGTGTCATCGGCGCAGGCACCAACCGGATGAACGTCTACAACATCCGCAAGGCAACGCAGGGGCTTGCCAACTACCTGAACGCCTCCGACCTGCCCAAGAAGGTGGCCATCGGCTACGACAGCCGCATCAAGAGCGATGTGTTCGCAAAAGAAACGGCGGCTGTTCTGGCTGCTAACGGCATCAAGGCGTACATCTACCCCCGTCTGGAACCCACCCCGGCGCTGAGCTGGGCGGTGCGGTACTACGGCTGCGGCGCGGGCGTCTGCGTGACGGCCAGCCACAACCCGGCCGTCTACAACGGCATCAAGGTGTTTATGGAGGGCGGGCGCGATGCGGACGAAACGCTTACCGCCGCCTTTGAGGGCTATATCCGCGAGCTGGAAGGCGAGCCTGTGGAGACGGTGCCCTACGAAGAAGGGCTTGCTGCGGGCAGTATCCAGCTCATCGACCCGATGAACGACTACATCGACAGCATCCTCAAAATGGTGGATGCAGAGGCCATCCGGTCCCGCGGCCTGCACGTGGTGCTGGACCCCATGTACGGCGTGTCCAAGACAGCGCTGCAGACCATCTTGCTCACCACCCGGTGCGACGTAGAGGTCATCCATGAGCGGAGGGACACGCTGTTCGGCGGCCGGCTGCCCGCGCCCAACCTCAAGACGCTGGCGGGCCTGACGAACGCGCTCAAGGTCGTGGGCAAGAAGAAGGAGGACGTGAAGATCGTGACCTCCGGCGCGGGCGCGGCGGCCATCGCCATCACGAAGCTGCTGCTCTCCGCGGGTTTCCGCGACATCACGATGTGCGACCGCAAGGGCGCGATCTACAAGGGCCGCGAGGGTCTGAACTGGATCAAGGAAGAGATGGCCGAGGTCACGAACCTTGATAGGAAATCCGGCGCTCTTGCCGATATGCTGGTCGGCGCGGATGTGTTCATCGGCGTTTCCGCGCCCGGAACGGTGACGACCGAGATGGTCCGGACGATGAACCGCGACGCGATCATCTTCGCCTGCGCGAACCCGACGCCGGAAATTTTCCCGGACGAGGCCAAGGCAGGCGGCGCAGCCGTCGTTTCGACCGGCCGCAGCGACTACCCGAACCAGATCAATAACGTCCTCGCGTTCCCCGGTATTTTCCGGGGTGCGTTCGATGTGCGCGCATCGGATATCAACGAGGAGATGAAGATGGCGGCGGCGAAGGCGCTGGCAGAGCTGATTTCAGACGACGAGCTGTCGGCAGAGTATATTATCCCCAAGGCGTTTGACAAGCGCGTGGGACCGGCGGTTGCGGAGGCGGTCGCCGAGGCGGCAAGAAAATCCGGCGTGGCCAGAATGTAAGATACACGAATTTTCCGGGGCAGAATCGAAACGCGGTTTTGTCCCGGCTTTTTGCGGGAAGGACTTTCCTTTTTGGCGAGAACATAGTAGAATGGTGGAAAATAACAGGAAAGAGGGGCTGCGCGATGCGGGTCATCGATCTGACGCACACGATCAAAGCGGATATGCCGGTCTATCCGGGGACGGGCACGCCGAAGCTGGAACCGGCGAATACGTATGAGGAAAATGGATTCCGGGAGACGCTGGTTTCCTTTTATTCGCACACCGGCACGCACATGGACCCGCCGGCCCACCTGTTCGCGGGAAGAACGACGCTCGATGCGTTTCCGGCCAGCCAGTTTCTTGGCCGCGCGCTCGTGATCGACTGCACGCACTTACGTGAGGGCGAGGCGATCACAATGAAGGAACTCCGGAAATACGGCGGGCTGGAAGATACGGTCGACTTTCTGCTGTTTTATCTCGGCTGGGACGCGCGGGGGGGGACGGAA
>OLOU01002402.1_pt1 | contig 10677 bp, 8 predicted proteins | sample 1672101 | NCBI WGS metagenome assembly OLOU01 (sample SAMEA3136645, study PRJEB25190) | human gut metagenome | biome: human gut; feature: human-associated habitat; material: faeces | place: Austria | collected 2013
CCGCCTTGGTTACCGTTGTGTTTACAGCAATCGGTATGTTTCTTACGGTTTGTGCTATTTTCGCTAAATTTAAGGCTGAAATTATTTGAGTCAATGAAAAATCCGGATAAGATTTTGGTGCGTGGCGCCAGGGTGCACAACCTGAAAAATATTGATGTGGACATTCCGCTTGGACAGATAGTAGGAATTGCCGGGGTGTCCGGTTCGGGGAAATCCTCGCTGGCGCTTGGCGTGCTGTATTCCGAGGGCTCAAGGCGTTATCTTGAGTCACTTTCGACATATACGAGAAGAAGAATGACACAGGCCGCGAGAGCCGATGTGGATGAGGTGCTTTATGTTCCGGCGGCTCTTGCAATGCATCAGAGACCTGCAATTCCAGGCATACGCAGCACTTTCGGTACTGGAACGGAACTTCTCAACAGCCTCAGGCTTATGTTCTCAAGACTGGCCAGTCACAGATGCCCCAACGGACACTACGTGGAACCATCCTTGCGGGTCGCTGCAGGAAAGGACCTTGTCTGTCCCGTGTGCGGAGCGCATTTCTATCCTCCTGGAGCTGAAGACTTGGCATTCAACAGCCAGGGGGCCTGCCGGACTTGCGACGGAACCGGAACAGTCCGAACAGTGGACGAATCCACACTCATCCCTGACGAGAACCTTACGATAGACGAAGGGGCGGTCGCACCATGGAATACGCTGATGTGGTCGCTCATGAAGGATGTCTGCAGAGCAATGGGTGTGCGCACCGACATTCCTTTCAAAGACTTGACCGACAAGGAGAAAGATATTGTCCTTCACGGTCCTGCCGAGAAAAAGCACATTCTCTACAAGGCCAAGAATTCCAATGACGCAGCCGAGCTGGATTTCACATTTTACAATGCCACCTACACTGTTGAGAACGCATTGGCGAAAGTCAAGGACGAAAAAGGCATGAAAAGAGTTGAGAAGTTTCTCAAGCTCAATGTCTGTCCTGACTGCGGAGGCACAAGGCTTTCCGACGCGGCCAGGGCACCAAGGCTCAGGGGAATATCCTTGGCTGATGCCTGCAAGATGACTCTCACAGAGAGTGTAGAATGGGTAAAAGGCGTACCGGCTTCACTTCCTGAAGAAATGAGACCTATGGCCAAAAGCATCTGCGATTCTTTTCTCGATGCAGCCAAACGCTTGATGGACTTGGGAATAGGCTATCTGTCCCTGGACCGTTCGGCCGCAACTCTTTCGACTGGAGAACGTCAGAGAATGCAGCTTGCCAGAGCCGTCCGAAACCGCACTACCGGAGTACTGTATGTCTTGGATGAACCTTCAATCGGCCTTCATCCGTCGAATATCATTGGCCTTTGCGGCGTGATGGAAGACCTTATAGCTGACGGGAATTCCGTGGTGCTGGTGGACCACGACACCCAGATTCTGGCCAAATCCGACTGGATGATCGAAATGGGACCCGGAGCCGGCTCGAACGGCGGAGAAGTGGTGGCACAAGGCACTGTCAATGACATTGAGGCCAATGCACAATCGAAGATCGGACCATTCCTTTCGGGCAAAGCTTCTATTAAAGTAAGACAACAGGTAGAGGCAGCCAATATGTTCAATGATGGGAAGATAACGATGACTACTGGTGCTATCCACACAGTCCGGCCGCTCAGCGTGGAAATTCCAAAAGGACGGCTTACTGTGGTCACAGGAGTCTCCGGTTCCGGCAAGACCACCATGGTGCTGGAAAGCCTCATCCCCGCTTTGCAGGCGAAAATCTCAGGCCACGAGCTTCCGGCGCATGTGAAGTCAATCGAGGCTGACGGAATCCGTCAGGTCAAGCTCATCGACGCTTCTCCTATCGGTATCAATGTCCGTTCCACCGTAGCGACTTATGCCAATGTCCATGATGAACTCAGGAAAGTCTTCGCCAAAACTCCGGACGCTAAGAAGCACGGCTACAAGGATGGTGACTTCTCCTATAACACAGGCAAACTGAGATGCCCTACCTGTGACGGTACCGGAGTGATAAGCCTTGACGTGCAGTTTCTTCCTGATGTGGATATCCCCTGCCCTGACTGCCGCGGATCCAGATATTCGAAAGTCGCTGGAAGCATAAGGCGGGAAAACGCCGCCGGAGAATTCCATTCGCTTCCGGAACTTATGGACATGGACATCAATTCCGCCCTTGACGCTTGTGCGGACCTCAAGCTTATCAGCCAGCGGCTCAAGGTGTTACGTGATCTCGGTCTCGGTTATCTGACATTGGGAGAGGAAACCCCGAGTCTGTCCGGCGGTGAAGCCCAGAGGCTTAAACTTGCCAGCGAAATGGGCAGAGGACAGAGCGACTCCGTTTTCGTGTTCGATGAGCCGACCATCGGTCTTCACCCGTCAGACGTGATGACTCTCCTGAATGTATTCCAGAGCCTTATCGACCACGGCGCCACCGTCATTGTCATTGAACATGACCTGGACGTAATCCGCAATGCTGACTATATCATTGACATGGGCCCCGGCGGAGGCTCTGAAGGCGGAAGAATAGTCGCGACCGGCACACCGGCCAAGATCCGCGCGGCGAAAGACAGCGCGACCGGAAGATTCATATAGACTGCCAGTATTTTTCAGCGAATCTTCATACATTTGCATTGACAAAGATATGTAGAGTATGACAGATTTTGCAGCAATTGATTTCGAGACAGCCAATGAGTGCCCGTCCAGCGTGTGCAGCGTCGGAGTGGTGATCGTCCGTGACGGTCAGATCGTGGACTCTTTCTATAGCTTGATACATCCGGAGCCGGAATACTATAAGTGGTTCTGCCAGCAAGTCCACGGGCTGACCGAAGAAGACACTGAAGATGCTCCGGTTTTTCCGTATGTCTGGGAGAAGATAGCCCCGAAGATTGAGGGACTTCCGCTTGTGGCGCATAACAGCCAGTTCGATGAAGGATGCCTGAAAGCGGCATTCAGGGTGTATCGGATGGATTATCCTGAATATGAGTTCCATGATACCCTTTCTGCCTCACGTAAACATTTCGGTTGCGGTTTGCCGAACCATCAGCTGCAGACGGTTGCCGCAGCCTGCGGTTATGACCTGACTCGTCACCATCATGCCCTGGCCGATGCCGAGGCCTGTGCCCATATAGCAATCAAAATACTATGACACTCAAGTTCAGGATTTTGGATAGTTCGTCATCTTTCTTATTTCGAGAAAAAAGTCTATCTTGCAGCAAAAATTAAAGTATGAAGAAATTATTGTTGTTCATTTTGATACTGGTTGCAGTCGCTGGCGTATGCGTGGTCACCTGTCCTGACAAGGAGGCTCACAGCGAAGCATTGAAGGACCTCGTAAACACGGTATTGACAGAAGAACTGGCCGAAGGCGAAAGCGAAACCGACGCCGGATTTGTGGCATTCGGGTCAATGTTGGGAACCGGCCTCGCTGGAATTGTACTTGACAACACGCTGAAAGTAGAAAATCACTTTGTCTGCAGCGTGGGGACCATCACGTACGCCGGAAAGACCAAAATCGTTTCTATCGGCATCTTGAATCACGTATTCACTGCAGACAAAGAAGACTTCAAGCAAGCACTTGAAAGCCTCTGACGGCGGCCCATTTGTCTTCTTCGGAACGGGCCTTCTTGAGTATGGTTCCGCCTCTCTAGATGGTGTTGCTGACGGACTGCGATGTAAATTCCGTTATCTCGTTGTTAATCAAGCCCTAGTAACCACGGTATATTCCCATAACCTTCCAACCGTTGAAGATGGAAGCCCTCAAAACTCAACTTCTGGGACAGGTAAAGAAAAGAGCATCACAGGAACGTCAGTCAAGATAGAACCAATTAAAATCGACTCGCCCGTCCTTATGTGTGAGACGAATCGTGTGTTTACCCTTCTCGAGGTACAAGCCATCTATCCACTTGCATTTCCACTCGGAAGTCTTGTCGAAAGTGACAAATTGTTCTTTTCCTCCATCTACAGAAACAGCCATCACTCCCCCAAGGAGAGTTGATATGTAGCGAGCTCCGAGCGAGTAGGTCCCGGTTTTTTCAACCTCAATCTGATACTCAACCCACGCATCCTGCTGATAGCAAAGAATCATAAGTTCACCGGCAGAATCGGTACACGGACGCACTTTGAACACCTCCTTCCATCCGGTCTGCACTCCACACATATTGTGGGCGACATAATGCTCTGCCGGAATGACTTCGTGCCTCCCATACCAACAGTTTTTATCGAATGAAGAAAAGTTCACATACACCCTTCCCAACTCAGTAAGTTCGGGAGAGGAAACATCACTATTCAACAATGATATGGCTCCCCACTTACCCGTTGCACGATGCATGAACCAAGAGTATCCGCATACATTGCTGTCAGCCTCAAGCATATTGAGGGCATCAGACATGAACAAAATCTGCTCGGCGACACTGTTTGTGATGCTACCGTTCGCATGACAAAACTCCGTAATAAATACAGGTTTGCCGTATTTGTCGAATTTTCGTATCATTGAACGCATTCCTGCCGCATTCGGCATATAGCAATGTAGCGCAATCGCATCGAAGGCATCGTTGCCGATTCCGTCGCAGGCAACAAACTCGTCAAGCCACACCTCGGGGTCGTGATAGCCGGAGAGGGTGCCGTAATTCAATGCCGGAGACACCAGTTTCATTCCGATTTCCTTGGAAAACGCCCTCAACTCCGGCCAAGTCTTGGCAGCCACAGACGGCACCATATTGGCCTGGTCAACAAGGTTCGGCTCGTTGTAACCCAGAATATATCCCGTGGAAGGATAATCATTCTTGAGGCGACTGATATTCTCCTTGTTCAGTCCGGCATTCCAAACCATCGGATAAAACTCCATCCCCGCCCCGTAAATGGCTGAAGCATCCGCGGGATAGTTGTGGGACCAATTATAGTCCCAACTGACTCCCGGAGCGAGCAAGCGGGCATCTGAAGAAATCTGAAAATTGCCGCAGACTCCCCTCTTGGCACTGCGCGCCTGCTTTGTCCTGACTCGGAAGACATTAAAGTCTTCCTCGTGCGCCATTGAAGGCTCACTCTGACAAGACACCACAACAGGCGCGGCAGTGATAAGGGATAGCAACAGAATGATTATTCTGCTCATTCTTTTTCAACTATTTTTTGTACCAGAAAATGGCGTCAACATCCAGAGTGGTAGGGTAACCATTAGTTCCCTGAGTCCACTGAAGCACGTTTACAGAAGTTGATGCATTATATTTTTCTCCCGCCATAAATGCTGAAACAGGAATTTCGATTTCGTGCCATTCGCCATCTCTTTTAAAACCGTAAGCAGCTTTCTCGTCCCCAATGGTAATAGTAGCGTCAAGCATTCCGAGGCTGTACTCGCCTGCAGCAGTTCCTTTCATTGCAATATGGAGAGTGTAGTCGGCTGTAATTCCCTTAAGAATTTCACGGCGCTTTGCGGACTCAGCCTTCTCCTCATCGGTAAGACCTTCTGCAAGACGGAACGCATAACCAAACCAGTCACTGGCTGTCTTAACTGAGAACCAGTCAGCAACAACTCCGAAGAAGTTAGGACCAGAAGCGGTACCAGCCGCTCCGCCATTCCACCAGTCAAAGAAGAGAGTTCCGGTATTCGGTTCTCCATACACACCGTCAGCAGGCATAAAGTACTTGATCTTCTTCTCGATTTTCTTTATGGTAGTCTCATCCATAGAAATGATGATGTAGTCCGAGCCTTGGAGACAAGGATAAACCATGCTCGGTTTTGAAGTTACAAAACCTTTTTTCGAGAATCCGAAAGAAGGCTCATATACTACAGCCAGATATTCGGTGTCGGCATTGAGCCCCTCGAAAACCTCAGCAGCATTGCCCTTGAGCTTCTTTGCTGTTTCAGGAACGGCTTCTTTGTAGGCAGACTCCTCAACGACCCAAAGGCTGTATTCAGCAGACGCGTCATTAACCTCAACGCTGACCTTTACTGAATTTTCCGTAACCTCGGAAGTCTTTACGATGCAGTCGAAAGCATCACCCTTGACTTCTGACTTCTTGCATGACGCAAGAGAAAGAATAGTTGCCGCACAAAGCAGCAAGCTTGAAATCTTTTTCATAAAACGTGTATTTAAGTGGTTTATAATTAATTTATTGTCATCCGTATTCTAATACCCGGGATTCTGCTCCAGACCCGCAATGCGGACTTCCTCTTGAGGAATAGGCATAAGATAGTGGCAATCCTTGAATTCGTTCATATCATCTCCGTCAAGGAGTTCGAACCTGCTTGCATCGATTCCGCTGATGAAAGGATATTCCGCTTTAAGTGAACTCCAATTCGCAATTTTAAACTTCTCGCGATAGGCATTCATTGTCTCTTTGGCAATCCCCCAGCGGCAGAGGTCAAACCAACGGTGGCCCTCCATTGCCAACTCTACCCTGCGCTCGTGCCTTAGAGACTCACGTGTCGCCTCTACTTCAGGGAGTGAAGCACTTGCGCGATGGCGCACTTTATTGATATATGTTTTTGCCAAATCAAGTTCTTTCCCACTTTCTATCGCAGCTTCGGCATACATAAGAAGCACATCTGCATAGCGGATTTCTTTCCAATTCAAGCCGGCACGAGATGGATGTCCGAGCTCCGGGAAGTCGAAACGCAAGCCCTTCGCAACAGCCTCTGCCGATGCAGGATACTGCTCCTGCAGATATTTTCTGTTGTAAAAATAGTTTGCATATTGAACCTCGGCCGTTTCGTTCTCAACCTCGGAAGGAAGTTGCTGGAGAATGGTCCAATCACGACGCGGGTCACCGGTCTCATATTCTGCATACAAATCCCACGTAGGGCGATCGTATCCCCAACCGGAAACACCTCCGACCTTAGCGGAACGCGGGCGCATCATTATGGTAGAGAATGTCCCTCTTGTAAAACCGAATCCCCCGTAATCGGAGTACATATCCTCAACATAGTTGATTTCAAAAACCGACTCTATATTCCATTCGTTTTCCGGAAGGAATTGGGAGAAATAATCTGGCGCAAGATCATATTTTCCGGAACCGATGATTGATTTTCCCCATTTGAGTACCTCGTCGTAGTTCTTTCTGTAGAGATTCACTTTCATCAGAAGAGCATCGGCTGCGCCCTTTGTCGCGCGGCCAAGTTCTGTCGCGGCATATTCGTCACATTTCGGAAGCACAGCTTCAGCGGCCTCAAGGTCAGAAATTATGAGTTCATAAATTTTCTCCGCACTCTCGCGCTGTTTTTTCCAGTCACGAGAATCCAAAATCGGCTCAGTAGTGTAAGGGACTCCGCCGAAAAGACGCACAAGGCGGAAATAATAAAATGCACGCATAAATTCGGCTTCGGCAATGAAGCGGCTACGGTCAGTTTCCGTCATATCTTCCGGAAGCGTCATTTCACGAATGGAGGCTATCGCCTGATTGCAGCGGCCTATGCCGATGAACTGCGCATTGTAAAAAGCCTCAAGAAGTCCATTGCTCGGAACCACCTGGAATTTGCAGATGTCGAATCCTTGAGATACTCTCCTCCCTTGATTGCGTCGTCTGAAGCGATGTCCCCGATGAGCCATTCGTTGCAGTAGGTTCCTCCGAGATTCCAAGTCATTGGGACGTAACATCCGTTCACGGCCTGCTCCGCAGCACTTCTGGTGACGAAGAAGTCGCCGAGCTTGGATTCGTTAGGCTGTTCTTCCCGTAGCCATTTGTTGCAGGAAGTCAGGTAGAGACCGAAAGTCAAAGCATATATCAAATATCTGAGTTTCATTGTTATAGTGGTTTAGAAGTTCAGTGATGTTCCGAAAAGAATTGTACGTGACTGTGGGTAGTTTCCCCAATCTACACCTCCGCTGACCTCAGGGTCATATCCGCTGTACTTAGTGAAAGTCAGCAGGTTATTCGCGGAGACATAGAAACGCCATGAAGACACGTGGAACTTCTGCGTGAGGCGTGTCGGAATGGTGTAACCCAACTGGATATTCTTCAAACGCAGATAGGATCCGCTCTCGACGAAACGTGAATTCGCGTCATAGTTTCTGGAAGAGCCTGAAGGATTCGGAATTATGCCTCCGGTGGATGTCGGAGTCCAGACATTACGCATAGCTGTACTCAGCGTAGATTGCCTTCCATCTCCCTCAGTCTGACGACGAAGTGCGTTGTAAATCTTATTGCCATAAACTCCCTGAAGGAACATCGAAAAGTCGAATCCTTTCCAATTCATCGTAAGATTGAGACCATAGGAGAGCCACGGGAATGGATTTCCGATGTTCACCATGTCATTGGTATCAATGATTCCGTCACCATTTTGGTCCTTGTAGCGAGCGTCACCGGCGTGTTCTGTGATGTTGGAAGTACCGAACTGATGCTCCTTGACTTCCTCATCGGACTGATATATTCCTTCATATTCCCATCCCCAGAGGCAGAAGAGCGGAAGTCCCTCATCGCACATTGTAAAGCCTCCCTGGATTCTCTCGCCACCATTCAGATGGGTGAGACGGTTCTTAACGAGAGAGAGGTTGCCATTTATGTCGTAGCGAAAATCTCCAACGGCATTGGCGTGACCAAGAGTAAGTTCTATACCTTTGTTGCTTACAGTGCCGACATTCATAGTGCTTGAGTAAAGGTTTCCGACCGTAGCAGGCGCCTTTACGTTAAGGAGCATATCGTAGGTGTTTCGGATGTATGCGTCGATATTTCCGTAGAGTTTGCTGTTCCAAAAACCAAAATCGACTCCAAGGTTAATCTGTTCGGTATATTCCCATTTACCTCCTGTATTCACATAGGTTGTCACTGCCGCTCCTGGAACATATGCCGTGGACCAATTCGCGGTGGTGTTGCCAAAAGGATAGCTGACAAAGGTCAATCCCTGCATAATGGACTGCGTGAATGCCCCGTCACTGATTTTGTCGTTTCCAATCTGTCCCCAGCTGAGACGCAGTTTGAGATTGTCCAGAACATCCTTACTATTCTCCATAAAATGCTCCTGAGAAACTCTCCACGCTAAAGCAACAGATGGGAAATATCCCCAAGTATTGTTCGGGAACTTTGAAGAACCGTCCGCACGGAAATTTGCAGTGACGAGATAACGATTGTCGTAGCTGTAGAAGAAACGGCCCAAGAAAGACAGTCTCCTTGTCCTCGCAACTGCATCGCTGGAGTTTTTGTCCTCCGTTGTATTGGAGACATACCATCTGTTCGGGTCGGTCACAAGAAGAGTGGAGCCGTTGCCTGAGAGTGAATAGTAGTTGTACTCCTCTGTAGTCTGACCGACCATAAACGAGACGTCGTGCTTGCCGGCGAACTTCTTGGCAAAAGTGAGAGTGTTTTCATAAAACATCTCGGTGCTACGTCCCATAGCCGCAGAAACTGAATTCTTGACATTGGTGTCATAGTCGGAGAAATGGTACTTCTCACGATAGCTGCGGTTTTGCCAACTATAGCGATTCATACTTATGCTTGACTTGAAAGTCAGCCACTCCCAAGGTTTGATTTCGAGATAGCCATTGGCAAGAAGGCGTTCGTCAGTATTGTTCGGGTGCGAAGTCTCAAGCTGAGTGAACGGATTGTACACGTTGGTGTAGTTTGTTGATGCTGCAATCTTTCCGCTGATATCCTCTCCCGATTTGGAAAGCGTTCCCGCAGGATAGTGAGTAGGGTCCCACGGAGCCATTGAAATCGCTTGGAAAAGCACACCGTTGTATTGGGCGTTATTGCCAAGTGAACGGGATTTCGAAGTAATGTAGGAAAGATTGGTTCCGAGCTTTAGCCACTTTGTGATTTCGTAAGAAGCGTTGGTTCTGAGAGTGAGACGGTTATAGAACGATTGCTTTATTGTTCCGTCTTGAGCAAAATAGCCTGCCGAGAGGGAATATTTGATTTTGTCTGTCCCTCCGTCAACGGATATGTGGTAGTTCTGAATGGCGGCATTCTTGTGTTGAACCTCAGCCTGCCAATCAGTTTCCTGCGTCTCATAACTGAAGGTTTCCGGAGTGGCGTAATAATCACGTCCCAAACGGTAGGTGCCGAGCCAATTGGTGAAACCTCTTTTGAGTTCCTTTCGTTCCGCATCGGAATTACCGATTTTCACCATAGTTTCGACATATTCGTCCCTCTTCATCAAATCAAGAGTGCGCCATATATTTTGGACACCGCCGTAACAATCGAAGGAAACTTTGACCTTGCCTTCCGCACCGCTCTTGGTGGTGATGATTATGACTCCGTTCGCTCCACGGGATCCATAAATAGCCGAAGAAGACGCATCTTTAAGTATTTCCATTGAGGCGACATCGGCCGAATTGAGGAATGAGATATCCTCAGTAATGACTCCATCCACCACATAGATTGGAGATGAGTTGTTCACTGTACCGACTCCACGGATTCGTACCTGCGCCGCCTGTCCCGGCTGTCCGGACTGGGCATTGACCGTCACTCCAGCAACACGTCCTTGCATCGCTTGGTCAACAGTCGCAACCGGAGCCACCTTGAGTTCATCAGCAGTGACAGAAGAAACAGCTCCAGTCACATCGCTTCGTTTGGTGGTTCCGTAACCAATTGCAACGACAGCATCAAGAGAGATTGCATCTGTCTCAAGCGAAACATTTTGAACACCGTCTTCCGTGACCTTGATTGTCTTTGAGATGTAGCCGAGACAAGAGTATTCGAGAGTCGTTCCCGGAGCAACGTTTATCTCGTAAGCCCCTTCCGCATCTGTCATCTCAGCGAGGT
>OLOU01002403.1_pt1 | contig 10676 bp, 11 predicted proteins | sample 1672101 | NCBI WGS metagenome assembly OLOU01 (sample SAMEA3136645, study PRJEB25190) | human gut metagenome | biome: human gut; feature: human-associated habitat; material: faeces | place: Austria | collected 2013
TCTGTAGCGGCGTTCCCTGCGCAGCCGTTGGCGGCTTTGCCGCCTTACGGATGCGGCGTCCCCTTTACGGGGGTTGAGCGCCTTGCAGGCCGTAGGCTTTGCAGCGCGAATTCGGTGGCGCAAGGCTAACAAGTTTGTCATTGCGAGGGCGCTTTGCGCCCGTGGCAATCTCGGGCAGGCAGTTGCGATTTTACCGATCGCTTTCCCACGATGCGGCCGGGTACTGCGAGATTCCCACGTCGCTTCGCTCCTCGGAATGACAATTCTGGAACCCCTGCGCGTTCGACGATGCCGCTCCCTGTATGAGCCTATACGCAAAAAAAAAACGGGCCCTCTCGGCTGTGTGCTCGTAAGACAGTAATTCTAAAAAATTGCTATTTTACGGCATTTGTCGAACAGGATTGGGAAACAAACGAACATACGGCATTCAGCTTCGGCTGAGTGCCGTTGTTTGTTTTTGGGGCGAAATACTCTATTTTTGCGCTCTGTATGGCAGGGATAGTGAAACGGTGAAATAGTTGACATTTTCGTAGTAAAACCCTTATGAAACAGCGAATCACGCCATAATGAACCCTGTTTACCGCTGAGTACGGTTATTTGCGATTATGTGGAAAACCCCACAAAACAGAAAAGTCAATAGTGGTGTATTTTGATGCAAAGTACGTTGAACCCCGAAAAAATCGCCCAATCGCCTTTGGTTCATAGAAAAGTTACACTTTAATGCGATAAATTTCGATGAGCCTATTGAAAAATGACACATCTTCGTATTATAATGTGTGTACACACAATAAGCGTGAATGGAGGTAAGGCAGATGAAAAAGTTATTGTCTTGTGCGTTCAATATGGATAGCGGTTGCGTGGAGCTGAAGTTTAACGATGGCAGTATGATTGCTATTAACTGCACCGCCGTCGAAAACGAAGTTGCCGACAATATGTATCAGCGATCAGAGCTTGACTATCTTATCTACAATGACCCGTTGGCGTATGCTGACCTCGTTTTGAATGGTAACCCAGAGGCGTATCTCAAATCTGTTACTGAGTACAAGCCTTTGGACTAAAGCTCGATATACCAAACACCGAATTAAGAATGGACTTTGAGAGAAAGTGAGGTATAACAATATGAAACAGATTATTACTATTCAGCACACGCAATCAATTCACCACACAAATGGTATGGTGGGTTCTTGGACAGATTGGGATCTTTCTGAATTAGGCATTGAACAGGCTGAAAGAATAGGGCAGAAATTAGCGAAGCAGTTATCCGGTCACAAAATTGTTATGTATGCTTCCGATCTTCTGCGAGCAAAGCACACCGCTGAAATTGTCGCAAAGCATATGGGAATCACACCTAACATTAGAACGGAACTTCGAGAGCGCAATTTAGGTAAATGCGTTGGCAAATCTGTTCAGTGGCTTCGTGAGAGCATTGAGGTTCAAGAGAAAACCATTGATGACAGGATGTTTTCTGATGCTGAGAGTAGACGAGACGAATGGAATCGCTTAAAACCTCTTTTTGACGAGATAATGGCAAGTAATGATGAATGTATCATTGTAGTATCACATGGCGATTTGCTGAGCGTTTGGAATACGATGTTCCTCGGAATGGATGTGGAAACGCTGAATCAGTTTGAACTTTTTGGTATGGCAGGCGGCGTTTCTTTCATGCTTCAAAACGATGAGGGTAAGCGATTTATCAAGAAAATGAGCGATTTGTCTTACATGGCAAATTAATTTATATGAGAAAAGCGTGAGGTATAAATAAAATGGACTTTGAACAACTTGCAAAAATAGAAAATGAGAGTGAACGTGTTAACAGAACCTACGATATATTCAACGAGGATGCAAGGCTCAATCATTCCAAAGCCGCACGAGTTGAATTTTTGACTACCGTTCGCTACATAGAAAAATATTTGAAAGATGGCGACAAGATACTCGACATTGGCGCAGGTGCAGGTGAATACAGCCTCTACTTTGCTCGTAAGGGTTATGAAGTCTCGGCTCTTGAACTTGCCGATGCCAATATTGCCGCATTCAAAAAGAAACTGACACCCGAAGATAAAATCGATCTTGTTCAAGGCAATGCCCTTGACCTCTCTCGATATGCAGATAAGTCGTTTGATATTGTCCTTCTGTTCGGCCCGCTTTATCATTTGAAAAATGATGCGGACAAACAGAAATGTATCAGCGAAGCAAAGCGTGTCTGCAAAGACGGCGGCAAGATTTTCTTCTCTTTTATTTCCAACGATTTTGTTTTCCTTACCGAGTTCGGATACGATGTGAATTATTTCAGCAACGGTGATTACGATAAGGAAACATTCAAGCTCAACGACTTTCCGTTTGTGTTCCATACGGTTGGTGCTGCGAGAAAACTTCTTGCAGATGGCGGTATAAATATCTTACACGAGGTTGCATCCGACGGAGCAAGCGAGCTTTTGGCGGCAAGGATCAACGAAATGAGCGACGAGGACTATACGCAGTATCTTCGCTATCACTTCTACATCTGCGAAAAGCCGGAACTGCTTGGTATGACCAATCACTTGCTGTTCATGGGAGAAAAGAAATGACCAAAATCCAATATGAAAACTTAACCATCCGTCAAGCCGAGGTTGCCGATGCGAAGCAGCTTGCCGCTTGGTGGAATGATGGTGCTGTGATGGCACACGCAGGCTTTCCCAACGGCCTGGGAACGACCGAGGAAGAAGTTGTAAAAGGACTTAGAAACGGTCTTCTGGTCGTTGAGGAAAGCGACCGTCTGATTGGCGAGTGCAATTACCACAATGTGTCAGATGGAGTTGTAGAAATTGGCATTAAGATCTGCGAAACCGATTGTCAGAACCGTGGTGTTGGCAGAAAGGTTTTGAGTATGCTGATCGGTTGGCTATTCAGAAATGGCTATTCCAAAATCGTCCTCGATACCAACTTAACAAACACAAGAGCGCAGCACGTTTACGAATCACTTGGTTTCCGCAAGGTGAGAACCAATATTGATTCTTGGAAAGATCAGCTTGGTCAGCTTCAATCATCGGTCGATTATGAGTTGGTTGAAAAGGATTTTGTCAGTTATGAGTGAGGGAAACACCTATGCCAGATAACAGAAATCGCAAACGACCGATACAGGTAAAGTTCTTTGTAGATGAAAAAGAGCAAGCTCTGATAAAAAAGAAAATGGAGCATGCTGGCATTGAAAACATGAGTGCCTATATCCGCAAAATGGTAATCGACGGATACGTTGTGAAATTGGATATGCCTGAACTCCGTGAGCTGACACTCAGAATGAAAAGCATCTCCACCAGCGAAAACCAAATTGCCAAGCGTGTCAATTCCACCGGCAATATTTACGAAACAGATATTGAGGAAATTAAAAAGAACCAGGAAGAAATCTATGAGGGAATCCGAAAAATCCTTACTTCACTTTCCAAGATAGAGTGATGTTCAGCTCCGCAGGAGCGTAGCCGATTTTGAAAAAATAGTTAAAGGGTTTGGGATGTTTCCCAACAAGTTTTTGCAAAAGGCAGCAACGCTGAAATTTGCATAAAGCACGATGTGTGTCCACACGTGCATTGCTTGCCAAGTATGTTTTTAACATAATGGCAAGTATGCAAAGTGGGTACCTCCGTGCCCTGCTTGCCAAGTCTGAAATCGCAGAGTGTACATACACCTGCTGTGCTTGCTATTCTCTGTTCTTCATAATAGGCATCTATGTAGAAGCGCCTGACAAGTCCAGCGGCAAGAGAAAGCAGAAGATTCATATCTCCTACGACCTCATAGGCTTCATCCCTGTGGATGTACTGCTAAAAGCGGAACAGGTATGACCGAAATCATACCTGTTCCAAGAAATTCACATATTACTGTTTTACGACCAACGAGCCTCGGGTCCGCTTTTTTTGCTCAATATTCCCGAATGACGGCCTTGACCTTGCCGAGGATCTGCGCCTCGCGGCCGTCGATGGGGTCGTAGGCCGGATTCTCCGGCATGAGCCAGACCTCGCCGCCGCGGCGGCGCAGGCGCTTGACTGTCGCCGAGTCGCCGAGCAGCGCCACGACGATCTCACCGTTTTCCGCCGTCTGCTGCGGCCGCACGACGACCTTGTCGCCGTCAAAAATGCCCGCCTCGATCATGGAATCGCCGCGCACACGCAGCGCAAAGCACCCGGCCTCGGCCTCCCACGGCACATAGCCCTCGATATTCTCCACGGCGAGGATCGGCTGGCCGGCCGTCACGACGCCGATGAGCGGCACGCCCTGCGGCGCTGCCTCGGCCCCGAGCGAAATGGCGCGGTTCTTGCCGCCATCCATCTCAATGGCGCCGCTGCGGTTCAGCTCCGACAGGTGATAGTGCACGGAGGCCGTGGAGCGCAGACCGACCCCGGCCATGATCTCGCGCGTCGTCGGCGGATAGCCGTGCGAAGCGATATAGTCCTTCAGAAAAGCGTAGATCTCCTCCCGCTTGCTGCTGCTGCGCCCCATATTCGTCCCTCCAATGGTATGGCAACCCCGCACAATTGCACCTTCGGCGGATATTTTTCGCCGAATGCTCTCGATGAATTGTGTGGTGCTGCCTTTGCCTTATTATTTTATTATTATAGCACGGCGGCAGCAACAATGCAAACATTTGTTTTTGTACACGGAACCTCTGATGAAATCCCCTGCGGCGGCTGGCGGATCTTTTTCGCCAATCCATCGGTTCGAAAAGCTTGGAGTACACAAAGTACGCCTGCGCTTTCCAAACCTTGTCTTGACAAAAAATCCCTCGCCATCCGCTCTTGTTGATTTCCTCAGAGGCTCCTGAATTTTTTCACGATTTCATTCATCAGCCAGAGTAAAGCAGTCCCTTGTCCCCGAAATCCGGCAGGTATTCCGTCGTTGCGCTGGAAAAATCCTGCCAATAGCCCGTCAGGCCGCACAGCTCCATCCAGCTCAGCGCCCCGTCATATTCCTCCCGGGTGATGCCGCGGTCGAGCGGCGCGGGCAGATTGCCCATCGGCACATATTGGCTCATGAGCGAAACGGAAACGTCCCGCGCCGGGAACAGCGCCGCGATGGTGTCGAGCGCGGCCAGCGTGTTCGAGAGATACCCCGGCAGCACAAGGTGCCGCACAAGCATTCCCTTCCCCATCTGCCCGTCTTCGTTCAGCTCCGTCCCGCCGACCTGCCGGTACATCTCGCGCAGGGCCGCCGCCGCGACGGCCGGGTAGTCCCGCGCGCCGGACAGCCGTGCCGCCAGCTCCGGGTCGGCGTATTTGTAGTCCGGCAGATAGATGTCGATCAGGCCCTCCAGCTCCCGCAGCGTCTCAACGGATTCATAGCCGCCGCAGTTGTAGATGACGGGTACGGGAAGCCTCGGCGTCAGCGCCGGGAGGATGGACGGCAGAAAATGCGTCGGCGTGACAAGGTCGATGGACTGCGCACCCTCGTCGATGAGGCGCAGGAACGTTTCGCGCAGGGCCTCCGGCGTCAGCGTCTCGCCCGCGCCGCCGGTCGAGATGACGCCGTTCTGGCAATAGCGGCAGCGCAGCGTGCAGCCGCTGAAAAACACCGCGCCCGTGCCGTAATTGGCACAGATCGGCGGCTCCTCACCGTAATGGAGCATGGCGCGCGCCGCGCGCAGCTGCCCCGGCATCCGGCAGAAGCCGAGCTCACCCGCTTCGCGGTCAACGCCGCACCGCCGCGGGCAGAGCGTACAGGATCGATAAGAAAGCATGGGACCTCCCTGCGCTGCGGTGTTGCCGCCGCGCGTGATTTGTGCTAGAATAGGGTTAAAAATATGGATCGCTGAGTATAGGGCTCGATATAGGAACCGGCCGTCGATGGCGCGTTGTAGGGGAGGGGCATGCCCCTCCCGGCGGTAAACCGCCGATTGGCACAGGCTATCGTTAAAACGGCACCGGCCCCAGATTTGTCATTGCGAGGGCGCTTCGCGCCCGTGGCAATCTCGCAGCATAATGGCAGATAACTGGAAGGCCCCGGCGAATACGTAACCGGCTGCGTGAGATAGCCACGTCGCTTCGCTCCTCGCAATGACAATCGGGGCGTTTACCATTGTAACGTTAGCTTGTACGAACCGGTAGCGCAAAGCCGGGAGGGGCATGCCCCTCCCCTACAGAGCGCCGTCGGTACTCGCCCGGCCCATTCCGCGATCCGAAACAGGGGAATCGTATGCTGAAAAAGAACGAAATTTACCGTACCGCCGTCTCCGGCTTCACGAGCGAGGGCCTCGGCGTCTGCCGGGTGGACGGCTGCGCCGTCTTCGTGCCGAACGCCGCGCCGGACGAGGAATACGACCTGCGCATCACGCACGTCGGCAGGCACGCGGCCTATGGCCGCATCGAGCGTATCCTCACGGCCTCGCCAGACCGCTGCACCCGGCTCTGTCCGGACGCGAAGCGCTGCGGCGGCTGCGATTTCTGGCACCTGCGCTATCCGGCGGAGTGCCGCATCAAGGCGCAGCGCGTGACGGACGCCCTGAACCGCATCGGCGGGCAGAACCTGCCGCTCGTCGCCCTGACGCCCGCGCCGACGTGCGAGGGCTACCGCAACAAGGCCCAGTTCCCCGTCGCCATGGGGAAGACCGGCATCGAGGCGGGCTTTTTTGAAAAGGGAACGCACAACGTCGTCCCCGTGGAGCACTGCCGCATCCAGCCTGCCTGCGCCGAGCAGGCGCGCAGCGCCGTCCTGCGCTATGCCCGCCGCTGGAGCATTCCGGCCTATGATGAGACCGCCCGCACCGGCCTTCTGCGGCATATCTATGTCCGCCATGCCGAGGCTACGGAGCAGGTGCTTGTCTGCCTTGTCGTCAACGGCGAGCGTCTCCCGCACGAGGACGATCTGGTTGATACGCTGCGCAGGGCCGTGCCCGGCCTGCGCTCCGTCGTTCTCAATACGAACACGCGCAGCGGAAACGCCGTCCTCGGCGAGACCATGCGCACGCTCTGGGGCGACGATGCCATCGAGGATATCCTGTGCGGCCTGCGCTTCCGCATCTCGCCGCGCTCGTTCTATCAGGTCAACCGCACGCAGGCAGAGCGGCTCTACGGCAAAGCGCTGGCAGCAGCCGGCCTGACCGGGACAGAGACGGTCCTTGACCTCTATTGCGGCACGGGCACCATCACGCTCTGCCTTGCGCGGCAGGCGAAGCGCGCCGTCGGCGTCGAGCTTGTTGAGGCCGCCATCCGCGATGCGCAGGAAAACGCCCGCCGCAACGGCATCGGAAACGCGGAATTCTTCTGCGCGGATGCCGGGCAGGCCGCCCAGCGCCTCTGCGCCGCCGGGGAGACGCCGGATGTCATCGTCGTCGATCCGCCGCGCAAGGGCCTTTCCGCCGATGTCATCGAGGCCATGGTCCGCATGGCCCCGCAGCGCATCGTCTATGTCTCCTGTGATCCGGCCACCCTCGCGCGCGATGTCCGCAGCCTCACGCAGCAGGGCTACGCCCTCACGCACGCCGAGGCCGTCGACCTCTTCCCCCGCTGCGCCCATGTGGAAACAGTGTGCAGGCTGGAGCGGGTCAAGTGAAATCTAATATGTAGGGGAGGGGCATGCCCCTCCCGGCTGCGCACTTGCAGTTCGTACAAGCCGCCGTTAAAATGGTGGAAACCAAAGGTTTGTCATTGCGAGGAGGCCGTAGGCCGACGTGGCAATCTCGGGCAGGCATTTGTAGCCCGTACAAGGCATCGATAAAATAGCACGTACCGATTGCGTCTGTAGCGGCGCTCGTTGTACAAGGCCGCCGCGCGAGAGAAAAATGTAGCGGCGCTCAGTGAGCGCCATGCAGGCTGGCAATGGTTGCGGCACAAATTCAGCGGCGCAAGGCCTCCAGATTTGTCATTGCGAGGCCCCGAAGGGGCCGTGGCAATCTCGGGAAGGCAGTCACGATTTTGTCGGAACTTGCCTGTTATCCACCCGGGTCCTGCGAGATTTCCACATCGCTTCGCTCCCCGGAATGACAAACTTGGGGGTCTCACGCCATAAAATACATACCTCAAATATTGCCAGCCTGCAAGGCGGTCACTCCCCGCAAGGGCACGCCGCATCCGTAAGGCGGCAAAGCCGCCAACGGCTGCGCAGTGAGCGCCGCTACAGACGCAATCGGTGCGCACCGTTTTATCGCCAGCCTGTTCGGGTCGGCAGCGTACCGCCGGGAGCGGCATGCCGCTCCCCTACATTGGCCGGTTCTGCTTTATGTCAACCTGTGCGGCTCAGCAGCACCGCGCCTCGCGGCGTTGATTTCCCCAATAGCGCGTATCCCACAAAACCAACCCACCAAAGGAGTCCCATTTATCATGCTGATCGATTTTTCGAAGATCGAAGAAGTTCGTGTTCCCAATTTTAAGGGCGGCGAGAAGGAGCTGCTGAAGAAGGCCTATGCCGACGGCCGGAACTGCATCATGCTCGACCGCCTCATGCCCGGCGCCTCCATCGGCAGGCACACCCACGAGACGAACAGCGAGATCATGTACATCGTCTCCGGCACGGCCACGTTCACCGTCGGCGACACCGTCGAGACCGTGCAGGCCGGGCAGTGCCACTATTGCCCGAAGGGCGGCACGCATATGCTTCAGAACCGCGGCGAGGAGCCGCTCGTGTTCTTCGCTGTCGTTACGGAACAGTAAGGGCAGCACCGCATCATTGCAGCTTTGGCCTTCGCCGGATATTTTTCGCCGAATGCTTTCACGGAATGATGCGGTCCTGCTTAACCGCGCGGCGTGCCTCCGCTGCGCAAGACCCCACGCGGGGGACCGGCCTGCCGGTCCCCTTGCCGGGCAATATCCGGAGAGAAGAGATTGGAGGATATTAGGATGAGAGATCCGCTGCCCCGCGTGCAGCGCGGCCTTGCCGCTGCCCTGCGCGACCGCCGCACCCAGCTCAGCGCCGCTGCCTTTGTGCTGACGGCGCTTGCCTGCTATCTCTATGTGCTGGTCGGCAACATCAATAACTACGACAACATCGTCTGCACACCGGAGGGCTACGGAACGGGCCTGCGTTCCGGCCGCTGGATGCTGACACTTCTGGGTGATACCGTCGGGCACGCCATGGGCAACTTCAACCTGCCCCTGTTCAACGGCCTGCTCGGCCTCGTCTTTCTTGGCCTTGCCTGCCAGTTCCTCTGGCGCGCGCTGCATTTGCAGAAGCCGTGGCAGTGCGCCGTGCTCACGGCCATCACGGCGGCATGGCCCGCCGCGGCCTCGGCCATGCTGTTTTCCTTCACCGTACACTATTACCTCTTCGCCGTCCTGCTGGCGGCCGTGGCCGTCTGGATGGCGGACCGGAGCGGCTGGGGCTGGCTTGTCGGCGCGGCGCTGACGCTCGCCTGCTCCATCGGTGTCTATCAGGCCTATTTCCCCCTTGCCGCCGCCCTGCTTGTGCTGCGCCTGCTGCAGCAGTGCCTCGACAGCGAGACTCCGTGGAAGACCGTCGCCCTGCGCGCGCTGCGCTTTGTCGGGGTGCTCGCGGCGGCAATGGTCGTGTATTTCCTGCTGCTGCATCTGTGCCTGCGCCTCTATCACGAGACGCTCACGGCCTATCGCGGCATCAACAACATGGGCAAGCTGAATTTTGCCGAGCTGCCGCAGATGCTCGTGCGCTGCGTGCGCTGCTTCTACCTGCTGCCGAAGACCGGCTATGCCTTCCTGACGAATTCGCGGCTCATCCGCTGGGCCATGTGGGCCTCCCTGCTGCTGTCCGCCGTCAGCCTTGCGCTGGCATGGCGGGACCGCGACTGGAAGAAGATCGTCACGGTCGTGCTCCTGCTGGCTGCCCTGCCCATTGCGGCAAACGGCATTTTCATCATGGCCCCGGAAACGGCGACGCATACGCTCATGACCTACGGCGTCGTCACGCTGTTCTACCTGCCGCTCATCGTGGGCGACGGCCTGCGCTGGAGGCGCGACGCCGTGCGCCGGTGGGTCAGCCTGCTGACCTGCCTGTGTCTTGCCGGTGCGTCGGCCGGGTATGCATGGTTCTGCAACGGCTGCTACCGCACGAATTACTATTCCAATGAGATCATGGCGAGCTATTATACGTCCATGCTCACGCGCGCGCGCTCGATGGAGGGCTACACGCCCGATCTCGAGATCGTCTTTGTCGGCCAATATGTGGAGGACCCGACACTGTGCGACCTGTGGAGCGGCACGCCGTTCATCATGGGCGGCCGCAGCACAGCCTCCGTCCAGATCAACGAATACGGCCGCCTGCGCATGATCGTGATGTCCACCGGCATGGGAACGCGCTACGCCACAGACGACGAGCTGGCGCAGTACGCAGACAGCATTGCCGCTGCCCCGAACTACCCCGCCGACGGCTGCATGTGGATCGAGGACGGCAAGCTGTTCATCCGTCTCTGCGACCCGAGCACAGTATATTATTGAGTCCCGGCGTTGTTTCCCGGTTGACAGCCGCCCTGTCCGATGTTATAATCAGAATCGATATAACAGTACCGATATTGACGCCCCGGCTGCGCCTTGTAGGGGAGGGGACAGCCAGGCCCGGCGCTGCACGGACGGTTGGTACAGTGTATCGTTAAAATGGTGACAGCCCCCGACTTGTCATTGCGAGGCGGCCGTAGGCCGACGTGGCAATCTCGGGAAGGCAGTGCAGCTCGTACAAGCTGTCGTTAAAATGGTGTGCACCGATTGCGTCTGTAGCGGCGCTCACTGCGCAGCCGTTGGCGGCTTTGCCGC
>OLOU01002417.1_pt1 | contig 10638 bp, 9 predicted proteins | sample 1672101 | NCBI WGS metagenome assembly OLOU01 (sample SAMEA3136645, study PRJEB25190) | human gut metagenome | biome: human gut; feature: human-associated habitat; material: faeces | place: Austria | collected 2013
GATGCGAGCGCGTGGAGCGAACATTCAACACGCAGCGACTAAAAGCACAAATATGCCTTATGAAGTTCACTGGCTTCGTCTGTAGTTTGTCTAATGAATTAAATAGTAAAACATCCTTTTATAGTACCATGCAAATGTTCGTTTTTTGATGCTTTGTCTGGCATAAATTGGATAGCTACGATAAGGTTTCGAATCAATGTAGAGCACGACTGAACCTACGGCAGTACCTTTTTGTACAGGAGCAGTTAAGGAAGGGGACAGGCTGATAATACAGCGAGTTTTTTCCGTAGGGGAAATGTGCAAGCTGGTGGAAGCGGGAGCGGAAAGCGTGCAGGTAGATTTGCGGCCGTTTTTTACTGGAAGTTTAGAAGGAATTCCCTGGTTTAAGGGGATTTTTTTTTTGTTATAATTTTTTATTCCATAGTCCATCAGTTTTTTTGTATCTTCCCATTTATAGCGGCGGTTAGGATACCAACCACTGCCCAGTACGACAGAGATTAAATAATGGCCGTCTTTTTTAACTGCGCCTACAAAACAGTAACCGGCATTGTTGGTGTAGCCGGTTTTTACACCGATTGCGCCATTATAGGAAGTTAAAAACAGATTTTTATTATTTAAAGAGTAAGACTGCCCATTTTTTAGCTCTTTAATGGAAAAAGACTGTTCTTTAATAATTTTACAGAAGTTTTCATTTTTTAGGGCAAGACAGGTTAACAGAGCAAGATCATGGCAGGTAGTATAGTGTTTTGCACTATCTAATCCGTTAGGTGTTTCAAAAGAAGTATGATAGCAGCCATAGTCTCTGGCTTCCTGTGTCATATCCTCACAAAATTGTTCGACGGATCCTCCAATATGTTCCGCAATCGCAACAGCGACATCGTTGTATGATTCAAGCATTAATGCATAGAGCAGATCGGACAATAAAAATTGTGAACCGCTTCTGGCACCAAGCCGTACTTTAGGAGCAGAAGCCGCCCTTCTCGAAAAAGTAACTTTATCTGAAAGATTTCCATGTTCAATGGCGTATAGGCAGGTCATGATTTTTGTCGTACTTGCCATAGGGAGTTCTTTTTCTTCTTCTTTGCCAAATAAAACTCTTTGATTATCTCCATCCATAAGAATGGCTGCTTTCGCATGGAGTGAAGAAAGCTCAGCAGGGGCAGAATTTTTGGACGCATTATCTTTTACTGATTTATCAGATACCGTAAAATTTCTAATCGTTTCTGTTTTTGAAAATGCATAGATATCCAGATAACAGGAATCAGCAAAAAATATAGTAAAAATAAAGAAAACAGAGAGGATAAACAACAATGAAAAAGCACAGGTTTTATATTTGAAAATACGTTGCTGGTGATTAAAATAGTGGTTCAAAAAAGCACATCCTTTTTAGAATAGTGGGTTTTCTATAACTATGAGAAAAAAAGAAAAAATATGATAAATAGTAATTTGCCGCAAGCAAAAGAGACTCTCTTCGGGGGCGTCTCTTTGCCTGCGGCAAATCAGAATTGCATTGTTCATATCTATGCGATATAATTAAAGCCATAAAAAATAGCAGAAAGAAACTGAGGATAAGAAATGGCAGCAATTAATAATGACTGGGCGGAAGCTCTGAAGGAAGAATATAGGAAACCTTATTATAGAGAACTTTACAAAAAGATAAATGAAGAATACAGAACGCGTGAGATTTTCCCTCCATCAGATGAGATTTTTAGTGCATTTCATCTGACACCATTAAAGGATGTTAAAGTCGTGATTTTGGGACAGGACCCATATCATAATAATGGACAGGCGCATGGACTTAGCTTTTCAGTAAAACCGGGAGTGGATATTCCACCGTCACTGGTGAATATTTATAAGGAACTGCACGATGACCTTGGCTGTTACATTCCAAATAATGGATACCTTGTAAAATGGGCGAAGCAGGGAGTCCTTTTGCTGAATACGGTACTTACTGTACGGGCGCATCAGGCGAATTCTCATAGAGGAATCGGCTGGGAAGAGTTTACTGACGCGGCGATTCGTGTGTTAAATGCACAGGACAGACCACTTGTATTTTTACTTTGGGGAAGACCTGCACAGAATAAAAAGCCGATGCTCACGAATCCAAAGCATTTGATTTTGGAAGCGCCACATCCAAGTCCATTATCTGCTTATCGTGGATTTTTTGGATGCAGGCATTTTAGTCAGGCGAATGAGTTTCTTCGATTTCATGAGTTAGAGCCGATTGACTGGCAGATAGAGAATATTTAAATGACAGGTAGAGAATGTTTAAATAATATTTAAAGTAAAAAACTCCGATTTTTTTATATTAAGCCGGAATAATTCGCATTTAGAAGGGAGACAAAATGAAAGTATTATTTGTAGAGTATCCAAAATGTTCAACCTGTAAAAAAGCAGGAAAATGGTTACAGGAACATGGTGTCGGGTACGATGACAGACATATCGTAGAGCAGAACCCGACAGCAGAAGAACTTAAGGAATGGCATGAGAAGAGTGGACTTCCATTAAAACGTTTCTTTAATACCAGTGGACAGGTTTACCGCAATAATGGAATTAAGGATAAGCTGCCAGGAATGAGTGAAAAGGAACAGTATGCTTTACTTGCGACAGACGGCATGCTTGTAAAGCGTCCAATTGTTGTTGGGGAGGATTTTGTACTGGTTGGATTTAAGGAAAAAGAGTGGGAAGAGAAGTTGTAGAAAGTATTTTTCAAATATGCTCTGGGAAATTAAGCGAGAATCCCCGACAAGTCAATTGCCGGGGATTTTACAATTACATTCTATCTATATATTCTCTAATCCTGTTAAAGGTGGAATATCCAGCTGCATTTCTCCAGCCGATTCCACGGCTTTCCAGATAGGCTTTCTGATTTTATTTTTTCTTCAACGATTCCCGATGAATCCTATCAGCAATTGCCAGTATGTAATTCTGTATAATATTTTCCGTTCCGCATTCAGCATCCGGGTGTAAGACGGCAAGTTTTAATAATTCATTGGCAGCAATACGACATTCCGCAAAGGATAAAAGTCCCCAGCTTAACTGGTCAAGTAAATGTGCATACAGAGAAGTGTAGGTTACCAGTGTATCATCTGTCCGGATGCGGTCCAATATATCGGTGAATTCTGCACGGATCAGATTACGGTATGTTTCTTTGTAGCAGTCCCACAAGGCATCTTCCGTTACACCAAAACGATCCATTCGGTGAATAATATCATGTTGTATCTGTGGAGTGATTCCCTGCTGTAGTTTCAGTGCTTCTTTGATAGAAGAGATGACAGTACGCCCAATAAGTTCACCCAGCTTACTGTGCTTTCCAGCGTTAGTAAGGTGGGTCTTTGATTCTGCGTTTGATATAATAATAGCACCATCTGTTCCTGTTCCGGTAGCAATCCCACAGGAGTAGCGGCTGGCAATCAGAAGTTCCTGCATAGCAGCAACCTTTGCCTCAGTGCAGGAAACAAGGGCAGAAGCCAGGGCTTCTTTGGAAAGGTCTGCATCAATGTAAAGAAGGATATTAATAGTTCCGACTGGTAATTTATCTTTATCTGAAATAATTTTACCTGAAATATTTTTACCTAAAATATTCTTAGTAAGATTTTGAATGGGATTTTTCTTTTTTGTGTCAGAAGATGTGGTATCTTCAAAAGTATTTTCCGACTTTTCGTGCCATGAAGCAGGATCACCGATGCGGCCGCCATTGTTTCGGACACCTGCTGTAGCAATAGATGTTACAGAAAAATCATCATAGGCCAGCGTGGAAATGGCGGAATTATCCATGCTGGCAACGGTCATAAGTCCGGAGCAGGAAGAAGGGTCAAGACCCAAATCTTCCTTTGCTAAAATATCCATATGCTCCCGGTAAGTATCCGCCCGAAGTTTAACCTCCATGCCATCTCCGGGATTTGCATCATTATTAAACACGGCGGCTAAATCAGTTGTAAATCCACCATTATTTGGTCCGGTACTCAAGACATTCCTTTTTCCTTTAAAAGAAATGACGATAGATTTTTTATATTTATGCACAGTATCGCCACTTGGAAATTCATAAAGTTTCAAAATAATTCCTCCTGATTGGTCAGTTTATCTTTTTATTGTATCATTTTATTATAGCTGATTCATAAATAAATGAAACAGGCTGCCATTTGCCTTATGTTATATTATTTTTCGGAGCTTCAAAGCTTCTGTCCAGCGTAATGATACAATCCACGTTCTTTTCCATTTCGTGAAGGAGTGCTATAAGCTGGTGCATAACGCGGTTTGCGTCTTTTTCTGTATAAGAATCTGGAACAACAAGGTCAAAAATCAGATTTTTCTGTTCATTTTCCTTTAAAACACGAAAATCATGAAAATGCAGTTCTGGGTCAAGTGCATGAACAATGTGGGACGTTTTATCGCGAAGTTCGAGTACTTCTTCATCACGCATTTCTACCGGGTCCATGTGAATCACAAGAAGAATATTAAGTTCCTTTTTCGCGTCACGCTCAATTCGGTCGATGATTTCGTGAGATGCCTCAATACTGACATCGTTCGGTACCTCTGCGTGAATTGTCGCCATACTGCGATTTGGCCCATAGTTGTGAACGATTAAATCATGCGCTCCGACAATTCCTTCATATGATTCCACCATGTCCGTTATTTTCTGATAAAGCTCTGACGGAACACGTTGGCCAATTAGTGGCTCTAACGTATCTTTTGCAATGGAAACACCTGACCAGATTACAATTCCAGAAACAATCAGTCCGGCAATCGCATCGACATTAATAGAAGTAAAATGACAGATAACAATAGAAATAACGGTAGCACTCGTTGTAATAACATCACCGAGAGAATCTGCGGCTGTCGCAAGCATTACTTTTGAATCAATTCTTTTTCCAAGTTTATTATTAAAAAATGCCATCCATAACTTTACAAGAATCGATAAAATAAGAATAATAAATGGAACAGGGTCAAATGTAATTTCCTCTGGATGCATTATCTTTGAGATAGAACTTTTAAAAAAGGTAAAACCAACTTCGATAACAAGAAATGAAACAATCAGAGCGGCAATATATTCAATCCTTCCGTGACCGAAAGGATGCTCTGCATCTGCCGGCTTTCCTGCCATTTTCACACCAACAAAACTGATAATTGAAGAAGCAGCATCGGATAAGTTATTGAAAGCATCTGCTGTAACAGCAAGAGAACTTAAAATAAGACCAATGGCAAGCTTCACAGAAAAAAGCAGGACATTGCAAAAAATCCCAACAACGCTGGCAAGCATACCATAGCGAGTTCGGACTTCTGTGCTTTCGATATTGGCACTGTCTTTTATAAATTTGTTTACGAGAAACTCAGTCATATAAAAACCTCCATGTGTTAATTACGATATCTATTTAACTATAGCAGTTTGAGAGGAAAAGTTCAATGATAAATAGCAATTCCATCCCTAGCCAAAACACAGCCCTCTTTTGATAAATAAAGCATATTTGTGGCCTCGGAGCAAGTGTTGGATGCGAGCGCATAAAGCGAACATTCAACACGCCGCGACTAAAATCACAAATATGCCTTATTGGGAGCAATGGCTTCGCCTGTAGTTTGTCTAATGAATTAAATAGTAATTAGCTTAATGCTGCAGTTACAAGAGCCATTTTGTAAACTTCCTGAGCGTTACATCCACGGCTTAAATCGTTGATCGGTGCATTAAGTCCCTGAAGAACTGGTCCGATTGCTTCGTATTCACCAAGACGTGCAGCAATCTTGTATCCGATGTTACCAGCACTGATTTCTGGGAAGATGAAAGTATTAGCCTGTCCGGCAACTGTAGAACCTGCACATTTTACTTTTGCAACTTCTGGTGCTACGGCAGCGTCAAACTGAAGTTCTCCATCGATATCTAAATCTGGAGCCATCTCTTTTACTTTCTTTGTAGCGTTGGCCATTAATGTAACCATCTCGCCTTTTCCTGAACCATATGTAGAGTAAGATAACATTGCTACCTTTGGATCAATGCCAAAGATTTTTGCTGTCTTAGCTGTCTCGATAGCGATTTCTGCTAACTCGTCTTCATTTGGAGCGATGTTGATCGCACAGTCACCCATTGCTAACTTTTTATCACCTTTTACCATGATGAAGCAGGAGCTTACAATCTTGTTGCCTGGTTTTGTCTTAATTAACTGTAATGCAGGACGTACAGTATCTGCTGTAGAGTATGTTGCTCCACCTAACAGACAATCTGCCTTGCCCATCTTTACTAACATTGTTCCAAAGTAGTTTGATTTGGAAAGGGCTTCACGAACCTGCTCTGGTGTCATCTTGCCTTTTCTTAATGTTACCATCTCATCAACCATAGCATCGATTTCTGCATACTGCTCTGGATCGATGATCTGACATTTTTCAATATTAAAACCAGCTTCTTTTGCTGCACTCTTTACTTCGTCAGCCTTTCCAAGAAGGATAACTCCAAGAATGCCTTCTGTTGTCAGTTTATCTGCTGCTTCAAGAATACGGGCATCTGTTCCCTCTGTGAAAACGATAGTACGTGCATTTGCTTTTAACTGTTCTGCTAATTTTTTAAACATCTTTTATTACCTCCTGTTATTCATCCATTTTATTAAATCCAAATAACCTAAAATAATTTAACTAAGAAAATTGTTTCTTTCTTAAATCTTTCTGATTCTTCTCTTCTTAGCTTAATTATAAATTACATATTAGATCTGCATATGTGCTATATTCCCTGTTCTTTCGAACTTCAGCACACAGCCTTTATTGTATCGGTTTTGTTTCAGGTTTTCAAGTTATTTCGAAAGAAAATACAAAATTTTGTGCATTTTTCTCTATACATAATCGAATAGACAGGTGAATTTCAATTATTCTACAGGCCTTTTGTATTCATAGCGTAAAATTCCACCTTCAAATGTGCCATTTTCCCAATTTCCTTCTTCCACAATATTCCAGTCAGGATGTGTTTCATCTGTATATTTCTTTTGACCGTAACCTTCTATAATTCCATCCGTACCAAAAATGGCATCGCACAAAAGCTTTCCATCTTTTCCATACACTTTGTAGCGGTTCTTGTCCCACTCAAAAGCCCGAACTCCTGTTGTATAGCGGTTTCGGTATCCCGGACGGAACTTTTTACCAGTAAGCTGCTGGAACAGGCGGAGTGTATTTGGCTGAAGCAATGCTGTGTGACGAAGTCCGCCTTCACTTAACTGTTTATAATAATATGGATAAAACGGCATCATAAACTGTAAGAATGCTTTCTTTAACTGTTCTTTATCTTTTACATAACAAACAGCTTTTTCTTCTTCCTTCTTAAAGTCAATACAGGAAAAATATTCTTTCACCATTGTTCCTGTAAAAGATGGCAGTCCCTCGATAATACTTTCTTTTTCCTTATATAAAGCGGAAGACATATCTCCCAGTTTTTCAAGCCGATTCCATTCTCCTTTATTATAAGTAGCAAAAAGAGTCTGTAATTCATGATTAATATAATAATATAACTGTTCTTTTTGTCTGTTTTTTTCTTTGAAATCTACTTTTTCTTCATTTTTTACTTTCTGATTTTCAGATATTATTTTTTCTGTGTTTTCTCCTGTTCCCTTTTCCTTATCATTTTCTAAAACACTTTCTGTTTTCGCTTTCTGTTCTCTGGCTTCTGCAGACTGTGACTTATCAGCAGATTCTGCTTTTTCCTGTACTACAGCAGTTTCTTTTCCTTCGCTTCCCTTTTTCTCTTGTGTTTCGCTCTGTGCAGTATTCTTTGCACCAGACTTACCAGACATAAAAAAAGCAGCTCCGGCAACGATGATAACGATTACTACAGCTCCAATCATAAGACTCATTTCTTCTTTCCCTCTTTTCTTAATGTACTAATGGCAAATCGTAGAATAAGCCATATTATATCTATATTATACGCTTTTCACAAAAAATTCAATATTAAATGTTATATTAAATTCATAGACTGTTAAAAGGCTTTCTCTCACAAGCTACTGCTTATATAAACCAAATTAATTTTATGGAGATTCTATATGATTACTTATTTTATGCAACTTAATGTAAAGCTGCTTTTCGTTTTAATTCTGTTTGGATTTATTATGGGGCAGACCCGGCATGCTGCTATACAGAATTTTTCGAACAAAAACCGCAGCTATCTTATTCTGGATTTTTTCAATCTTGTTGGCACACCTGTCCATGAAATAGGGCATTTGCTCTTTGGACTTATATTTGGATATAAGATTGATCAAATCTGCCTTTATCGCACTACCAAAAAGGCACTGCGTTCCGGAGGCACTCTTGGTTTTGTGAAAATGCATCATGAAAACCATTCTTTTTTACAGAAGCTTCAGGGCGATTTCGGGCAGTTTTTTATCGGTATCGGCCCCTTATTATTTGGCCCCTTCGTCATTTATATAATCAGCCTGTTTCTTCCAGAAAATGTTCGTACACTTCCTCTTTCTTTTCAACAGAATTGGACAATTTTCTTTAAAGCCTTGCAACAATTACAAGCTTCTGATATAATCTTTCTGTTTATATTCCTTTATATAATTATAGGAATTTCTCTAAATATGGAGTTAAGCAGACAAGATTTGCATCTTGCCTGCAAGGGCCTGCTTTTTCTTGAAATATTTTTTCTTATTTTATCAGGTCTTTCTGTTTTATTTCACTGGAATCTGCAATATGGGATTGATATTCTTTTTCGATGGAATCTTTTGATTTCCTCCGTAGGGATTATTTCTGCCCTGATTGCTAATCTGATTTCTTTAATATAAAGCACAAAATACAAATATTTTATTTCATTTAATGCAAAGGAGTATGTCTATTATGTCATTTTTTAAAAAGTACAAAAAGAAATTTGTTGCAAAGTTAAGACAGCTGCGTAAATATTATCGTTACAAAGTATATTTTCCAAAAAAATATGAATCTTACTGTAACCAGCCAGTACAGGAGAACAAAGTCCTTTTCTTAGAAATGCGTTTTACCACTCTTTCTAATTCTTTTCAATATTTATATAAAAAGTTGGAAGAATCTGGTGAATATGATTTAAAATGTTCTTACGTACAGTTTAACTTTATTCGTGGCCGTGAATTTACAAAACGTGTTGATGATATGTTACAAGAACTTGCGACAGCAAAGTATGTATTTATTGATGATGCTTCTCTCATTCTTTCTTCTATTCCATTAAGAAAAGAAACAATCGCCATCAATTTATGGCATGCATGTGGAGCCTTTAAAAAATTTGGGCGCAGTACTGCTGAATTAAAGTTCGGTTCTTCTGCCGCAACTTTAGACAAATATCCAAACTACGAAAATCTTACGCATGTAACTGTCAGCAGTCCAGAAGTCATCTGGGCATATGAAGAAGCAATGCATCTTCCAAAAGGTATTGTTAAAGCAACTGGTGTTAGCCGTACAGACCTCTTTTATGACAGTGAATTTGTAGAAAGCCGCAGACAGAAATTATATGAAATTATGCCAGAAGCAAAAGACAAAAAAGTTATTCTCTATGCTCCTACTTTCCGTGGTCATGTTGCTACTGCCAAATCTCCAGATAAAATTGATTTTGAACGTTTTTATCAGGAACTTGGCGATGAATATGTCATTGTCTGCAAGCACCACCCATTTGTTAAGAAACCACCGGTAATTCCAGAAGAATTACAGCATTTTGCAAGAGATTTAACGAAAGACCTTTCTATCGAAGATTTACTTTGTAGCGCAGATATCTGTATCTCCGATTACTCTTCACTGGTATTTGAATACTCCCTGTTCGAAAAACCAATGATCTTCTACGCTTATGATTACGATAATTACTGTGACTGGAGAGGTTTCTACTATGATTACTCTGAATTTACTCCTGGTCCGGTTGTTCAGACAGAAGATGAACTTTTAGACAGTATTAAAAATACATTGACAACAGAAGATGCTTGTTTATTGATGGTTCCTTGTAAAGATACAATCAAAAAAGTAATTGATGGATATGTAGAAACGACATATGATCGCAGTACATTGATGGCAGCACAAACACCACAGGCATTTAAAACAGATTTGATTTTATCTTGTACAAAAAAAGCAATGGAAGAAAACTATACTGGTACAGATGATGCATCATTAGTTGAAAAATATAGTGATGTTAAAGTGAAAGCTGTGGAAGGCAGTTACGCTAATATTAAAATCACAACAATTGAAGACTTAAAAGGATGATGAAAATCATTCTTTTTTTTGGAATTTATAAAAAACATGTGAATAGTAATAGTAGGAGGCTGTTATGAAATGTAAACGATGTTTGAATGAAGATCCAGAATGGTTTTATTTGGGAAGTAAAGGCTGGTATTGTCGAAAATGCATCTCTTTTGGAAGAATTTTGATTGAAGAAGATTTAGAAGCAGAGCATGCATTGGAAATTCAAGATAGTGCTGAAGAGTATACTTTAAAATATCCTTTAACAAAACAACAGGTGAAAATAGCAGCAGAAGTCATAAAAAATATTAAAACGAAAGATGTACTTGTAAAAGCGGTATGTGGCGCTGGAAAAACGGAAATTGTGGTTCCGGTGATTTCTGAATATCTTTCGAAAAAGAAAAAAGTGTGTTTTACAATTCCTAGAAGACAGGTTGTACTAGAAGTTGCTGAAAGATTACAGTCATATTTTAAAAATGCTAA
>OLOU01002427.1_pt1 | contig 10589 bp, 4 predicted proteins | sample 1672101 | NCBI WGS metagenome assembly OLOU01 (sample SAMEA3136645, study PRJEB25190) | human gut metagenome | biome: human gut; feature: human-associated habitat; material: faeces | place: Austria | collected 2013
AATCATTTCTATTTGTGTTTACTACAAGGCAATAGCACAAAGCCAGCTGAGCCAGTCAACAGTAAAATGAACGTTGCTTTGCGCCGCCGTTGACAGCCCCGTCTGCCTTTGCAGATAGGCAATCAAGGGGCGACAGCACGGAGTGCTGCCGCCCCGCACTATTATTCAGAGAGGGGGAATTTCCATGACCGAGATTGCCGCCTATCAAGAGTATATCTGGTGCAAGCACAACGCCTTTTGTAAAGCTGTCATTCGCTATACCACCATCGGGAAAATCATACGGCTGCGGCAGAAATGGGAACGGGAAATTCCCCTTGATTATCTAACAAATGAGAAGTTTATCCAATTTGCCGAACCGGAGCCGGACGAAGAACACCCCCTTATCCTCCAACTCAGGACGCTTGGTGGTGACGAGGCCCAGCACCACCTTCTTCTCACCGCTGACAGTGGCCAAAGGCTCGAAGCCGCCGCTGCGGGCATCGTCAAATTCCAGATAGTAGGCAGTCACGTTCTCACGGGCCAGCAGGGTCTTGGCCACGCTGTCATAAGCGCCGGAGCTGGCGTAGGTAGAGTGGAAGTTGCCCCGGCAGACATGGGTGTTGATGACCAGATCCTCCGGCTTGCCTTCAATGGCCAGATTATTGGCGGCGAGCATCTGCTCCTTGATGGCCTCCAGCCCCTTCTCGTCGGTATCAAAGATCAGACAGGCACGGGGGTCTACCAGCATACCCCAGCTGCAATCGTCAAATTGCAGGTTGCGGTACCCAGTGGCATATACGTCATCAATGGCCTTGCGGTAGCCCGCTGCCAGATCCTCCACCAGCTTTTCAATGTTGGGGTAGTATTTGCTGGTATTTTCCATTGCAAAGGGCATGACCATCTGCTCCAGAAACTGAGCGGGTGCGGGAATCGTCAGCTTGGCTACGGTGTTCTCGTCTTCCAGCGCCTTGACAAACCGGAAATGCTCCACAAAGGGATGGCTGTCCACTCCCACCTCTCCGGTGAGGTAGGTATCATCAAGCATTGCGTTCTCTCCATGGAACGGCAGCCCCTTCTCCGTGCGGCTGTGGCTCACACCGTGAAAGCCCCACATGAAGTTGAGGTGCCAGGTGGCACGGCGGAATTCGCCGTCGGTAATTACGTGGTATCCAGCGCTCTGCTGCTTGGCAACCAGCTCACGGATCGCCTGATCCTCCGCTGCTTTCAGCTCATCGGCTCCGATCTTGCCGTTTTGAAAGTCTGCCCGCGCCTGCTTCAGTCCGGCAGGGCGAAGAAAGCTGCCAACGTAGTCATAGCGAAAAGGGGTATTTGCTTTGTTCATGGGGAAACGCTCCTTCCATACCAAAAAAATAGGCTGATTATAGGACTCGAACTGCAACAAGTCAAGATTTTTTTCCGTGTCTGCCGCAAGACTTGAGCTGTCAGATCAATAACTGTGCAAAATCACCAAGCTGTTGTATCACAACGGCTTGGTGATTTGCGTTCAGTTGGCTTTTTTCAGGCTTTGGCGTTGCCGCTATCCTTCTGCGGCATCTCGCCCGTCGGCTTTGACCGTGGGGTATCATCGTCCGGCTTTGGGCCGCCTCCGCCGCCGGAGGGCAGCGCTCCGTCCGGCTTCTGCCCGCCGGGGCCGCCCATATTGCCCATGCCCGTACTTACTGTGCCGGTCTGGGCGGCGCTCTCCGTCTGGATCTCGCCGGAGGAAAGCGTATAGTGGCTGATGTCCTTGAAGTCCTCCGCTTCATAGCTGCCCAGCGCAGACTTGGAGGGTGGCTTTCTTTTGCATAATCCAGCGTGGCGCACCTACCGTTACGCCGGACGCAAATGTGAAAAGAAGATCGCAGACGAGGAAACGGCGCAGAAGATCATCGCCGCGCTGGAGGGTGAGAGCATCAAGTACGAAACCTACTTCAAGCTCATCATCGCCACGGGAATGCGGCGGGGTGAGTGCTGCGGACTGAAATGGTGCGACATTGATTGGGAGCAGCGTTCCATCCACATCTGCCGCAACGCGGTCAAGGTGACAGACGAGGAGATCTTCGTCAAAGAACCCAAGACCCGCGCGGGCAACCGCTATGTGTACTTCTCAGCCGAGATGGAAAGTCTCCTGCGGGAGTACCAAAAAGAATGCCGGTATATCACCAAAACCTATGACCAGCGGCAGCTGACCGCCGATGACTTCCTGTTCCGCCGTCAAGGAACGCAGCTCCCCATGACGCCCACCACCTTTACCTACCGCTTCAAGCTGATCCTCAAGAAGAACGGCCTGCCGCAGGAGCTGAACGTCCACTCCCTCCGCCACACCGCCGCCAGTCTGATGATCGCAGGCGGTACGGATGTGGCCACGGTAGCGGGCATCCTCGGCCACAGCCAGCCCTCCACCACGCCGGACATCTATACCCACGCCTTCGACAAGAACAAAAAGGCCGCCAGCGCGGGATTGCAGGAAATCCTGGAGATTTGAACCACACATCCGCACACATATATCGAAGCTCACAAAACTGCATGGTTGAGATTGTTACATCTTTATGCTATAATTGGTAAAATACCACATATTACAACTCCCATTCGTGCTTTGATTAATGTGTAAGGTGGGTGGATATTATGCGCATGAGCGAAGCAGAGTTTCTGAACCGATTGAACAAGGCATTCCCGGAGAAGGTGATATTTGCTGAACAATCTCGCCTTAGCGTATATTTGTCGTTGTTTGTGGAAATCCGCAGATACGCAAGAGGTGCTGGTGTATCATCTGTTCAATGGCTTACTGATAGAGGCTTTATCTGGAAAGAAACAGGGTATATCGAACCCGATATGCACAGTGGAGATAAATGCAGACTCTCTCCCGATCCTACCGCCTTTGAACTGGCCGACTATGTGTTTCGAACCTATCCATTAGCCGGAGAGTACCAGTTAACCAACAAGGAAGACGCGCTCCTCTATCAGTGCGCAAGTGAAACCATCAAAAAAGTGCTAAAGAAAAGCGGACACACTTCCGCAAGAGAGGACACGGTACTCGTACTTGAAACAATTAACCTATTGAAGCTTTGGTCGTCAGGATTAGCAGATGAAGATATTTCTGGTTCTTTTTGGAACTATATCTTCCTTCAATATGGTTTCAAGTCAGAAAATTCCGAGGCTGCAGCCAATAGATTGTACAATTATTTCAGAGGTGCAATCAAAGGTACATTGGCACACTACAAACGTTTTTTCGCGCCTGAAGGGACTCAGCAATATTACACCTCTCTGCTGCTCCACGCTCTGGCACCAAAGCAAAGCATAGAATCTCTCTACTCCATTCTATTTGATTTTTATGTGAAAAACTTAGATTTCCAATATGTAACGGAGGATATCAGCTACAAAGTATTTACAAAAGGCATGCGTGCGCGTTGGGATTCCCGCATTGCCAAGAATGATGAACTGCAATTAAGGGCAGATGCCATATTTTCCGGTTTGCAGACATTGTTTAAGGAACGTCCCGGATATATGGCAGTTCTCTGTGACTCCATCGTAAAAAAGATGGACGCAATTCTCCGGAATGAAAACACTGACCTAATTGATCCCGACCGAAATTATTGGGACACTATCCTCGTCGAATGGTATCAAAGGAAAAGCAGCACCGAACGGGTACAGGCACAAGGGGAACAACGGCAGCGGAAAACAGAATATGTTGCAACAACGGCAGACCGCATCTATGCTCAATATACGATGGAGCATTCCTCCGTTGGCATAGCAATACCTAAAATCCGCTTGTCTAAGGTGGCGCAGCAACGCCCTGTAATTAAAATCTACCAAAGTGAAATTTGTATCTATAACGCCGAACTTTCGGTCACTGGGGATGAATTGTGCTTAACAACAAGAAGTCGCTTCATTCCGTTTGAAGAAATGTCGTATGATTTTTCAAACACACCGGCTATACGGGTAGAGATCCACTATGACGGAGAACTTCTCTATAATTCGGCTGAAAAGCTATATCGCCAATATATCTTGTTGGATGCATCGGGGGCTGAAAGAACTCCCCACTGTGGAACAATTTACTTGTTTGCCAGCAACTTGCAGGAAGTAACCTTTCCCGATGATACAGACGGAATATATAGCTACCCATATCCGGGGCAGCTGTACCGCATAAATTTGGACGAGGTGTCATCAGCTGCCATTGATGGCCGAGAGATCTTCGTATGCGCATCGACTGCGGCACAGTTCCGCCATCATACCTCCCTGCGTAAAGCGGTCTCTGCCCAAGTAATCCATCAGGGTGTATCCTTCGATATTTTTCCTGCCCCCTTCCAGCTTTTTATCGTTCTCCCCGAGGGAGAAAAAAGCATACGATACCAATTCTCCATCGACGGAGTGCGTCACAATGCAGATGCTTTCTGTGAAGGCGGAAATGAATTGGAAATTCCATCAGAAAACGATGGCCTTTGCCACTGTGTCCGTATAATCGACCTTGCTACTGACTTGGTAAAATATGAATTCAATTACATAGTTCTTGCAGATTTCAATGTTACTTTAAACGCACCCATCTACTATGCAGACGGATCACAAGTAACTGCCAATATTTCCTTTGCCGCCAAGCAGTTCCATTATTCCCCGGTCTTAGAAGATACCTCTGACAGTATAATCGTCCCCGTTTCCGGAATGGCTTGGCAGCTTGAACTGTACATTCCTTTGGTTCACTGCACGTTGATGGGGCATAATGCATTCAAGATTCCGGGTATGATTTGGCATAAATCCATTCTGCACGACGAATTCGTAAAGCTGGAGTTGCCGGAGGGATGGAGTGGACAGCTCATGCTTGGTATAAGCCCTGTTCCAGAGGTGAGTCCTTCCTATTTCGAACTTGGCAATGCGCTCCGTGCGATAACGGCGCCGCAGGCAGAGTATGATCTGTGGATTTCTCTGGAGAATATAGCAGGAAATCATATAAACCGAAAAATTACCACCATCGCCTGTAAGCCCACCTTTGCTGCTCCGCCAATCGAAGTAATTGACAGCACCCTGCACTGGCAACCGGAGGGCAACTATGTTGGCGATCCCGAAAGCACCTTTCAAGTCGAAGTCCAACGCCCCGGCGGAAGTATCGACACTTATGCGACATCAACAGAAAGCACCGCCCTTGCCAACACCAGTTCCTACGCCTTGGGAAACTATTCTTATCAAGTTTTCCTAAAAAAGAAAAGCCTGTTTTCCGGCGGAATGAATGAACTTATTTTCAAGGGTTCATATTGCGTTGGAAATCCACTCGAATGGCTTTATGACGGGAAAGAGCTTATTATAGGAGATGCGCTCTACTGGGATTTTGAGACAGAGACCCTGAAAGCGTTGCTTATGAAGTACGGATGCGGAATCCTGACAAATTTGGACTACCAAGGGACAACTGTCGCATCTGGTGAAACAATGCCCGCACCGTGCTATTCGGCAACGCTATCCTTTATTAGCAGTACAGGGCGACGCATCCCGTTTAACTCCAAGCCGTCAAATGACTTTGAATTGGTCAACCCTGTTAAGGTTTGGATTGTCAACGAACACTTGCTGATCCTACGGTGTACAACGGAGGATGCAGTATATGTTGATAAGGATTTTTCCACAATAGTCAACCGTAATCCGGCCACTTATATGAGCAAAGCTGAACAGCATCATCGATTAAAGACACCCGACTATTTCAAGTACAGCATTAGAGAGGGCTACCAATATGTTTGATCCCATCAAGGCTTCTAAGGAAATCAAAGATAGCTATATTGATTATATCACGACCACTTTTGATATGGCTGACACCGACTATGAGCGAGGATTTCGGAAAGAGTTGCAGACGGACGGTATGGTAGCCAGCGGGCCATTTCTTGATATTGGCGGCTCCTATGAAACAGGGCATACATTGCGGGAATTGATCCAAGCACAAAAAGCGAGTGTCTTGTTTGAAAATCTGGAGCCTGTTGCAGAAAAAGAGCGCGAGCTAAAGCTGGACAGGCCTCTTTATCAGCATCAGGAAACAGCCATGCTGAAAGCGGACAAAGGGGAAAATCTGGTCGTTACGACAGGAACAGGTTCTGGTAAAACAGAGAGTTTTTTGCTGCCCATCATCAATCATCTATTGCGGGAGCAGGAAGCCGGAACTCTTTCCGCCGGTGTCCGTGCAATCATCATTTATCCGATGAATGCGCTGGCCAATGACCAGATGAAGCGTATGCGCGCTCTTTTCAAGAATTACCCTCAGATATGCTACGGTGTTTACAATGGCAATACCGAGCATACACAGTCCAAGGCGCTGGCAGAGTACCACCGCACCTACCACGATGAAGTTGGGGAGCCGATAGACCCTGCTCCCAATGAAATCATCTCCCGTGAGGTCATGCAGGAGCGGCCTCCCCATATTCTTATAACCAACTATTCCATGCTGGAATACATGATGCTGCGGCCAAAGGATGACGCGGTATTTTCCGGTGCCAAGTTAAAATTTATTGTTTTAGACGAAGCACACATCTACAAAGGTGCAACAGGCATGGAGACCTCCCTGCTGATGCGCCGACTCCGGGCGAGGATCAGCGAACCCGATAGTGTTCAATATATTCTGACAAGTGCAACACTTGGTGGGCCTGATGCAGATGGTGATATCCTGAGCTTTGCTGAAAAGCTATGTGGTGTTGCATTCCAACGCTCTGGAATTATTCGTTCCACAGAAAAGCGACCTGCCATGGAAGTTTTTTTGGACTTTGCACCAGCACTTTTTGAGGAACTGCAAAGAAGTCCTGATATTTCCTCCGTGTTAGCCCGCTATCACGCTGACTTCGCTCCGGGAGGGAGCGAGGGCGAAAAGCTCTATGCGCTTTTCTTGCATTCCCGGCTGTTTGCTTTGCTTCGGAAGGTCGCACACCAGCCAATTACGGTCGCACAGCTACGTCAGGCCCTATCCGAAATATGCCCCATGACAAATGAACAGGTCATATCCTTCATTGCAGTCTGTGCTCGCGCCGAAAAAGATGGCGCAAATCTGATCAAACCCCGCTATCACTTTTTTGTGCGAGCCTTAGAGGGGGCATATATCACACTCGCTTCTCCGAAGCACCTGTTTTTACATCGGAAGCACTCGTTTACAAGCGAAAACAACAAAACCGATGCCGCGGTATTCGAGGCCGCTGTCTGCACGGATTGTGGAAGAATGGCTATTGTCGGCAGAGAAGAAGGCGGAGCTTTACGCCCATCAGCGCGGAAGGGGCTGGACGACCCTTCCGACTTCTACTACCTTAAGGACAGCGCAGAAGATGTACTGATTGACGAGGAAGATTGTGCAGATGACGCCACAAACGATTTTGTCATTTGCTCGGTTTGCGGGGCTATCTCTACGGAAGCAGACACAAAATTTAAGCCACTATGTGAACACAGCGAATCCAACTATCGCAAGCTTCGCAAAATAGAACAACACAAAAACCATGTTGCCAGATGCCCTGCCTGCGGCTTTGGTTCGTTCCGCCGCTTCTATTTGGGAAGCGAAGCAGCCACCGCTGTATTGGGAACCGAGCTTTTCGAGCAACTTCCCAACGAGGAAGTCACCATAACATCAGCACTAAAGGAAAATCAAAATTCTGGTCGGCGCAGCATCTTCGCTGGCACAGCGCAACCACAGCAAATACGTAAAAAGCTGATGCGGCAGTTTCTTTGCTTCTCTGACAGCCGAAGTGAAGCGGCGTTTTTCGCCTCCTACATGGAGCGTTCCTATGATGAATTTTTGCGTAGACGAGGTATTTGGCACATTGCGGAGAAATATCGCAATAGTGGCATAGAAAAAGTAAGCGTATTTCAATTCGTCGATGAACTCAGCCGCTATTTTGAAAACAACAGATCTTTTGCCGAGTGGGATGCTGGCGAAAATCAAGATGTGGGTAAGTTATCTGCTGCGAGCCGCAGTAATGCGTGGGTGGCGATTCTGAATGAAATGTTCAATGCCCGCCGCGGCACCAGCCTTGTGTCAATGGGTGTACTTTCTTTTGCATACAGGCGAAACGCTCAGGTAGCTACGGCGTTTCAGGGCGACCCGTATAACCTCTCATCACAGGACGCCATTGCCCTGCTCGAACTTCTGACACAGGACGCAGTATTCTCCGGTGCCATCGATGCAGGAAAGGAGTATACGCTGACAGCCGCTGAACGCGAGTATACTTTCTTTACGCCCTCGGCAAAGAAGTTGGTATTGCTGCGTACAGGAGACTCCGCAAAGCAAAGCTGGATCTCCGGGTGGCGTGGTCGAAAGCGTCCCAACGGGAATTATTATCCCAACAGTCGACTCGTGCGGCTGACGCGGGCATTGGGTATTTCCGATGATGAAGCGGACGCCATTTTGGAAGATTATTGGACTAATGTGTTCAAAGCGGAAACGGAGGAATTTGTACTCGATGCGAACGATTTTGATATTTGCATCGGCGGAACGGAGGGCGCGAAATTTTACCGTTGCAAGAAATGTGGTCGGGTCACACCGTATAATGTAAAAAAACATTGTGCTTCCGTAAAATGCGCAGGAATGTTGGAACCCTGTGATCCTCTAAAGGATTCTGCCATGAACCACTACGCCCGTCTTTATAGCAGCAGTCACTCTGAACCGTTATATATCAAGGAGCATACGGCGCAACTTGCAAAGGATCAGCAAACACGGTATCAAGAAGCCTTCGTACAAAAGAAGATCAATGCGCTCAGCTGCTCTACGACTTTCGAAATGGGTGTTGATGTGGGCAGTCTGGAAACCGTGTATATGCGTGATGTCCCGCCCAGCCCATCCAATTATGTGCAGAGGGCAGGCCGTGCCGGTCGAGCAAAGCATTCTGCGGCATTTGTTATGACCTATGCGAAATTATCCTCTCACGACTTTACATATTATGACGACCCGACGGCCATGATCAGCGGAAAGATCAAAGCCCCAATTTTCGAAATTGAGAACGAAAAGATACTAAATCGCCATATTTTTGCTGTAGCTCTGAGTTCCTTCTTCGCACAGCATAAGGAAGTCTATGCGGGTGATAACCAAACTGTCTTGTTGAATGAAGGCGGCTATGAGCTGCTGAAGGAGTACTTGAATACACAGCCGGAAAATCTCCGACAACTCTTACTGCGCTCGATTCCAACAAAAATGCATCAGCGACTTGGGATTGCTGATTTCGGTTGGATAAATCGACTTTGCGGAGAGAATGGTGTTCTTGAAATCGCCGTACAGGATTTCCGCGGAACAGTAGTGGAAATGGAAAAGGAACTGTTGGCTTGCCGCCGCAGGCACGACGATGAAGCTGCCGGTGGCTGGAGCCGCACCCTTAGAAATTTCAGGTGCAGCAAGGATGACAACGCTGGGAAAAAGAGTCTTATCGGTTTTTTGGTTCGCAATAATGTACTTCCCAAGTACGGTTTCCCCGTGGATACCGTTGAGTTGATTCCGGACATCAATGCCGTAGGACGCGGAAGGGCTTTGCAATTAGCCAGAGACCTACAAATGGCCATCGCAGAGTACGCCCCCGGTGCAGAGGTCGTGGCAGATGGAAAAATGTATGTCAGCCGTTATATTCGCAAAATGCCGGGCAAAAATGCGGATGCCGCATGGGAGAAAGGCTTCTACTGCCCCAAGTGTCCTACTTGCGGCCAGCCAAACTTCACTAAAGATCCTGTTACTGGCGGCGGTCGCGAATGCGTTTCCTGCCATACACCCATCAAACGCCTGTCTTGGAGAAAAACGTTGGAACCGCGCATGGGATTCTGTGCAGAAAAAGACGCCAGACCTGTTCCTATGCACCGCCCCGAACACGATTTTAAAACAGACGATTACTACATTGGAGACCCGCATCGTAATCTAATCGCCAAGCAAATATTTGAAGTAAACGGTCAAGCTTTGCAAATTGAATCTACTTCAAATGACTCTCTCGTAGTCATTGGTCAGACTGATTACAAGGTTTGTCCTGCTTGCGGATATGCAAGCGAAACCGGAATTCCCCTTGAGCACAAGAACTCCAGAGGATACCGTTGTGTTAATAAAGAGGGCAACTCGACAGAATACCGTTTGTCGCATGATTTCAAGACAGATGTGGCAAAAATCACCTTTGTGACACAAGAGGCGGCAGATATAAATGTGATGCTGTCAGTACTCTATGCCCTGTTAGAGGGATTGTCCCGCGAGATGGGGATAGAGCGCACCGACATCAAAGGATGTTTGTTCTACACATCTGTGGATGGGTGTATGATCTTTTCTGTTGTTCTATATGATGCAGTTGCTGGTGGCGCAGGCCATGTTCGCAGAATTGTGACAGCGGACGGGCAAGCATTCCAACGAGTTCTCGCAAAAGCAATTTCCGTTGTAGACAACTGCGATTGCGACTCGTCTTGCTACAGATGCCTAAGAAATTACTATAACCAAAAAATCCACGACAATCTGAATCGAAACCAAGCTTCCGCGTTTTTACACCAGTGGGTGGGAAACATGAACCCATTACCGATGGAAACAATTGAATAAAAGATTTTCCCTCTGCCATATAGCAGAGGGAAAATCTTTTTGCCTTGTGTTGACGGAAAAGATACCATCTAAAATGCGAGATAAAATTAGTTTTCACTTATTATTTCAGAAG
>OLOU01002428.1_pt1 | contig 10577 bp, 10 predicted proteins | sample 1672101 | NCBI WGS metagenome assembly OLOU01 (sample SAMEA3136645, study PRJEB25190) | human gut metagenome | biome: human gut; feature: human-associated habitat; material: faeces | place: Austria | collected 2013
CAAAGAAATAGCTAAAGTTATATACTTTTTAGCAAGTGATGATGCAAGTTATATAACAAACGAAGTAATAAGGGTAGATGGCGGATATAATCACGGGTAAATTATATAAAAATAGGAGTTGATATAATATGTATAATGAATTTGGTATAAGTGATAAAGCAAAAAACTTGGTATTAAAAGCAGAAAAAATCCTAACTGAAGAATTTAAAAAAATAGATGATATGTGTGATATAAATAGTTTGAAAGTTTTAAAAGCATTTAGTGATAATAAGATATCAGAAGTACATTTTGGAAGTACAACAGGGTATGGTTATGATGATATAGGTCGTGATGCAATAGAGCGTGTTTTTTCGTCTGTATTAGAATCAGAAGATGCCATTGTTAGAAGTCAGTTTATTTCTGGGTCACATGCACTATGCGTTTGTTTATTCGCGTTTTTAAGGCCTGGGGACTTAATGCTAAGTATAACAGGTACTCCATATGACACTCTTCATGAGGTAATAGGAATAAAAGAAAATAAAAGTTCTTTAAAATCATTTGGCATTAAATATGATGAAATAGATTTATTAGATAATGACTTTGATTATGAAAAAATAGAAAATTATATCAAGAATAATAAAGTAAAATTAATAGAAATTCAAAGAAGTAAAGGATATTCTACTAGAAAAAGTATCGTTATAGAAAAGCTTGAAAAAGTAATTAAATTAATAAAAAAAATAGATGATGACATAATAATAATGGTTGATAATTGTTATTGTGAGTTTGTTGGTGATAAAACACCAACAAAAGTTGGAGCAGACATAATAGTTGGTTCGTTAATTAAAAACTTAGGTGGCGGAATAGCTCCTAATGGAGCTTACGTAGCAGGAAAAAGGAAACTTATTGATTTGGTAGGCGAAAGACTAACACTTCCTGGTGAGGGAAGAGAAGTTGGCCCAACTCTTGGAATAAATAAACAAATATTACAAGGTATTTTTATGTCTCCTTCTGTTGTTGCATCAGCTCTTAAAACGGCTGTTTTAACAAGTAAAGTGCTAGAAGATTTAGGTTACAACGTGGAACCTAAATACAATGAAGAAAGAGCAGACATTGTTCAAAATATAGTATTTAATAACGAAGAAGACTTAGTTAAATATTGTGCGGGTATTCAAAGAGCGTCTCCAATTGATTCATTTTCAAAACCTCTACCTTGGGATATGCCAGGATACGATGATAAAGTAGTTATGGCAGCGGGTGCTTTTACGCAAGGATCTTCAATAGAACTTTCTTGTGACGGACCTATAAGACCTCCTTATATAGCATATCAACAAGGAAGTCTTACATATCAATATGGTAAATTAGCTGTAATGCGTGCAGTTACAGAGTTATTAAAAAAATAGCAGTTTTAAGGAGAAAATAACTTATGGAAGAACAAAATAAATGGTTAGATATAATAGCAAAATTATATAAAGAATTGCATATGTCAAAAGGTGCAATGAAAGGTATGAAAGATAATGATAAAAAAAGAGATAGAATATTAAATTATTTTGAAAGATTAGAAGAAGTTCATGAAAAAGTAGCTAAAAGTAAAAGAGAAAATGACGTAAAAATACTAAAGAAATTTTATTATGATTTATATATAATAAAAAAAGAAAATATACCTGATAGTTATTTTGAAACTCAAAGAAGAATAATGAAAGAAAGGGGATATGGAGATATTGAAATAACACCAGATAGAAAAAATATGCTAATTAATCAAATAATAGAAGATCAAAAAAAGTCAATAGATCCTTGGATAGAATATTTTTTATTTGATGAAGAAGCAAAAAGTTATGAAATATGGGAAAAATACTGGGTATTTGAAGGCCTACAAAAATTAGGAAAATATAATAAAGAAACTCTTACGTTTTCAAAAAGAGATAAATCAACATTATATCCATTTCCTCCAGTAGATAAAGAAGCAATATTTGAAACAATAAAACTAATGGAAGAATATATAAAAAATAAAACTACTGATGATGAAATAAAACAAGCTTTAGGAACCGGTAATTTTAAAGCATTGTATGAATATTCAATAAAACAAATTATGAATAAAAAAGTAAGTGGGAAGTCAAATAAAACAGAAGGAAAATGGATAAAATATGAACAAGGAAGCGATTATAATAAATTAAGAGATTCACTTCAAACATATTATACAGGATGGTGTACTGCGGCAGGGGGAAACTTTGCTAAAAATCAATTAGAGAATGGAGACTTTTACGTATATTATTCATTAGATGAAAAAGGTGATGCTAAAGTACCAAGAATTGCAATAAGAATGGAAGGAAAAAATAAAATAGGAGAAATAAGAGGAATAGCAGATAACCAAAATATGGAACCAGAAATGATTCCAATATTAGAAGAAAAATTAAAAGAATTTCCTGATAGAGATAAATATCTAAAAAAGGAAAAAGATATGAAAATGTTGACCATAATAGATAATAAAGTAAATAAAAATGAAGAATTAACAAAAGAAGAGTTGATGTTTTTATATGAAATAGAAGAAAAAATAGAAGGTTTTGGATGGCAAAAAGATCCAAGAATAGATGAAATAAGAAGTAAAAGAAATATTAAAAAAGATGTCGCTACAATATATAATGTAGAAGAAAACGAGGTTGCCTTAAGAAAAGAAGAAATAAATAAAGAAACAAAACTATATATGAGAAGTTTGTCTTTAAATTGGTTAGAATCATCCGAAAATTTAATATTACCAGAAAAAATAAAAGGAAGTTTGTCTTTAGATGGATTAAAGACAGCCGAAGGCTTAGTATTGCCAGAAAAAATAAATGGAGAATTGTCTTTAATTGGATTAAAGACAGCCGAAGGCTTAGTATTACCAAAAGAAATAGATGGAAGTTTGTATTTATGTGGATTAGAGACAGCCGAAGGTTTAGTATTGCCAAATGGTTTTAATTTAAATTTATTGTTATGCAATAATAATATTAAATTAGAAATAAAAAATAATCCTGAAATATATTTTAGAGAATCATTAGATACCGAAGAAAATAAAAAAGTAAGATAGATATATAATTATTTAACACTAAATAGTAATTTATTTTACGCTTTTATTTATAGTTTCAAAAACACGTGTTATAATAAATTGTAAGGAGTAAGAAATGAAAAATAAAAATGATATTATAAAAAACAAGGGATTAATCTTAATAATTATTTTTTCTTTTTCTTTGATATTTTCACTTGTATACGTAAACTTTTATGCAAGTAATATTTATGTTAAAGACTTTAAAAGTACCGAGAAAATAGAAGTGTTTAAAAAATATAAAAACAGTAAAATAACCGCTTGTTATGGAACTAGAATAAGATGCAAGAAAATTACTTACAAAATAAAGGGGAGCGTTAATACTAAAAGAATTGGTACTTATAACGTAACTTATAAGATTGATTATAAAGATAAGCACGTATCTAAAATTAAAAAAGTTACCGTAGTTGATACTAAAAAGCCAGAATTAGTAATTGAAGGTTCCTTTTTAAACGTTTGTACAAACGGAAAAACAAGTGATGTTAAGATAAGTGCAACTGATAATTATGATGGTGACATAACAAAAAATGTAAAATATAAAATAGAAAAAAATAAAATTAAATATAGAGTATCAGATTCATCTGGTAATATGGCAAGAAAAGAGTTTGATGTTAATATTATGGATAATGAAAAACCTAGTTTAATTTTAAATGACGAATCTATTATATATTTAAGTGTGGGTGCAAAATACGTAGAACCAGGCTATGTTGCAATTGATAATTGTGATGGAAACATAACGGATCAAGTTTTAGTAAGTGGTGCAGTAGATACTAAAAAGCCTGGAACTTACGTTTTGACATACAGCGTAAAAGATGAAGAAGGAAATTTAAGTGAAGCAAAAAGAACCATAAAAATTTTCCCTAAAAATAACTATAAACCAGGAGTTAATACCGCTAAAACAATTTATTTAACGTTTGATGATGGACCTGGAGCACATACGGCAAGACTACTTGACATACTTAAAAATTATAATGTTAAGGCAACCTTTTTCGTAACGGGATATAATAACAATTACAATGATTTATTAAAAAGGGAAAAAGAAGAAGGTCACACGATTGGTCTTCATAGTTATTCACATAATTATAGTCTTATTTATACATCAATTGATGCTTATATGGAAGATTTATTAAGTATACAAAATAAGGTTAAGGAGTATACTGGCGAGGAATCCAAAATAATAAGATTTCCAGGAGGTAGTTCTAATACGATAAGTAGAAAATATAGGACCCATATAATGAGTGATTTAACAAGTAAGGTAGAATCCCTTGGATTTAGATACTTTGATTGGACAATTGTATCAGGTGATGCTGGAGATACTAAGGATTCAAATAAGATAGTGTCAAACGTAACTGGTGGGATTACGGAAGATGGGTTAAACGTTGTTTTAATGCACGACATAAAACCTTATACGGTAGATGCTATTGAAAGAATAATTACGTTTGGTCTTTCTAATGGATATACGTTTGCACCTCTTACGATGGATAGTCCGGTTGTGCATCAAAAGGTTAATAACTAAGAGAATTTATTTTATTCTCTTTTTTTGTAGTTTAAAGTTTATTCATAAAATGATTAATTGCATTAAATATTAGTGAAATAAGGGGGAAAATTTATGCAAAAAAAAGGAATTGACATAAGTCACCATCAAGGAGACATCGACTTTGACAAATTAAAAGGAAACATAGATTTTGCAATGGTAAGAACAAGTTATGGTTCGTTTTATGAAGATAAAAAATATAAAAGAAACATAAAAGAGTTAGAAAGAGTAAAAATTCCGTACGGATTATATCACTTTTCTTATGCAACAAATGTAGAGTCTGCAAAAAAGGAGGCTACAGGTTTTATAAACATAATAAAAAAATATAATCCTTTATATCCAGTTGTAATTGATATAGAAAGCTCAAGCAGAACGTCTAACGTTAGGAATGATACATTAGTTGATATAACATCTACCATATGCTCTATGATAGAAAGTGCCGGATATTACGTAATGATATATGCTAATAAGGATTATTTAACTGGTAAATTAAATAGTTCAAAATTAGATAGATATGATAAGTGGCTTGCAGAATGGAGTAGTAAACCTACGTATAATAAAAACTTTGGTATCTGGCAGTATTCATCTAAGGGAAGCTTGCCTGGAATAGTAGGGAACGTTGATTTAAACATCGCTTATAAAGATTATCCTAGTATAATTAACAATAAAAAACCAGATGCATCATCTAGTGATAGAAAAAAAGAAAGTAATTCCGTTATAAATTACGTTGTTAAAAAAGGAGATACGCTAAGCGCTATTGCAAGTAAATATAACACCAATTATAAATCTTTAGCAGAGTATAACAACATTAAAAATCCTAATAAAATTTATCCTGGACAAATAATAAAAATACCAAATAAAGAGGCTTCTGCTCCAACAACTTACATTGTAAAAAAGAAAGATACATTAAGTGCTATTGCAAGTAAATATAATACTACTTGGAAAAAACTATATGAAAAAAATAAAAACGTAATTGGTAAAAATCCTAATAAAATATATCCAGGAATGGTATTAAAAATATGATTTTGGTTAACACTACATAGTGTTAACCTTTTTAGTTACTATTGACTTTGAAATAAAATAAATGTATTCTATATTTAGATAATAAAGGAGAGGAGATTATAATGAAGAAACAAAGTATAGCAATTATTGGTGTTATAGCATTCGTTTTAGCAGTTGTAGTTGGATATGCATTATTTAGTGATAATTTAACTGTTAGTGGTAGTGCAACCGCAACCGGTGATTTTGATGTTGAATTTACTAGTGTAGGAGAAATTACTAAGGTAGGTTATACAGCAGTTGATGCAACTGAAATAGCAAAAATTTCTGAAGATAAAAACACGTTAACGGTAACTGTTAATAAGCTTGATTATCCAGGTGCTTATGTAACAATTCCTGTTACTATAACTAATAAAGGTTCAGTTTCAGCCAAATTAAAAAACATTAATGAAACTGGGTTAACACAAGATAATAGAGCAATAAAAGTTACATATACAGGTGTTGCAGCAAGTGATACGGTAATAAAAACTAATGATACCCAAGAAATGAATATTAAGGTAGAATGGGATCCTTCTATAAATACCGGATCATCAGACGTAACTTTCCAAATCACTTTGGAATACGAACAAGCAAAGTAAAAATAGGTCATCCTATTTTTTTTAATATGTGAGGTGGATAAAAATGAAAAAACAAAACATGATAATAATAGTCGTGGTTGCTTTTTTGCTTACGATAACAATTGGTTACGCATTATTTAGTGAAAGTTTGAGCATCAATGGAACAGCTTTAGCAGAAGGAACTTTTGATGTTGAATTTACTTCTGTTGGAACACCTACGTGTATAGGTTTTACCGGAACATGTGATTCTAATACATTAACTGGTATTTCATCTGATAAAAATACGTTAAACGTGACCGTTAATAAATTGGAATTTCCAGGTGCTTATGTTGAATTTCCTGTTACCGTAACTAGTAAAGGTACTATTCCTGCGGTTTTGGAAAGTATTTCAGAAACAGGACTTGAAACTGATGATACCATAAAGGTAACATACACCGGTATATCCGAATTAAAGGGCCAAAAATTAGAACAAAACGGGACTCAAACTTTTAGTATTAAAGTTAAATGGGATGAAAATTCTAATAAATCTTCTGAAAACGTACAATTTTCAATAAAAATGAATTATAAACAAATTGCAGAATAGTTATTGCTTAGAGGTGGAAGTAAATTCCGCCTTTTAAATTGAAAAAAACTGCTATTTATGATAGTATTTATATGTAAAAATAGAGATAAATATGATATGACATAGAAGGGGTAATTTATGGAAACACATTCAAAAAATAAAAAAAGTTTAAAAATTATTAGTGTTATAGTTGCAATATTGGTGTGTTTAATGAGTGTTGGTTATGCCTTTTTTAGTGATTCTTTATCTATTAATGGAGTTGCATCAACCGTTGATTACTATAGTGGTACAATGCTTCCAACAAACCCTATTATGTTAAAACCTGAAGATAATTTATATAGTACCTATGATACGTCTAGAAGTAAACTTTCTTTAAGGGAGGAACACTGGGTTGGAGACACTTTTATAGTAATTTGGAACAAGGGAGTAGGTATTTCAATATCAAGAAAGACAATTACTTATACAATTTCATTTTCTAATCCAACTGAACTTCCATATACGAATGGACAAGTTACTACTAAAATAGAAAATAATGGTTTAGGTTATATAAAAAATGCAACAGGATCACTTTCTAAAACTACATTACAGCCCGGTGAGGCAGTAGAAGTTAAACTAACTATTACATCTAATTTTTTATCAAGACTAGATGATCAAGATATAACTGCTACAATTTCATATGAACTTCAAGGGGAGACAAAGTATTTTTACTTTGTAGTTAAGTATCGCGGTTGGGATAATGATTAGTATATTTAGGAATAAGGGTGGTGAAAGAGTGAAAAGAAGGTTAAAAATAATTTTATTGTCGATATTAATTTTAATATCAGCAGCACTTGAGTTTGCGGGCTTATCAGCTCATTTTGGCTCTTTTTATTCCTATGTTATAAAACCAATTATTTGGGTGTTTATTGGCATAATAACGTATTTTTTCTTTAATGACGATGTTATTCCAAATCTAAAGCATAAAAAAGAAGTAGAGTTTTATACAATAGTAACAACACTTATATACTTTGTAATATATTTTGGTTTAGGTTATATAAAAGGTTTTGCACATAATCCATATGACTACACGCTAAAGGGAGTATTAAATAATTTATGGGTGTTTGTTCCTGTTGTAATTGTAAAAGAATACGTAAGATATTACATGATTAATAATACTGGTACAAAAAATATATTATTACATGCATTATTAATTTCTATTTTACTTACTATGATAGATTTAAATATATACAAGCTTAACTCTTATTTTTCAACGTCACTAAGCGTTTTTGAATTTATAATTCAAAACTTTATCCCGAAATTGATAACAAATTTATATTTAACATACATATCATACTATGCTGGATATAAAACTACAATTATTTATGCTTTCATACCACAATTTTTGTTGTATGTTTTACCAATACTTCCAGATTTGGATATGGCAACAATGTCTATTCTAAATTCATCTATTCCATTTTTCTCTTATGTTTATATAAATTATATTATAAATAAGCTAGAGAAAACGTTGGATAGGAAAAGAAATAAAGTGGTGGGTATAAAAGGATATGTATTAATGATTTTATTTGTTATCATCATGATTTTATTTGGGCTTGGTATATTTAGTGTTCAACCGCTTGTTATTGCAAGTAATAGCATGTTACCTAGTATAAGAAAGGGAGATATTGTAATAATAACAAATAAGAACACCAAAAAAATAAAAAAAGGAGAAATAATAAGATATAGGATTGATAATTATTATGTTGTCCATAGAGTTGTTTTAATAAAAAAAGATGAAAGAGGAAACAGAACGTTTATAACTAAGGGAGATAACAATAGCAACATTGATCTTTTTGCGGTAAAAGAATCTCAAGTAGACGGGGTTGTTAAAGTGGATATTCCTTATTTAGGTTACCCGACTTTATTGTTTAATAAACTACTAAATACTGGAGTAGATAAAAGGGTTATAATTGATAAAGGAAGAATAAATTAATTGTAAAATAATGACAAATAATATCATAAATAAACATAGTTTGTCTGATATCGTTGAAGTTTATATTAATTGTTGTTATAATTTTTTAATAGGAGCATATAAAAATATATGAAAAAACAAAATCTGTTAATTATATTGATTATTTTTTCTTTGCTTGTTATGCTTATTGGATATTCGGTTTTTAAAATGAGTACTAATATAAGGAATGTAATGACATCTAATAGTGATATAAACGTAGAGTTTAAAAGCATCGGAAAAATATATGAAAGTGGAAGTGTTGGTGCTGATGCAGTTATATCAAAAGATAGAAAAATAATTTTTATAAACATTCCTAAATTAACTTATCAAGGAGCCTACGTAATTATACCAATAATGGTAGAAAACGTTGGTACAACACCTGTAAGATTAAGTTCTATTTATGAATATGATACAAAAGATAGTGACACAATAAAGGTGTACTATGATGGTATTGCAATAACTGATAAGGTTTTAAATCCAGGTGATGTTGAGGAATTTAGAGTCAAAGTGATATGGGAAAATAAACAGGATAATAAACCAATTAAAATGAATTTTTACTTAAAATTAAATTACGTTCAAGAATAGGAGGTATATGACATGAAAAAGCAGAGACTTCATGGTAAAACTATAAAAAAAATCGCTGTATCTATTTTATTAGTTTTTGCTTTGGTTGTACAGTTTGCTTTTTTAAGCTATTTATTTAGGGCAATATCTCCAAATAATGATAAAAGTAATGTAATTATGGATTATACATCAAGTGGAAATTTAGATTATAAGGTATATTTGAAGCAAAATGATTTTATTGATAGTACTTATCTGAACGCTGGTGAAGCTTATGTTTTGGATTTGATTGATCACATAAAAATAATTTCACTTTATGATTTTAAATCAACAAATAAGACAAGCGTGACAGGAACTAATAAACTAATTTCAAAATTAAAAGTATATTATAAAGAATCAACCGACAAAAGTAGTAATCCTGAAGTTATGACTAAGGAAAAAACATTAGATGAAAAAGTAATGAGTTTTAATGACAATAAGTTTATTTCTTCGGGTGAATATGATTTATATTTGGATGAATATATAAATATAATTAAGGAATTTCAAAATAAAGTTAAGATAGCAGTAGATGGATATTTAGAAGTATCTGAAGTAAATAGCTTTTCTGGCAAAGTAGGTGGTGCATCTTATGGGGATACATATTCTAATACAATAAAGATACCTTTATCATCTTCGGTTGTTAAAATAGAAAGTGATGCATCAAATCCAAAAACAAAATCCGTATACGAAAGTGACCTAGTTAAAACTAATAAAATAGTTTTGAACTATATCGTAATAGCAAACATAGTTACTTTCATAATAATTTGTTTCTTACTTAGAAAGTTATTTACGTTTACTAATAAAACTGAGTATGAAAGAGAACTTAATAAGATACTTAAGAATTATGATGATATAATTGTAAATACTAGAACAATGGTTGATGTATCTGATTATAAGTTAATCAAAATAGAGGATTTTAAAGAAATTCTTAATTTATCTAGGGAACTTTTATTACCAATTATGAATTATGAAATAGAAAAAGGAAAGGCAACGTGTTTTTATGTTATTAAAGATGATATACTATACACTTACTTAATTTATGATAAAAATGCGGAAGAATATAAAAATAAAATATATAGATGAAGAAACATTTGAAATGATTTGTGATCCTAAAGACAATGTGTGTAATAAAATTATAAAATATTTATATCAAACAAATAAAAATTTTCTTTCTTTTTAAACAGAAAATGCTGTCTTAAGTTCATCTATACTGGTTTGATTAA